>ERZ840371.1280-NODE-1280-length-26623-cov-22.749925_pt1 | contig 26623 bp, 21 predicted proteins | sample MGYA00519937_ERZ840371 | MGnify/ENA primary metagenome ERZ840371 (study PRJEB31850, sample SAMEA3708873) | human gut metagenome | biome: human gut; feature: human-associated habitat; material: faeces | place: China | collected 2014 ... | reverse complement strand
CGGTACGTACGGTGCTGTGAGAGGACGGCGGTTAGTCACCGCCTCCTACTCGATTGTATAATTTTTTGAGAGGTGTATAATAGAAGAATAGTATATAAGTATCATTATTCATGTGGAGGAAATATCATGAAATTAGACATGTCAAAGTGGAAAGCACTTAGCATCAAAAATCGTTTAAAGAAAGGCTTCAGACTGACTACATTTGTAGCATCGGCATCGGGGGTTATCGCGGGTATTCTTATGATTCTTGTATCAATGAGATATTCCAGCGCACTAACCTTTTACGGATTTTCACAGGGAGATATAGGAAAGGTTATGGTAACCTTCTCAGAGACACGAAGCGCTACACGAGCTCTTATCGGTTATACAGCTTCTGACACATTAAGTAAGATGTCTGATACACATGATTCTAAAAAGGAATCATTTCAAAAATACTGGAAAGAGCTGCAAAGCTCTATAAAGACAGATGAGGAGCAGGCTATATATGATGATATAAACAGTAAGCTCGACTCATACTGGAGTCTCGATGATGAAATCGGACAGTTAGGTAGGAATGCTACAGATCCTGAGACACAGAAGGAGGCAGAGGAGAGAGCAGTAGCAGAGCTTGCACCTGCATATGATGATATATATCAGCAGCTTGTTGCCCTTATGGATACAAAGGTAACAGATGGAGATAATTTAAGCAAGAGATTATCATTAGTATCATATGCCGTATTTGGTATTGTTATTGTTATCATTGTCAGTTCATATTTTATCTCGATGAAAATCGGGGACGGAGTTGCAGTTGGTATTTCTAAACCACTCGATGAGTTAAAACAGAGATTACGTACATTTGCACAGGGTGATCTTGAGGCTCCATTCCCGGCAGTTGATTCACAAGATGAAATTGCTGATATGGTAGGGGTTGCGAAAAACATGGCAGCAGACCTTAAGACTATCATATCTGACTCTGACAAGCTTCTTGGAAAGATGGCAGAAGGAGATTATACAGTTTCATCAGACATGGAAGATAAATATACCGGAGATTTTATTGGACTTCTCATGGCAATGCGTCAGATGAAGACACAGATGAATGATGTTATGTCACATATCAATGAGATATCATCACTTGTTACAGCAGGTTCTAACAACCTTGCTCAGGCAGCACAGGAAATAGCAGAAGGTACTATGGATCAGTCAGCAGCCATTGAGGAGCTTCAGGCTACATTTGCAGATATCACAGGCGGTGTTGAGAAAACATCTGAGAAGCTCAATGATACATACAGGATTGCACAGGAGTATGCTGAGGAAGCAGATCACAGCCATACAGAGATGCAGGGCATGGTTGATGTTATCGGACGCATCAATGATACATCTAAGCAGATTGAGAATATCATTTCTGAGATTGAGGATATTGCCAGTCAGACAAACCTTCTTTCACTCAATGCAGCTATCGAGGCAGCGCGTGCAGGTGAGGCAGGTAAAGGATTCGCAGTTGTTGCGGGACAAATCAGAAGTCTTTCAGAGCAGAGTGCCAAGGCTGCGGTTGACACACGTCAGCTTATAGAGAGTGCCATTGCGGTATCTAACGAGGGTAATGAAGCTGCAGAGCGCGTAAGTACTTCTATTGAAAAGGTTATCAATGGTATGAAGGAAGTTGCAGATTCTTCTCAAAAACTCAGCGAGATTGCAGAGGAGCAGGCAAAGGCTATGGAGCAGGCAGAGGCCGGTATTAATCAGATATCAGATGTTGTACAGTCCAACTCAGCAAATGCAGAGGAAACATCAGCAACAAGTGAGGAGCTTTCAGCACAGGCGGAGACAATGAACGAGCTGATTAGCAAATTTATATTGGAAAAGAAATAGAAAAATTGTACATACGAGTTTAGAGAAACTTTTTAAAAAAAGCCCCACAAGCATTATTGATATGCTGTGAGGCTTTTTGTTGTGGTGCGTTAGAGGGTTACTTTTTAAATCTAGTAAACATGTACTATGTGAACATAGTTTTTTGTGCGATACGTGGAAAATCTGAAAAGTAATGAAAATGAACAATTAAATGAGAATATTTAAATTTGCTCTTTTTGGCAGGGTGTGTTATAATCCTTGTATACAAAAAACAGAGGTAATACAATATGGGTAGTAATAACGATATTTCATTAAAAGCATTAGCCAAGATTAATCTGGGGCTCGATGTTGTGAGGCGCAGAGAGGACGGATATCATGAGGTCCGTATGATTATGCAGACCATTCATCTGTATGACAGGCTTGATATCAAAAGGACAAAGGAGCCTGGCATACAGATACAGACCAATCTGTCTTTTCTCCCTGTAAACGAGAACAATCTCATATACAAGGCTGCAAAGCTTCTGATGGATGAGTTTTCTATAACTGACGGTGTATCAGTGAAGCTGGACAAGCGTATTCCTGTTGCAGCAGGGATGGCGGGGGGCAGTACTGATGCGGCGGCTATGCTTATAGGTGTAAACAGGCTTTTTTCACTGGGACTGACAAAGAGAGAGCTTATGGAAAGAGGTGTGCAGATAGGGGCGGATGTACCATACTGTATTATGAGAGGCACGGCGCTGGCCGAGGGCATAGGAGAGGCGCTTAGTCCTCTTCCTCCAATGGTAAAGTGTCCGGTGCTTATTGCAAAGCCGTCCATCTCGGTATCCACAAAATTTGTGTACCAGAATCTGAAGCTTGATGATACGACTATTCATCCGGATATAGACCGCCTGATAGATGATATAAAGGCTAAGAATCTGCATGATATCGCAGCACATATGGGAAATGTCTTAGAGACCGTGACCATACCAAATTATCCGGTGATAGATGAGATAAAGAAGCATATGCTTTCAAATGGCGCGGTAGGAGCCATGATGAGCGGTAGTGGTCCGACGGTTTTTGGTCTGTTTGACGATGAAGATACTGCAAAGAAAGCGTACAAAGCCATGAGAAGCTCACATCTTGCCAGACAGGTGTATCTGACATCTGTATACAATAATCGCAAATAACGTGATATCCGGATAGCACAGCGGGTGCTTTATAGTTACTTTTTTCTTATATGTGAGAATGATAATACAAGAGATAGGAGAAGTTTGATGACTGATAATTTAACTTTAAATATGGATGCATATCTGCCACTGCGTGATGTGGTTTTTAACACACTTCGTGAGGCAATTTTAAAGGGCGAGCTCAAGCCGGGAGAGAGACTTATGGAGCTGCAGCTTGCGTCAAAGCTTGGAGTCAGCCGTACACCTATACGTGAAGCAATCAGAATGCTTGAGCAGGAGGGGCTTGCAGTCACAATGCCGAGAAAGGGCGCAGAGGTTGCCAAGATGACTCTCAAGGATATGGAGGATGTGCTTGAGGTGAGAGAGGCTCTCGATGAGCTTGCAGCCAAAATAGCCTGTAAGAAAATCAGTGATGAGCAGCTTGCGAATCTAAAAACCATAAAGGACGAGTTTAAGAGGAGCATGGATTCAGGAGATGTGAAAAAGATAGCTGAGGAGGATGTGAAGTTTCACGATGCTATCTATGAGGCAACAAACAATGCGAAGCTTGTATCTATGATGAACAATATCCGTGAGCAGATGTACCGCTACAGAGTGGAGTATTTGAAGGACCCAAAGAATTATCCGATGCTTGTGAAGGAGCATGATGCCATCTACAGGGCGCTTGAGGCAAGAAATATGGAGCTTGTGACTACAGAAATGCATACGCATGTGGCCAATCAGGCGGTTGCTGTGAAGGCTGTGATACAAAAGCAGGATGAAGAGAAGAAATAAAACAGAAATATAACAAGATTATAGCAGACAAAGATAATAAAATACAAAATAATATAACAAAACCAGGGGCTGCCGGTTGCACTGACGTGTGAACGGCGGCCTTTTTTTAGTGGCTTAGTTAGTGGCTTAGATAATAGCAAAAAATAAGTAATCAGGGATATTTGCGGGCTTGTATGGTCATACTATATCAGGAATTTTAAATCTTACGGGATTTATTGGGTATATAGGAGAGTTAAAGATGACCACAAACATAGATGAGAACATAAAAAGCTTCAGGCAGATATATTCTGACTGCTCAGATATCAAGATGCAGGAGATGTATCTGGGGCGTGATGCCTCAATAAAGTGCTTTGTTGCATATATTGAGGTGACATGTGCAGGCTCCGGTATCAATAACAGTGCATTTGGACGATTTACCTCATACCTTGAAGGGATAGACCGGGATCAGGTTAAGGAAGTACTTGACAAAAATCAGGCAGCTCTATCTGAATTTGTACATCTGCACACGGTTAATGAGGCGGCCCAGATGATGCTGACAGGAGACGTGATTTTTTTTGTGGATGGTTATCCGGATGCCTTCAAGCTTCCTGATAAGGGATATCCTGCCCTGTCAATTCAGGAGATTGATTCGGAAAAGGTCATAAGAGGCTCCAATGAGGGGTTTGCTGATTCCATAAAGATAAATACAGCACTTATCAGGCGCAGGTTAAGGAGCACACGCTTAAAGTGTAAAGAGGTGAAAAAGGGACTTCGAGGACACAGCAATGTGGACATACTATATGTGAGAGACCTCGTAAAACCGGGGCTTGTAGAGGATGTGGAAAGGAATCTGGACAGCTATGTGATAGACCATGTGGGAGATTCGGGAGTCATTGAACAGTTTGCCGAGGTGAAATGGTATTCACCGTTTCCACAGCTTCAGACCACAAAGCGGCCGGATGTGGCGGTAAATGCGCTCCTAGAAGGGCGGGTGGTGGTGCTGTGCGATAATTCACCGATAGCGATAATACTGCCAACCACCATGAACAATTTTTTAAAAACCGCAGATGATTACTATAACAGAACGATAGCGGCAAGCTTTGCCAGGCTGATAAGGTACGTGGCTGCCTTTATGTCATTTACATTGCCGGGGCTTTATCTGGCGGTCACAAATTTTCATACACAGATACTGCCGACACCACTCATACTGGCATTTTATGAAGCAAGACTCGGCTGCCCGTTTCCGCAGCTCATAGAGGTGCTCATGATGGAGCTGTCCTTTGAGCTGCTTCGCGAAGCCGGCATAAGACTTCCCGGAGCAATGGGAAACACGATAGGCATAGTCGGAGGCCTCATAATCGGACAGGCAGCGGTGGATGCAAATTTAGTAAGCCCTATAGTGGTCATCCTGGTTGCATTCACCGCACTCTGTTCGTTTGCCATACCGAGTGAGGAGTTTGCATTTTCATTTAGGATACTCAAATTCGCTGTAATAATGATGTCGGCATGGCTTGGATATTTTGGATTTTTAATAAGTCTGATGGTGATACTTTTGCATCTCGCAAAGCTTAAAAGCTGTGGTTACCCATACATGATGCCATTTGTGGGCAGCGAGCTGACAGGCGGCGAGGATGAAAAGGACAGTATCATACGATTTCCGCTTCGCAGACTATGGAGGCGGCCTGTATTTGCAAGGGAAAATGAGTGCAGAAAGCTGAAAGGAAATAAGGATGACTAAAAATATGAGCACAAGCTACACATTTGCACAAAACGAAAGCATATCGCCCCGCCAGCTATACAGACTATACGTCTTTAATCTGCTTGGAGTCGGCACACTGGTGCTTCCAAACAATCTGGCGAAACTGGGAAAGTATGGTTTTATCTCAATCGCACTTGGTGTTTTCATGGCATGGCTATTTATGTGGATAGTAAGCGAGGTACGAGAACAGAAGAAAAGTATATATGACAGAAGCTTTGGTAAAACAACACATGCAAAAATGTTAATTTATGATTTAATTATTGTGATATACGAACTGTCACAGGCCGCATTTCTTGCATGGATATTTGTAAAGCTGATACGTGACAGCCTTATACCGGATGAGTCATTTACAGTTGTACTTCTTGTGATAATGGCAGTGTGCGCTTATGCGCTAAGTGGCGGAGTGGAGTGCCGTGCCAGGGTATACGAGGTAGTATTTTTCTTTGTGCTGATACCGCTTGCCGCTATGCTTTTGTTTGCGCTATCGGATATGAGATTAGACTATCTGATGATTAAGGACAGAGTCGGTGTGGACTTTGGCATAGCGGATATATTTGCGGGCGCATACTATGTGTTTGCAGCATCCATTTCCGTGTTCAATATACTGTTTGTAAGGGAGCGCACTGCCTCACAGATACGAGGGAGTGTGAGTAAAGCAATATTCACATATGCAGGCATTCTTTTTTTATTGTATGCAGTATTGCTTGGGAGCTTCGGAAAATATTCATTGTCAGAAATCGAGTTTCCGGCTGTCGTACTGATGAGTGATGTGCAGATAAAGGGAAGCTTCTTTAAGAGGGCAGATGCACTGATGCTGTCGGTGTGGTTTTTCACGCTGTTTTCAGTGCTCATTATGAGCCTTTATTATGCGGTTTTAAGATGTGAGAATTTTGCTGAAAATACGAGAGAAATTATATTTACATTTAATAAAAACCGGCATTCCTGTAGCAATAAGCAATTTGGCTCTGACAGACAGAAAAGTCATGACAAGGAAAAGAGCACTATGAGAAGCTGGTGCATCATTTTTGTCATAGCAGTCACAGTGACCTTAGCATATATTCTTGAAAGTGGAGATGAAATCGTGAAAAAATATCTTGGATTTTTAATGTGCATAGCGATACCGGTCATAGTAGTGCTGACGATAGGTCTCATGCTTACCGGCTGTAGTGCAGTGGAGCTTGAGGAGCGTTGCTTTCCGACACTTGCTGCGGTGGATGTTGTAGCTGTAGATACTGACGAAATAACCGATAAAGAAGTAACAGGTAAAGATGTAACTGATTACAAAGAATATGTTAGCCACAGAGATGATTTGGCAAATGAAAGTAGCGGATATATAGAGTTTTATTATAACATGGACAAATCCTATGAGCCCGAATATGCAGATGATATCAAAACAGCCGTGGACAGCTTCGAGGAGCGGCTGTCACAAAAAGCCGATACCAATCATCTGAAGGTGATATTAATAGGAAAAACGCTTAGAAATGATAAAGCAGCTTATGCAAGCTTCATGGAATACTGCAAGACATCCAAAAAATTTCCGAGAAACACATATGTGTGCATAGCAGATGATATAAACGATATCTTTGATAACATGGGTGATTATTATGAGCAGAAAATAAATAAGGAGAATCATGAGGATGGTGAACCGATAATTACACTTGGTACCTTGCTGGATGACTATACGAATGAAATTCATGAAATCCGGTAAAATTTTCAAAAAAGATGAATAAGCTCGTCAAATAAGGCAATACTTGTTTACATGAGAAAGAAAATAATAATAACAACCATAGCAATAATATCCATTACGGCAGCGATAGCTTCAAAAAATCATACACCTGCCGCAAACACCAATAGTATAGCGTGTACAGCCGACATGCAAAAATCCATCGCCGGCAAAATCCTGCGTTTTCACGTGCTGGCAAACAGCGACAGCGAAGCAGACCAGAATGTGAAAAAGCAGGTGCGCGATGCAGTAGGGGCTTACATAGAGCCATATCTGCTGGAGTGCGAAAATATCGAAGAAACCAGAGCCACCGTAAATGACCATATGGACGAAATAATAGCGGTATCAAAGGAGACGCTTGCAGCAAACGGTTTTACATATGGCGCATCGGCAGAGCTTACACACACCGATTTCCCGGAAAAGACGTATGGGGACTATACATTTCCTGAGGGAAATTACGAGGCGCTTGAAATAACACTGGGCGATGGAGCCGGTCATAACTGGTGGTGCGTGCTGTATCCAAACATGTGCTTTAGGGGCAGTGTGTACGAGGTGGTGGAGGATGAAGCAAAGGAAAATCTTAAGGAGGTACTCACTCCGGACGAGTATGAGAGCATATTTGACAGTGGAAAATATGAAATAAAACTAAAAATCCTTGATATTTTCAGATAAAACAGTTAGTATATTCATGCTGAAAAAATATATTAAAAGAAAATATGTGATGACAAATTATTAAAGCGTGAATTAATTTAGATATGCAAGAGGATAAGGAGAAAAAAATGACAAAGGATGTAGTAGTATCATTAAAGGGCCTGCAGCTCGCACCGGACCAACAGTCGGATGCGGTAGAGGTGATTGCCCCGGGAGAGTATTATATAAGAAATAACAAGCACTATGTGCTTTTTGAGGAGATAATGGAGGGTGAGACCCAGACACTCAAAAATATGCTTAAATTCAATGACAATTATCTTGAGTTCACCCGCAAGGGACCTATGAGTGTACATATGATATTTGAGAAGGGAAAGAAAAACCTGACATATTATTATACACCGTTTGGAAGTATCCAGATAGGTATTGATGCCACAAGCATAGAGGTAAAGGAGACTGAGGACGAGATAAGGGCAGAGGTAAAGTATGCACTTGATGTCAACTATGAATTTGTAGGCGACTGTCACATCAATATAGCTGTGAAGAAAAAAGGCGCAGCAGTCAAAATTGCATAAAAGTCTGCCAAGCCTATGGGGTAAAAAATATATAAAGCATATAAAAAACAGAGCATGTGAGGATGAAAGCCATCCCACATGCTCTGTTTATGTACATGAAAATTAAATCATGATATTATTTCTGCTTAGCCTTTTTGGCAGCCTCTTTAGCAGCTTTTCTTTCAGCCTTTGCAGCCTCCTCAGCCTTGAGCTGTTCGTTGGCCTTGCTGTAGTTTTCTGCCATTCTTGCACGGAAGCCTTTCTTCTTCTTAGGCTTCTCAAGAGGTCCTCTGATACCGCGGACAGCTGTGATGTAGATACCGCTGACAGAAGCCTTAACCTCTTTCTTTAAAGGAATCTCATCAAAGATCTGCTCGTCTGCGATAAGAGACATGACTCTTGGTCCGACCTTGGCCTTGACTACAGGAAGCTTTGAGCGGCGCATAAGCTTTGGTGTCTGCTCAATAATCTGCTGTGGGAGACCGGCATCCTTTAGCTTCATACGCTTTTTGTCAATGATTAGCATATTGACTGTCTGTGATGCAGCAGCTATCTGTTCGTCCTGCTCTTCCTTTCTTTTTTGTGCTTTTTTACCGAGGATTGTTAATACTATAAATGCTACCACAAGCACTACTGCGATAACAATAAGTACGATTAATGCTGGATTCAAAACGTATCCCTCCTAAAAATTTGCTTATTTAAATTAATTCTATCAAATATGCTAAAAAAAATCAATCTTTATTGCAAGAATAGGTAAAACCGTAGTATACTAGAACTATATTTTGGAAAAGGTCTTTAGAAGACGCAAAGGGGTATTTATTAATGAAGAAAATTGCTCTTTTGGCTGATGGCTGGAGAAGATATGTAATATATTCGTGGGTTGAGGGTATCATGGGAGGCTCTAAAGAGCTGGGACTGGATGTGTGCCTGTATTTTTACAACACCAACGGAACCTGGAGTCAGGATTCAAAGTTTAACAAAGGCGAGTATGCGCTGAACGATTTGCCTGATTTAAACAGCTTCGACGGAGTGGTATTTGACTGCACCAATACGACCAACCTGGATGAGATACAGTATATGGTCAGAAAGCTTCAGTCGGTAAATGTGCCGGTAGTGAGTATCGGGTATAAGGTTGATGGGTTTTACTATGTAGGCAACGACAATAAGAGGCTGTTTCGCAAGGCGATGGATCATATGTACTATGCGCATGGCTGCAAAAGCTTTGTGTTTGCAGGTGGTCCGCCGTATCATTATGAGAACAGAATGCGTTTTGAGGCCTTCAAGGAGGCTTTAAGTGATTATGGCATACCACTTACAGCTGATATGTACATGTTTGGTGATTTTGATTATCAGACAGGTGTCAGGTATATGAGTGATTGGCACGAGAGCAAAAAGCCGTTACCGGATGTTTTTTTATGTGCAAATGACAATATAGCAGCAGGACTGTGTGCGACAGCAGAGGTTCTTGGATACAAGGTACCACAGGATTTTAAGGTCACAGGCTTTGACAATCTGGATAAGGCTGCGTATTTTAACCCACAGATTACAACAGTGGATAACAACAGGGGCAATATAGGCAGAAATGCTCTTGAGATATTTAAGGCGCTTTGGAATGGCACGGGCGATGCTTCTGATAAATACCTTGATTCTGAGTTTATCCCGGCTGAGAGCTGCGGATGCCCTAATACCGGCAGAGTGGATTATCGTAATTACATAAAGAATATTATCAAAGGCTCCGTTGCAAGAGAGCAGGAGGAGGATGCAGTAATGATCCTCCAGAAAGAGCTCGAGGAGTGCAATGAATACTATGATTTGTTTGAGAGATACTCTGACTATATACAGAGCATGAAGTGTGACGGAGTGTATGTGGTCGGTGTTTCTGATCTGGCAGCTGCAAGGAACAATGCACACTTTAGGAAGCATGGCTATGATATTGACGACGAGGTTGTACTCTATGCGGATGACAAGGACAATGGAAAGCTTGAGTTTAAGAGTGTAAATGACCTTATGCAGTACATGCAGAGTGTAGATAAAAACACCTGCTATATGTATTGCTCGCTGCATTTCAGGGACGAGATAGTGGGCTATGTAATACTCAGGAATCCTGAGTTTTTGTACGACCATCCTGAGCAGTTTGATATACAGTCTGCCCTGCTCAAGAGGCTTGAGAATCTTTTTAAGCAAAAGGTACTTGAGAATACAAATAATGAGCTTAAGAATCTCTACAACCATGATGCGCTCACAGGCCTATACAATCGTGTGGCATGCAATGAGATGGTCATTCCTATGTTTGCTGAGCTTGAAGCTCAAAATGTCGGCTGCACCATAGTATTTCTCGATGTGGATGATTTCAAGGATATAAATGATACCTACGGACACCAGTACGGTGACGAGCTTTTAAAGACTGTGGCGAGGGTGCTTGATGAGCAAAAGCCTGAGGGAAGTATGGTATATAGATTCGGTGGAGATGAATTTATCGTGTTTATCCCTGGGGACAGACATGACACTGCTGAGAAGTATATAAAGCGCGTGTATGATATCATGGAGCAGCACAGCCTGTTTATCAGTCACGGCATCATATATACGAAGCCGGGCAGTGGTAAGAGCTTTGACGATTATCTAGTAAGTGCTGACACAAAGATGTATCAGCTTAAGCAGCAGCGCAAGCAGAAAAAGGATAGCAATTTCTTAAAGGGAGTGGATATTTCATCCGTTCCTATGATGGTTGACAATAATATACAAATAATGGACAGGGAAGGTCATGTGTGCAGGGTATTTGATTTTTTAAAGCTGAATAATGTAAATTCAGTCCGTCTGCGCATATGGAATGAGCCTGATAAGGTGCCGGAGTCTAAGGGGTATTGCAGTCTTACATATGTTCTCGAGATGGCTCATGTCATTAAAAAATACAAAATGCATTTTCTGCTTGATTTTCATTATTCAGATTACTGGGCAGATCCGGGACAGCAGAATAAGCCTGATGCGTGGAAGAATTTAAGCTTTGATGAGCTGAAGGAGGCAGTGCACAAGTACACATATGATGTGCTATACAGATTAAAAATCATGGATTGTGCGCCGGATATGGTTCAGATTGGTAATGAAATAAGGAGTGGTATGCTGTTTCCGGATGGTGCAGTGCCACAGTACAGGCAGCTGGCTGCGCTTGTAAATGAGGGAATCAGAGCTGTCAGGGAGCTGCTACCGGAGACAAAGGTCATGATTCATCTGGATCAGGGAGGCAGATATAACTGTATTATGCCTTGGTTTGATTCTATGTTTAATGCGGGCATGCTGCCGATTGACGCGATTGGCCTTTCCTTTTATTCGTTCTGGCATGGTACCTTCATGGATTTGAAGGATACTATGAGCAGGCTCATAAAATTATATAATCTGCCGGTTTATATTGTGGAGGCAGCTCATCCGTGGAGGCATTGCAAAGGAGATCATATCCCGAAGGAACTTATGGAGACTGCAGGCCTTGATGCAGGCAGCGCAGAGCAGAAGAAGTCTCTTGAAATAATCATGCAGATAGCAGCAGAGGTGTCAAAGGATACCGGAAAGACAGGTGTATACTACTGGGAGCCTGTCGGTGTGCCTGGTAAAGGCATGGGAACCTGGTTTGAGAATATGGGTATGTTTGACGAGCATGGCAGGGCTTTGCCGGGCTGGGATGCAATCAGGGACTTTGATCCGAAAAATCCGCCGATTAAAGAGCTTGACAAGTATATTGAATCACTTTATGAGTATGAAGAAACACCGGAGGTGGAGGATTTCATGAAGCTTCTTATGATTCATGGAAATCTAATCTCAAATCCTGAATTTAAGGATGGATTTAATAATTGGCAGATTGAGACAAGCCTCGAAGAGAGACAGTATACACTTGGGAAGGATGGAGTGTTTATCTCTTCAGATGCCAATTTTGACTATTCGATAAGCCAGACGGTGGATATTGAATATACCGGTGAGTATATAGCAGCGGTTGACTATAGAGGAACCAATACAACAGGTGTCGAGGTTAAGCTGTTTATGGATGTGGAGGATGAAAGCGGCGTTCATACATATACAAGCGACATTTTCCCGGATGATATCAGGTTTGTGACACATCTGCTTAAGCCGGTAAGGCTGCAAAAGAATGCCAGGGTGACAGTAGGGCTTAGAATGCATACTCCTCCGGTGTTTGCAAAGATAAAGAAAATTTCACTCGTTGTAATTTAACCTGATATGTGATATTGTAGACAGGTATAGTGTTTTGCGGATGCGTTTTTGCCGTGGCAGGGCATTGTACTTATAAATAACATGACTTACAGATTTCAGGAGGATTCCAATGAGTGAGAAGAAGAATACAGGTAAGAAGGCAGTCATAGCAGTGATTGTGATTGCACTTATCGTGGTAATTATTGCGCTTGCTGTTGTGATAAGCGGCAAGAGCAAAAAGGGTGGCTCAAAGAGCGCAACAGAGGCAGGCACCGAGGCCGGCAGCGAGACGATGCGAAGCGGACAGTTTGACATAGACTACGCAAAGCAGGTTACAAAGCTTGCAGACTATTCAGGTGTTGCAATTACTGTCTCAAACGATTATGAGATAAACGATACAGCAAAGCAGACATATCTGACCAATGTGCTTCAGTCATATGGTGCAGATGCGTACAAGCAGGTTACAGATCGTGATACAGTTGCAGATGGCGATTATGTCAAGGTTGATTACACAGGATATAAGGATGGCAAAGCATTTGATGGTGGTTCTGCTACAGATGTGATGCTTGATGTGACAAATAACAGCCAGGTCGGCGGTTCATCCTTTATTGATGGATTTACAAAGCCTATAATCGGAGCCAAGGTGGGCGACAAGGTTAAGGGTGACGTGACATTCCCTGAGGATTATGGCAATGACGACTTAAACGGACAGACAGTTACATTTGAGTATACAGTAAAGGGCATTTACTCAGCAGATCCTGTCGCACTTGCTGATATGACAGACGAGCAGGTCAACACAGTGTTTGGAAAGGCCGGAGTGACAACAAATGCCCAGCTTACCACACAGATTGAGAAGGATTTGAAGCAGCAGCTCTACAGCGCTGAGGTGGACAAGATAAAGAGCTACATGATTGACAACAGCACAGTCGAGATTCCTGATGAGTATCTGCAGGCCAGACTCAATGAGTATATTGCTTCATTTACCAAGGAAAATGTCAAGGATGGACAGACACTTAAGAAATATTTAAAGTCCAACTACAACATGACAGTGGATCAGGCCACAGAGAAGTGGAAGGAGAATCTGACAGACCAGATAAAGACAGAGTTCATCTTTGGGCTTATCGCTGAGAAGGAAAATATCAAGATGGATGATGATGCCTTCAACAGCTATGTGGATTACATCGTATCAGCCAGCAATGGTCAGTTCAGCAAGGCTTCTGAGGTATACAAGTATTTTGGAAGCGGACACAAGGATGAGGGAAAGACATACCTTAAGAACCAGTACCTTGTAAACAAGGCTATTGATACAGTCACAGAGAAAGCAAATGTGACATTTGAGGATGGCAGTGCAGCGCCGGATACTTCAAGTAGCAGCGCGGATGCCGAATAATAACGATAAATATGCTGTCTGTGGTGATGCGCAGGTAGCTTAAATGGAGGATTAGATAATGGAACTTACAAACATACGCGAGATTTTCCGCAACAAGGACAAATTCGCTGACAAAGAGGTGACTATCGGAGGATGGGTCAGAAGCAATCGTAATTCAAAGAATTTTGGATTTATCGTGGTAAACGACGGTACATTTTTTGAGCCAATCCAGGTTGTATACGGAAATGGCTTAGACAACTATGATGAGGTTGGCAAGATCAATGTCGGAGCTGCAATTATCGTAAGAGGTACACTTGTGCTTACTCCGGATGCAAAGCAGCCATTTGAGATTCAGGCCGCAGAGGTGACTGTTGAGGGTGCATCCACACCGGATTATCCTCTGCAGAAGAAGAGACATACATTTGAGTATCTTCGTACAATCTCACACTTAAGACCTCGTACAAATACTTTTGAGGCAGTTTTCAGGGTGCGCTCACTCTGCGCATATGCTATTCACAAATTCTTCCAGGAGAGGGATTTTGTGTACGTGCACACACCGCTTATCACAGGAAGTGACTGTGAGGGTGCAGGAGAGATGTTCCAGGTGACCACACTTGATTTGAACAATCTCCCTATGACAGAGGAAGGAAAGGTGGATTTCTCAAAGGATTTCTTTAATAAGCCTACCAACCTTACTGTTTCAGGACAGTTAAACGGCGAGACATATGCTATGGCATTCAAGAATATCTACACCTTCGGACCTACCTTCCGTGCGGAGAATTCAAACACCACACGTCATGCGGCAGAGTTCTGGATGATTGAGCCTGAGATTGCTTTTGCAGACCTTGAGGATGATATGATGCTTGCAGAGAGCATGCTCAAGTATGTTATCAGCTATGTGCTTGAAAATGCACCTGAGGAGATGGCATTTTTCAACAATTTCGTGGACAAGGGGCTGCTTGACAGATTAAGAAATGTTGTTGAAAATGATTTTGCCCGTGTGACATACACAGAGGCTATCGACATCCTTTCAAAGCACAATGACAAGTTTGATTACAAGGTATCATGGGGCTGTGATTTACAGACAGAGCATGAGAGATACCTTACAGAGCAGATTTACAAGCGCCCTGTATTTGTCACAGATTATCCGAAGGAGATAAAGGCCTTCTACATGAAGCTGAATGACGACGGAAAGACCGTTGCAGCAGTTGACTGTCTCGTGCCGGGAATCGGAGAAATCATCGGTGGAAGCCAGAGAGAGGATGACTACGACAAACTCCTTGCCAGAATAAATGAGCTTGGACTTTCAGAGGATGACTACAAGTTCTACCTTGACTTAAGAAAATACGGCTCTGCAAGACACGCAGGCTTTGGATTGGGCTTTGAGAGATGCGTAATGTATCTTACCGGCATGGGCAATATCCGTGACGTTATCCCATTCCCTAGAACAGTTAATAACTGTGAGCTGTAATCACGAATGAATTTCATACATGAATAATTACCGCCCTTTGCACATATATATGATGTGTGGAGGGCGTTTTTATGTGGAGAAAAATCAAAGGTCCTGTGATAACAATATGTATCATGCATCTTACGGCGCTTTTGTGCCTTATCATACTTTCTATAGTACAGTGCTTTGTCGACATGGCGGAGTGGATAAAGTTTGCACTTGCCATGGCGGTCAATATAGTGGTGGGGCTTGTGTGCGGATTTTTGCTCAAATGCTGCTTTCACCGCAGACGTTTTATCAGGGTGACGGTCGTAGCATACTGGATAACGTATGTGATAGCAACAGTGGTCATAGATATAGGTGAATCCAAAAATATTTTCGAGCTTTTGATAATACTCCTTCTGGTAATGTTTTCAGCGCTTGTTTTTCGCTAAAAAAGGACTTTTCATATTGATAATGCTGTGATATAATGTTGAAAGCAAATATGATGTGTCAATGAGACATCGTTAAATGAAAAGGAGATAAAAATGAAACACGTAAAGACATTAAATACAAGAAAATTACAGAACACTGTTAAAAAGGGCGGATGTGGCGAGTGCCAGACATCATGCCAGTCAGCTTGCAAGACATCTTGTACAGTTGGAAACCAGACTTGTGAGCAGTACAAATAGTCATAGGTGAAGCGGATTTAAAGAGTGTGCGCTGATAGGTGCACACTCTTTTCGCAGTGGTAATTTTAAAATGTGTATAGAAAGAGAGGAATATTGTAGTGGTTCATCAGTACAAGAACAACGGCTATAATATTGTCTTAGATGTCAACAGTGGCGCAATCCATGTGGTGGATGATGTCACATATGACGTTATTGAGCTGTTTGAGGACAACTCAGCTAAGGAGATTATTGAAAAGCTTGTGGACAGGTATCCACAGACGGAGATAGAAGAAGCAATACAGGAAGTAAATGAGCTTAAGGATAATGAAGAGCTCTTCACAGAAGATACATACAAAGAACGTATCATAGATTTCAAGAAGCGCCAGACAGTTGTAAAGGCACTTTGCCTTCACATAGCGCACGACTGCAACCTTGCCTGCAGATATTGTTTTGCAGAGGAGGGCGAGTATCACGGCAGACGAGCTCTCATGAGCTACGAGACAGGAAAACAGGCACTTGATTTCCTGATTGCCAATTCAGGCAGCAGAAGAAACTTAGAGGTAGACTTCTTTGGAGGAGAGCCTCTCATGAACTGGGATGTGGTGAAGCAGCTTGTGGCATATGGAAGAGAGCAGGAGAAGCTTCATGACAAGCATTTCAGGTTCACACTCACCACAAACGGTGTGCTCTTAAATGACGAGATTATGGAGTTCGCCAACAAAGAGATGGATAATGTAGTTCTTAGTATAGACGGACGCAAGGAGGTTCATGACCGTATGAGACCTTTCAGAAAGGGTGCCGGCAGTTATGACCTTATTGTTCCGAAATTCCAGAAGTTTGCAGAGAGCAGACATCAGGACAAGTACTATGTGAGAGGTACATACACACATTTCAATACTGATTTTTCAAAGGATGTGCTTCATCTGGCTGATTTAGGCTTCAAACAGATTTCGGTTGAGCCTGTGGTGGCACAGCCTACAGATGAGTATGCACTTAAGGAATCTGATTTACCTGTGCTCTTTGATGAGTACGACAGACTTGCAGCAGAGATGGTAAAGAGAAACAAGGCAGGAAACGGCTTCAATTTCTTCCATTTTATGATAGATTTAGAGGGAGGACCTTGTGTATATAAGCGTCTTTCCGGTTGTGGCTCAGGAACTGAGTACCTGGCAGTGACTCCATGGGGAGATTTATATCCATGCCACCAGTTTGTGGGCAATGAGGACTTCCTTATGGGTAATGTCTGGGATGGCATCAAGGCCACTGACATCCAGGATGAGTTTAAGTGCTGTAATGTTTATGCCAAGGAAAAATGTCGCAACTGTTTTGCCAGATTCTATTGCAGCGGTGGCTGTGCCGCCAACTCATACAACTTCCACGGCACAATCACTGATGCCTATGATTTAGGCTGCGAGCTGCAGAAGAAGCGTATAGAGTGCGCTATCATGATTAAGGCAGCAGAGGCTGATATGGCAGATGATGCACAATAATTTGAATTTGTCACGGGAAACGGATAGCGGTATTTGTGACCCGTGTGCGAATATATTTGCCATCTGTATACCTATATGGATGGTAGCAAAATGACAGGAAGGTATAAGAAAATGAAAAAAGGAAAGAGTTGGGTGATTATCCTTGTGGCAGTCATTTGTATCGGCTTGCTGGGCTGGTATTCCACTGCAGTAATCACCGACACAAAGCAAAAGCAGGAGGCAACTGCTAATGGTGAGAGCACCAAGGATAAGGATTATCAGAATATCAAGCTTGGTCTCGACCTCTCAGGTGGTGTTTCAATCACCTACCATATCAAGGACAAGAATCCTTCAGACAAGGATGTAAATGATACTATCGCAAAGCTCGAGGAGCGTGCAGAGAGCTACACAACAGAGTACTCTGTATACAAGAGCGGGGATGACCGTATCACTGTAGAGATTCCGGGTGTTGACGACCCTAACAAGGTACTCGAGGATCTTGGAAGTCCGGGATCACTGTACTTCATCGCCCAGTATGACAGTGACGGAAATGCCAACTATACACAGGACACATCGGTTGAGGGCGGCTACAAGCTCAACTATGATATTGACACCTTAAAGGCCAATGGCTCAGTCATCCTCGATGGTAACGATGTAAAGGATGCAAGCGCCCAGTATGACCAGTCATCATCTACATCAACCAAGGAGCCTGTTGTTTCATTAAAGCTCAAGGATAAGGCTATTGACACATGGGCAGATGCCACAAAGAAGGCAAAGGATGCAGGACAGTCAATCGGTATATACTATGATGATCATTTCATCAGCGTTCCTACAGTAAGCGCCGTTATCTCAGATGGTAACTGTGTAATCAACGGAATGAAGGATTACGACGAGGCAACAAGCCTTGCAACATTTATCCGTGTCGGAGCCATCAACCTCCAGCTCGAGGAGTTAGAGTCAAATGTTGTTGGCGCACAGCTCGGTGGAACAGCGCTCACAAATGCAGTAAAGGCTGCAATTATCGGAATTATCTTAATCATGATATTCATGATTGTGCTCTATGGTATACTCGGTGTGGTTGCATCTATCGGACTTGCACTCTACTCAATGCTTACAGTACTGTTTATTTACTGGTTTGAGATTACACTTACACTGCCGGGTATCGCGGGTATCATCCTTGGTATCGGTATGGCAGTAGATGCAAACGTTATCGTATTTGCCCGTATCCGTGAGGAAATCGCAGGTGGCAAATCAGTGCTTGCTGCAGTAAATGAGGGCTACAAGAAGGCTCTTTCAGCCATCCTCGATGGACAGGTTACAACCTTTATCGCAGCACTTGTGCTTATGGTGCTCGGTTCAGGTACAGTAAAGGGCTTTGCATACACACTTATGATTTCAATTATTCTGTCACTGTTTACAGCTCTTTTTATTGCAAAATACCTTACAAGAGCATTTTACGGTGTCGGTGTCAGAGCTGAGAAGTTCTACGGCAAGGCAAAGAAGAGAAAGGTTATCAGATTTGTACAGAACAGAGTTAAATACTTTGTTATCTCAGGTGTAGTTATACTTGCAGGTATTGGCGGCATGATTTATTTCGGTGCTACAAGCGGCAATGCATTAAACTACAGTCTTGAGTTTGTAGGTGGTACATCAACCACTGCAGACTTTGGCAAGGATTATACAGCCGCAGAGGTTGAGAAGGACATCGTGCCTTCAGTATCAAAGCTCCTTGGCAATAGTGCAGTGCAGGTTACTACAGTTCAGGGCAGCCATGATGTCACATTAAAGACACGTACACTTTCACTCGATGAGAGACAGGATCTCGCAGCTCTTCTTGAGAAGGATTTCAATGTTGATGCATCAACTATAGAGACTCAGAGTATCAGCTCAACAATCAGTGGTGAGATGAGAACAAACGCTGTAAAGGCAGTTATTATTTCATGTATTTTCATGCTGTTATATATCTGGTTCAGATTCAAGGACATCAGATTTGCTTCAAGTGCTATCCTTGCGCTGGTACATGATGTGCTTGTTGTAGTCACAGCATATGCACTTATCAGAATCTCAGTCGGCAGTACGTTTATTGCATGTATACTTACAATCGTAGGTTACTCAGTCAACGATACAATCGTTATCTTTGACCGTATCCGTGAGAACCTTCACGGTATCAAGAAGTACTCAGCAGATGAGCTTGCTGATATAGCAAACGAGTCCCTTACACAGACACTTTCACGAAGCATCAATACTTCGCTTACTACATTTGTTATGGTATTGTTACTCTTTATCTTTGGTCATACATCAATCAGAGAGTTCTCATTACCACTCATGGTAGGTGTGCTTTGCGGAACATATTCTTCAATCTGCATCGCTACAGAGCTGTGGTATGTGATGAAGCTTTATCTGGGCAAGAGCGCCATTAAAAAGCAGGCGGCTGCACCGGCTAAGGTTTCTAAAAAAGCTAAGAATTAATAATTAATTTATGGCCCGGCCTTTAAAGGCTGGGCTATTGTTTTTTGTGGACTTATTAATATATGCAGATATGTTTATATATTTATAAATTTATGTGCGGAGTAATAGAATGGAGCATTATTTATATGAAAATTTTTCTGATTTATCTGCTTCTTATGAATATAGCAGGCTTTGCTGCGATGGGAATTGACAAGTGTAAGGCCAAGGCACACGCATGGCGCATCCCGGAGAAGACATTATTTGGGCTCAGCCTGCTGGGCGGAAGCGCCGGTACCTGGGCTGGGATGTATGCCTTCAGGCACAAGACAAAGCATTGGTATTTTGTAAAGGGGATGCCGCTTATTTTCTTTATCCATGTGGTTATTGCATGTGTTATCTACAGGAATTTCTATTAGAAATTTAATTATACAAGGTAACAAAATACTTAATGTAGGTAAAAAGTAACAAAAAAATGTAGCATATAAGTACATAATTGTGTATAATAGATAACAGATAACAGGTACAAAACCACTACACAACTATCAAGGAGGGCAAAATAATGTGGGCATATGAAAGTGTATTTTATCAGATTTATCCGTTAGGCTTCTGTGGAGCACCATTTGAGAATGATGGTGTTTTGGAGCACAGAATTTTGAAAGTGAATGACTGGATACCTCATATCAAAAAGCTTGGGGCAGATGCAATCTATTTTTCACCGGTGTTTGAATCTGATACACACGGATATAATACAAGGGATTATACAAAAATAGACACAAGGCTTGGCACAAACGAGGACTTCGCACAGGTTTGTGACAATCTGCACAAGGACGGCATAAAGGTAGTGCTGGATGGTGTGTTCAATCATGTGGGAAGAGGCTTCTGGGCATTTCAGGATGTGCTTAAAAACAGAGAAAGCTCACCATATATAAACTGGTTTGACCGTATAGCGTTCGATGGCAATTCAAACTATAATGATGGATTGTGGTACGAGGGCTGGGAAGGAAACTATGATCTGGTCAAGCTTAATCTGAGAAATGAGGATGTAATCCAGCATATCTTTTCAGCGATAAAGGGCTGGGTAGACGAGTTTGATATAGACGGGCTGAGACTTGATGTGGCATACTGCCTCGACCATGATTTCATCAGAAGACTAAGGGAGTTCTGCGACTCACTAAAGCCGGATTTCTTCCTGGTGGGAGAGACACTGCATGGTGACTACAACCAGATTATGAATGATGCAATGCTTCACTCGGTAACGAACTATGAGTGCTATAAGGGTCTGTACTCGAGCTTTAATTCCATGAATATGTTTGAGATAAATCATTCGCTTCTCAGACAGTTCGGACCGGAGCAGTGGACTCTCTACAAGGGTAAGCACCTGCTGTCATTTGTGGACAATCATGATGTGACAAGAGTGGCAAGCATACTGACCAATGAAAAGCATCTGCCACTAATCTATGCAATTGCATTTGGTATGCCGGGCATCCCTTGTGTGTACTATGGCAGTGAGTGGGGAGAGAAGGCAAAAAAAGAAGACGGTGACCCGGCTCTGAGGGCATGCTTTGAAGCGCCACAGTACAATGAGCTGACTGAATGGATTTCAAAGCTCGCAGAGGCAAAGAAGCAGTCAAAGGCACTCTGCTACGGTAATTTCTATTCGGTTGTGCTCACAAACGGCCAGTGCGTTTTCGGTCGTGAATGTGATGGCGAAAAGGTATTCGTGTGCATCAATGCCGCAGACCAGTCGTTTTTCGCGGGCTTTGATATGGGAAAGGGTGATGCCACAGACCTGATTACAGGTGAGCAGGTTACATTAAACGGTGGCCTTGAGCTGCCACCTTACAGTGCATACTTTTTGAGATAACATTTGTATGGACAATAAAAGAAATAATAGAAGAAAAAATGAAAGAAAAGAGCTCATATGTGCTGCCACAGCCGTAGTGGTACTTTACACAGCTATGGAGTCGATAGGCATCACATGCCCCATTAAGTTCATCACCGGAATATCATGTGCAGGCTGTGGCATGTCGAGGGCATGGATGGCATTTTTACAGCTTGATATAGCAAAGGCATTTGCATACCATCCGCTTTTTTGGCTTGTGCCTATTGCGGTAATAGTGCTTTTGTGTAAATCTAAAATAAATATTAAAATTTATAAAATAATTATATTTACAATCATCATTATGTTTGCTATAGTTTATATATGCAGATTGATATGGTCAGGCGATGATGTAGTGGTTTTTGAGCCGCAAAACAATATCCTGTTTCGTATCATCCGTGTAATAAAAAGCAAATAAAAAAGGAGAAAGAAGATGTTTTGCGAGAAATGTGGAAAAGAAATTCCTGATTCAACAAAATTTTGTCCATACTGTGGAGCACCTGTTTCCAAGGCACAGGATTTTGTCAACAAAGCAGGAGAGGCCTTCAATGCAGCAGAGCAGGAGCTTGGAAGTGCATTTGATGAGGTAAAGCAGTCCTTCACAGGAAATAGTGCAAACCAGCAGAATGCAGGTGGACAGTACAATGGAGGCTACCAGAACAACGGAGCCGGACAGTACAACGCAGGCTACCAGAATAACGGAGCCGGACAGTACAACGCAGGCTACCAGAACAATGGTGGTCAGACTCCTCCACCATACAGGGGAGAGAAGTTAAAGGACGACAGAGGTCTTGCCTCATACATCATCCTGTCTATTATTACATGTGGTATTTATGGATATTATTTCATCTACAAGATGGCTCATGATGTCAATATAGCATGTGATGGAGATGGCGAGAATACATCAGGTCTCGTAGCATTTATCCTGCTTTCAATGATTACATGCGGTATCTATGCATGGTACTGGTACTATAAGCTGGGCAACAGACTGGCAAATAATGCAGGCAGATACGGACTTTGCATTCAGGAGAATGGAACCACTGTTTTGATGTGGTGTATATTTGGTACACTTATCTGTGGAATCGGACCATTCATCGCTATGCACATCCTTATCAAGAACTCAAATATGATCTGCAATGCTTACAACAGGACACATGGACTTATGTAATTTGAGTTTTGATTTAATTTAATTAAATAATTTGATTATATTATTTCTAAGGCGGGAGGCAGTTTGCATTAAGCAGACTGTCTCCTTAAATTTTGTATATTAAATTAAACGGTAAATATTATTGAAAAAGGTCATTCAGACATTGACAAAAATTTGTCAAAGTGTTACTATTTTTTTATAAATTACGACAGAAATGTCAGTTATACATAGGTTTTTTAAGGAGGATTTATACAATGAGCGAGTTCAAAAATTTAACACTTGACGTAGCAGATCAGATTGCAGTACTTGCAATTTCAAGACCGGCTGCTCTTAATGCATTAAACAGTGAGACTCTTGATGAGTTAAATGTAGCATTAACAGAGATAGAGGCAAGAGACGATGTTAAGGTGCTTATCCTTACAGGTGGTCCTGACAAGAAGGGCAACGAGTTCAAGTCATTCGTAGCAGGAGCAGACATCTCAGAGATGGTTAATTTCACAGCACCACAGGCAAGAGCATTCGGAATCAAGGCTTCAGAGCCATTCTTCAAGCTCATGAATATGCGTCAGGTAACAATCGCAGCTGTCAATGGATTCGCACTCGGTGGAGGATGCGAGATTTCTATGGCATGTGATATCAGAATCGCTTCTGAGAACGCAATTTTCGGACAGCCTGAGACAGGACTTGGAATCATCCCTGGCTTTGGCGGTACACAGAGACTTGCTCGTTTAGTAAGCCCTGGTATGGCAAAACAGATGATTTATACAGCAAGAAATATTAAAGCAGACGAAGCTTACCGCATTGGTCTTGTAAATGCTGTATATCCACAGGAAGAACTGATGGATGCAGCAAAGAAGATGGCATCCGGTATTGCTAAGAATGCACCGATTGCTGTCCGCAACTGCAAAAAGGCAATTAACGAAGGTCTTCAGGTAAATATGGATGAGGCAATTGTAATCGAAGAGAAATTGTTCGGTGACTGCTTCGAGACAGAAGACCAGAAATACGGAATGGCATTCTTCCTTGACAAAAACAAAGAAAAAGTAAAAGAGCCATTTAAAAACTGCTAATTAATCAATTATACATATCGTATTATTAATTATCGGAATACATTACATTTTATAGGAGGTTTCAAACAATGAAAGTTGGAGTTATTGGCGCAGGTACAATGGGATCAGGTATTGCTCAGGCATTCGCACAGACAGAAGGATACGAAGTATATTTATGTGATATCAACGATGAATTTGCTGCAAATGGTAAAAAGAAAATCGCTAAGGGATTTGAAAAGAGAGTAGCAAGAGGAAAAATGGATCAGGCTAAAGCTGATGCAATCCTTGCTAAAATCACTACAGGTACAAAAGATATCTGTACAGATGCTGATTTAGTAGTAGAAGCAGCTCTTGAAGTTATGGAAGTTAAACAGCAGACATTTAAAGAATTACAGGATATCGTTCCTGCAACATGTATGTTTGCAACAAATACATCTTCTTTATCTATTACACAGATTGGTGCAGGACTTGACAGACCAGTTATCGGAATGCATTTCTTCAACCCAGCTCCAGTTATGAAATTAATTGAAGTTATCGCTGGTCTTAATACACCAGATGAAATGGTTGAAAAGATTAAAGCTATTTCTGTAGAAATCGGCAAAACACCTGTACAGGTAGAAGAAGCTGCAGGATTCGTAGTTAACAGAATCTTAATCCCAATGATTAACGAAGCAGTTGGCATTTATGCTGATGGTGTTGCTTCTGTTGAAGGTATCGACACAGCTATGAAGTTAGGTGCTAACCATCCAATGGGACCTCTCGCTTTAGGAGATTTAGTTGGTCTTGATATCTGCCTTGCAATCATGGAAGTATTATATAATGAAACAGGAGATCCTAAGTATCGTCCACATCCATTATTAAGAAAGATGGTTCGTGGTGGAAAATTAGGTCAGAAGACTGGTATTGGATTCTACGATTACAGCAAATAATTAAAAAAGTGAATACGGCCGTGGGGACTATGCTCTGCGTCTCCACGGCTTTTAAGGTGGTTCTCCACCCCAATAACCAATTTATTATGGAGGAATGAAAATGGATTTCACATTAAGCAAAAAGCATGAAATGGCTAGACAGCTCTTTAAAGAGTTCGCTGAAAACGAAGTTAAACCTCTTGCTCAGGAGGTTGACGAGACAGAACATTTTCCAGAAGAAACCGTTGCAAAAATGCAAAAATTAGGTTTCATGGGAATTCCTGTGCCAAAAGAATATGGCGGACAGGGCTGTGATCCTTTAACATACATTATGTGTGTTGAAGAGTTATCTAAAGTTTGTGGTACAACAGGTGTTATCGTATCTGCACATACTTCTCTTTGTATCGACCCAATTATGACTTACGGTACAGAAGAGCAGAAACAGAAATATGTAAAACCACTTGCAACAGGTGAGAAGCTTGGCGCATTCGCATTAACAGAGCCTGGTGCTGGTACAGATGCCCAGGGAGCACAGACCAAGGCTGTATTAGATGGTGATGAGTGGGTATTAAACGGATCTAAATGCTTTATTACAAACGGTAAAGTTGCAGACGTTTATATCGTAATCGCAGTAACAGGTGTTGTTGAAAAACGCGGAAGAAAGATGAAAGAAATTTCTGCATTCATCGTAGAAAAAGGAACTCCAGGTTTCACATTCGGAACAAAAGAAAAGAAAATGGGTATCCGCGGATCAGCTACATATGAATTAATTTTTGAAGACTGCCGTATTCCAAAAGAAAATCTGTTAGGAAAACAGGGTAAAGGTTTCGGTATCGCAATGCATACTCTTGATGGAGGACGTATTGGTATCGCTTCTCAGGCTCTTGGACTTGCAGAAGGTGCTTTAGAAAGAACAATCGAATATGTAAAAGAAAGAAAACAGTTCGGACGTTCTATCGGACAGTTCCAGAATACACAGTTCCAGTTAGCTGATATGGCAACAAAAGTAGAAGCTGCAAAACAGTTAGTATACAAAGCTGCTATGGCTAAAGCTACTCAGAAAGTATACAGTGTTGAAGCTGCTATGGCTAAATTATATGCAGCAGAAGTTGCTATGGAAGTAACAACAAAAGCTGTTCAGTTACATGGTGGTTACGGATACATCAGAGAATACGATGTAGAACGTATGATGCGCGATGCTAAGATCACAGAAATCTACGAAGGAACATCTGAAGTTCAGCGTATGGTTATTTCTGGAAACTTATTGAAATAGGGAGGTACTTACCGTGAAGATAGTTGTTTGTGTAAAACAGGTACCAGATACAAAAGGTGGAGTTAAATTCAACCCAGATGGTACATTAGACAGAGGTGCTATGCTTACTATCATGAACCCAGATGACAAAGCTGGATTAGAAGCAGCACTTAGAATTAAAGATGAATATGGAGCTGAAGTTACAGTTCTTACAATGGGACTTCCAAAAGCTGACGAAGTTCTTCGTGAAGCTATGGCAATGGGTGCTGATAAAGGTATCCTTGTAACTGACAGAGTATTAGGAGGAGCTGACACATGGGCAACTTCTACTACATTAGCTGGAGCATTAAGAAATCTTGACTATGATCTGATCAT
>ERZ840371.1257-NODE-1257-length-27040-cov-3.591921_pt1 | contig 27040 bp, 25 predicted proteins | sample MGYA00519937_ERZ840371 | MGnify/ENA primary metagenome ERZ840371 (study PRJEB31850, sample SAMEA3708873) | human gut metagenome | biome: human gut; feature: human-associated habitat; material: faeces | place: China | collected 2014 ... | reverse complement strand
ACCTATGACCTCCGGGTTATGAGCCCGGCGAGCTTCCAGACTGCTCCATCCCGCGATATTTAATTAGATGAGCAATGCTCAATGGGTGGTGGTGGATTCGAACCACCGAAGCAAGATGCAGCAGATTTACAGTCTGTCCCCTTTGGCCACTCGGGAAACCACCCATTTCAAAACAAATTCATGTCCTGACAAAATAAGATTATAGCACAGGCTTTTTACGCACGCAAGAATTTTTTATTCGTCTTGTGGGTCTTTCATCCCATATTTTTCCAGATCGACTCTGCCATTTTCTACCACAATACCATCCGCCCGAAGTCTCCTTGCCTGCTCCTCTGGTCCATCAAAAGCAAATGCACCGGAGAGTTGTCCTTTGGCATTGACAACACGAAAACAGGGAATATGGTCCGGATCCGGGTTCTTGTGCAGGGCATTTCCGACCGCCCGGCACATTTTCTCATTGCCAGCCATCTTTGCCACCTGTGCATAAGTTGCCACATGCCCCTTTGGGATCCGCTTGACGGCTTCATATATACGCTTGGTCGGACTGTCCGTCACCAGATCATAACTTTCAGCGATCATTCGCTTGATATCGTCATCTGGTATGGTTCCATCCAGCCGTATGGTATTCCAGTGCTCTTTATTCTGATGATAGCCGGGCAGGACAGCCTCGTAAGCATCCCGCCAGAAATCCCGCCACTGGGGATCCACCTTGACATTCAAATGGATGAGTCCATCCATTTCATAAGTCCATAGAAACGCCTTTTTACTGCCCTGCACCCGCACCAACTGCCAATTCGGATCATGGAAGGGTGCTTCCTGATAAGTTCCCGGAAATGACAGCCCATAGACTAAGGCTTCTTCTCTTGTCCTCACTTCGCCACCTGCACTTTCTTCTCTATACTTCCTGCTTAAATACCATACCGCTATATGCCGCAAGGGCAACATGCATCATACCATCCTTAACCGCATACTTGGTTGGCATGATCGAATATCCTTTTTCGTTGGTGAGCATCGCCTGTACCATAAAACCATCTGCCACCTCAGCCAGATAGACCGGTACATCTGCCTCTAGGGTCTCCGCGCCTACATTGACAGCCACCACATAGCGTTCCTGCTCGTTAAAACGTCCATAGGAGATAAAGTTCTTCATCCGCTTTAGGAATTTAAAGGAGCCGCGCCGCAAGGCACTGCTGCACTTATGCACCATGATCATATCCCGATGATAATCAACCAGAGGATAATCCGCCTTTCCCCACGGATAGGTACGACGGTTATCCGGGTCGGTAAAGCCACACACACCCGCCTCGTCCCCATAGTATAAGGTCGGTGCTCCAGGCCAGGTCATCTGCATCAGGACTGCCACCTTATAAAGCGGTATATTGATATCCTCGGAGGCTGCCGCCACCCCCAGCGCAGAGGCTCTGCCCACCTTATGATTGGTTCTGGTCAAAAAGCGAGAATGGTCGTGATTTGACAACTGGTTCATGGCTGTATAAAGAGAAGAACCTGTAAATTTGGTCATATAATAACGCATGGCATTTTCAAACCGCTCACTGTCGCCCTGTGCTCCCGGCTCATAGGCATCACTGTGTTTCTCCATTCCAGTCACAAAATAAGAGATCGGCTCCATAAAAGCATCATAATTCATGACCGTATCCCAGGCATCGCCCCGTAACCAGGAAGACGCATCCCCATAATGCTCTGCCAAAATGATGGCATCCGGGTTTGCTTCTTTGACAGCCTTGCGGAAATCCCGCCAGAACTGATGGTTAAATTCCGGACTGTGCCCTAAGTCTGCCGCCACATCCAGACGCCAGCCATCCGCATTATAAGGCGGAGAAACCCATTTTTTCCCGATCTCCAAGATATAGCGGTAGAGAACCTCCGAGCCCTCGTAATTGAGTTTCGGCAGGGTATCATGCCCCCACCAGCCCTCATACGTGCCATTGTCCGGCCACTGGTTTTCATCATAAAAATGAAAATAATCGTGATATGGGCTGTCTGCTGCTTCATAGGCTCCCGGTGCATAGCCCTTGTCAGGGCGATAGATCTTTTCCCGATTCAGCCATTTATTAAAGGAACCACAATGATTAAAGACACCATCCAGAATCACACGGATGCCTCTGGCGTGTGCCTCTGCGATAAAATCCGCAAAGAACTGATTGGAGGCCTCCAGATTTTCCTTTGCCGTCACACGATTGATAAAACGACTTGCCCCGGCATTGTCCCTTGCACCTTCCGGCAGGGTCTGCCCTTGGTCTAAGACAATCTTGCCATAATGGGGATCGATATGGTCATAATCTGCAATATCATATTTGTGGTTGGAAGGAGAGACAAACAACGGGTTGAAGTAGATAACCTCTACTCCCAGACTTTTCAGATAGTATAATTTCTGCCGCACCCCTTCCAGATCTCCGCCATAGAACTCAGCCACACCAAAATCGGCATTTGGCAGCTGGTTCCAATCCTTGATCTGTCGGCTCATAGTCTTAATGTAATGGTACTCATTGTCCAGCACATCATTGGTCGGATCTCCGTTGGCAAAACGGTCCACCAGGATCTGATACATGATAGCGCCCTTTGCCCAATCCGGCGTCGCAAAGCCCGGCAGGATGCGAAAGGCATACTCCGGTCGGATCTCCTGACTCACGCCGTATTTATCAAAATAGCATTGCTCCTGCTCATTCTCCCGAATTGAAAAACAATAGGAAAATGACTGGTCTCCCAACTGCACCTGTGTCTCATAGTAATCAAAACGCTCGCCTGCCTGTGCCGGGCACATCAGGTAATGCGTATCCTGCGCCAGCAGATAGATCTCCCTTGCATGCCCATGTGCGACACGCAGACGAATGGTGACCCGGTCGCCCGGATTTGCCTCCATAGGGATCACATACTGTCCTGTCTCATCGCTGTAAATTGCTTCTGTATTCATACTCTTATCCTCTTATCTCGCATGTTATCTTCTTTTATCATACTCAGTTTATCTTGTCTTTTCTAGGGATTTTTGTAGATTTTTCTCAAATACAGAAAAATAAAATAGAAAGTAAAAAAGACAGCTATCGAACGCTGTCTTTTTAGGAGAAGGTATTTTTACTATGGGGTTAGCAAAAATATTTATATAATGTATTGGGGGGTTTTTACGATTGTTATTATATAATGCGTCCACCCATAAGTGTTCACAAAGTTACTAATTTTGCATAGATGTTTTTGTGCAACATGTACAAAAATGTCTTTCAAATAACAATCATAAGCCCTTTTCCCAACTTAAATTCCTTCCACAACCACGCCTTCTTCTTCCGGCTGCGGGATCGGATCACCGCCAAAGAGAGCCTCAAACTCTGCACGTCCGATCTTTTCTTTTTCCAGAAGGAGTTCTGCACACTTGTGTAAAACATCCTCATGCTCTTTGATCAGTTCAGTTGCCTTGGCATAACATTCCTGAATGATGCGCTTGACTTCGCCATCAATGGTCGATGCAACCTGCTCACCATAGCCTCTGGTATGTGCCAAGTCCCTGCCGATAAAAACTTCATCCTCATCATTATCGTAGTTGATCGGTCCGACTTCTGCGGAGAAACCATACTTGGTGACCATATCCTTGGCTGTCTGGGTCGCCTTCTTGATATCCGAAGATGCCCCTGTCGTGATGTCGTCAAAAATGATCTCCTCCGCCACACGACCGCCCAGAGAAACGATGATATCCTGTAACATCTTACCCTTGGTGTTGAACATTTCATCCTTTTCCGGCAGCGGCATAGTATAACCCGCTGCTCCCTGTCCGGTCGGAATGATGGATACCGAATAGACCGGTCCGACATCCGGGAGGACATGGAAGAGAATGGCATGTCCAGCCTCGTGGTATGCCGTAATCTTCTTCTCTTTTTCGGAAATGATACGGCTCTTTTTCTCCGTACCCAGACCTACTTTGACAAAAGATCTCTTGATATCGTTCTGGCAGATATAAACTCTGCCCTCTTTTGCCGCTAAGATTGCCGCCTCATTTAAGAGATTTTCCAGATCGGCTCCGGTAAAGCCTGCGGTCGTCTGTGCAATCTGCTTGAGATCCACATCATCCCCCAAAGGCTTATTCTTGGCATGCACATGCAGGATCTCCTCACGTCCGCCAACATCCGGTCGTCCAACAAAGACTTTGCGGTCAAATCGTCCCGGACGCATGATCGCCGGATCCAGAATATCAACACGGTTGGTCGCTGCCATCACGATAATACCCTCGTTGACACCAAAACCATCCATCTCAACGAGCATCTGGTTCAAGGTCTGCTCACGCTCGTCATGTCCGCCGCCCATACCGGTTCCGCGTCGTCTTGCCACGGCATCGATCTCGTCGATAAAGACAATACAAGGCGCATTCTTCTTTGCCTCTGAAAAAAGGTCACGCACACGGGATGCACCGACACCTACAAACATTTCAACAAAATCAGATCCCGAAATACTGAAAAACGGCACGCCTGCCTCTCCGGCAACTGCCTTGGCAAGCAAAGTCTTACCGGTTCCCGGAGGTCCGACTAAGATCAGTCCCTTAGGAATACGGGCACCCACCTTGGTGTATTTTGCCGGATCTTTCAGAAAATCTACAATCTCTTCTAACTCTTCTTTTTCTTCTCTCAGACCTGCTACCTGTGCAAAACGCACCGGCATCTTGTCCTGCGTTGTCATCGTAGCACGGCTCTTGCCAAAATTCATCATCTTGGTATTGGCTCCGCCACCCACCTGTGCCTGTGCATTCATCATCATCATAAAGAGGATGAATACGACCGCAACAACGATCAGCATTGGGAGCAGGCTCTCCATGAAGCCGCTGTTGGGAACATCATTTAAACTGTAGTCAACGCCTGCCTCATCCAGGGTATCCTGCAACTCGCCTACATCAGACACATAGACGGTAAATTTCCCACCGGCAGTCGTCGTGATCGTCACCGATCCGGTCGGCACCTGTTCATTCTGGTGAATGACTGCGGATGCCACTTCGCCCTTTGCCAATGCCTTGTCAAACTGGCTGGAAGTATAAGTTGCCGTCTGTGGATTGGAAATGGAATACCAGATAAATACCACGATCAGGATCAGCACAACATATAAGCCCAGACCCACTCTATTCTTTTTCAATGATTGCCTCCTTTATAACTCTACAACCCCGATGTATGGCAGATTACGATACTTCTGGTCATAATCCAGACCATAGCCTACAACAAACTCATCCGGAATCGTGAATCCGACATAATCAACGTCCACATCTACCTCACGGCGATCCGGCTTATCTAACATGGTGCACAGACGAACGCTCTTGGCATTGCGCTCCTTAAATACATCCTGTAAAAAGTGCAGAGTGTTGCCGCTGTCGATGATATCCTCCACGATCAGGACATTGCGTCCATCTACCGGAATCTCGACATCACTCTTGATCTTGACCTCACCGGTAGATACGGTACCGGAACCATAACTGGAAGTTGTCATAAAATCGATCGTTACCGGAACGGTGATCCTTTTTGCCAGTTCGCAGGCAAAGAAAGATGCGCCGCGCAGAATACAGATCACATATACGCTCTCTCCTTCATAGTCTTTGCTGATCTGCGCTCCTAACTCTGCAATTCTTGCTGCCAGATCCGCCTCAGGGATCATCTCTCTGATTGTCTCACTCATTTTCATTTTCCTCCAAAATCTGTATTTTTAATATTCTTTTTGTATGATCGTCTACTTTATAATACGTACTGATCCGATAACCAACCGCCCAGATCACATGGTCGCCATCGCATAAAAGCGGAACCCGATCACGTTCCCACCTGGATACCTTTTCGTTGACAAAATAATCCTGTAATGACTTGCGACCACCGGACGCCGTCACGGTCAGATAGTCTCCCTTACGCCTATAGCGTAATTGAATAGCATTCTTTATCTTATCATAATCGAACCATTTCGTATAGAATTTTCTAGGAATTTCCATCTTGGGATCATAGGAAAAACTCGATACCTCTATATATTTTCCTGTCTCCGGCAAAGGGATACGGATTCCTTCTTGGATCTCCTCCACCGAAAAAGTATGGCAAAGATCCTCTTTTTCAAGGCCACTGTCCCCACATCGCATTTCCAAGCCTTCGTATGTGCGGGCAACGCTCAAGCCATAAGGTAGTTCCACTCTGCGCCCCGTCTGCGCCGCAAAGAGTTGATCCAAGGCTTCCAAATGTGCCGTGCTGATGTCCCGCAGACCGGCTACATAAGCCGCCAGCCACAGGTATAGGACCTGACACCGCAAAAAGGAAGGCTGGTCTTTCAAAGGTTCTGCCAAGAGCAGATCTCCCTGCCTAGACTGGGCAAGCAGGTCTTTTGCCACCTGTCGGATATAATCTGCCACCTGCCCCAGATATAAGGCTTCCCTGCCCAGATGATCGCCTGCCTGAGCATTGATCTTTTGCAGTTCCGGCATGACCTGATGACGCAGGCGGTTCCTGTCATAATGGATATCCGTATTCGTGCTGTCCTGGCAGTAGGTCTGCCCCAGACCCGCCAGATAGGCTTCCACTTGTGCCCGGCTTGAGGATAGGAAAGGACGGATGATACGTCCCCTTTTGACCGGCATGCCCCGCATGCCCTCCAGTCCCGTACCCCGCACCAGATGAAAAAGCATGGTCTCTCCGTTGTCTCCGGCATGATGGGCTAAGGCAATGCGCACCGGGTGCCCCAGTTCTTTTTCCCAAACCTCGGCTTCCTGCGTAAGAACCGCATAACGCGCCTCCCGCGCTGCTTCCTCCACAGCCGTCTGCGCTAAAACCGCATCCTGCAGGCGGTCTTTGACCGATATGGTCCGCTCCTCTATTCCCAGATCCCGGCACAGTTCTTCTACGAAATATTGATCCCGCAGGCTCTCCTGTCCCCGGATGCCATGTTCTACATGAATACAGCGCAGACAGATCCCCAGACGGTCACGCATCTGCCATAGAAAGCGTAAGAGCGCCACAGAATCTGCCCCACCCGACACGCCGACCAAGACACCGTCACCCGGATGTATGAGGTCTTCCTGCTCTATGAATCTGCAAACACTTTCTTCCCATTTTGCCTGCTGCATTTCTTACCTTTCCAACGCCTTCAAGACCAGCACGGTCATATCATCCGCCGCTGTCCCTCCGGTAAAGAGCAGGACACGCTCTATGATCTTTCGTGCAAATGTCACGGCATCTGTATCTGCCAGTTCTTCGATCAACTGACGCAGCATCTCTACCGCGTCCTCAACCTGCAAATATTCTAACACACCATCCGTAACGAGTACAAGATAGTCCCCTGCTTCCAGATAGGACCGAAAAGGCAGTGCCTCCAGGGAAGCACTGGCTCCCATAGGCAGGCTGTCCGCCTCGATCACTTCCGTCCGCCTTTTATGGCGCACAAAGGAGACATGTGCCCCCACCTTATAACAATCCACGATCCCGGTATATTCGTCCACCAGACAGGCATCCAGCGTCGAAAATCGTTCTGCCTCCGCGCCAAAGATCATTGCCGCATTCATCAGGCGCAATGCCATATCTATGGTAAAACCGGCTTCGGCAAACTGCAAAAAAAGGCTGACGACCGTATCACTCTCCTCGTGTGCCTGTCTTCCGCTGCCCATCCCATCGGATAGTGCCATAACAAAGACTCCCTGCTCCAAGCGTCTGGTGCCGAAACTGTCCCCGGAGATCGTCTGCCCCCGCTGTAACATCTTGGCAACGCCATAGGTGCACTCCAGTTTCGGTCTTGTCACAAAAACATAGTCTGCCCGCTCGCGCCCCACAATACTGCGGTTCTGTTCAACCATCATAAGAGTTTGTCCGGTACAGGTCTCTATGATCGCCAGCACCTCCTTGCTGGTCATGCAGACACCGGCGCGCGCCGCCAGTTCCATAAGGATCCGACAGGTTCCGTTTTTCCGCCGGTAAAAATGCAGATTCCATACCCTAAGCCCGACCTCGCGCAAATGGAAACGGATCTTTGCCAAAAGCCAGCGTTCTTTATCATCGCAAAGCCTGTCCGCCTCCATACAGTCTTCCATCACATATGCCATGGCATCGATCTGTCCGGCGATCATTTCCCTATGCTCACACAGGCGGCGATACCATGCCAGATTTAACTCGGTACGCTCAAAGATTCCCAGTGCTTCCCGGATCAAAAGTTCCGCCCGCTCGCACTGCCGCCCGATCTTCTCCTGTAAGACCGGATCGATCTTTTGTCCTTTTTCTGCCTGGGCAAACAACTGCTCCATGGCAAGTGACATGGCACTCCCCTGTGCCAGACATGTCTCGTAGCGTCCACAATCTCCGCAGATCCGTCCCCGCAACTCCTGCTGCATGGCGACAAATCCCATGCCTGCTTCCCCTTCTTTCGGTCTTACCAGCGCCTCCATGCTCTGTGCCAGCCCACTCATGGCTCTGGAATATTCTCTTGCCTGGAGGGGAAGGACACGGGTACCGGTCTTTTTTTGCATACTGTGCCAGACCTCCTCCAAAAGATCCATCCCCCGACAGGTAAAATAGGCTCCACCAGCCACCAAAAGCCCCTCCAGCACTGGCAGGATCCCATAGGGAAAGGTCATGGTCTGTGTCGCTGTCATCACGCGTCCGCCATAGGTGATCGCCACCAGGATCATGCCCAAAAGGCTTGTCTGCCCCATGCGACGCACCAATATATGCATATGCCAGAAGATCGCAAGTACCACCATCCAGACTAAAAATGTCACGCCGTAGCGAAAGAGGGATGCGATCGACAAAAAGAGTACCATCCACAAATAGGAAAACGGCACACACAATCGCCTGTTCTCCTCGTTCAGATAACACGCCCCAAATATGACTGCCACAAAAGGATAGCATCCCAGCATCTTAATATGGCAGGCCAACAGCCCCAGAAGCAGATAAATCAAAGTTCTTGCAATCTTGTCTTTCATAATGTGCCTCCTATTTCACTTGCAGAGGCTATTATAAAAGGACTTCCCTGCATTATTTGTCAAAGGAAGTCCTGCTTATCTTTTTTCTATCATCTTTATGTTCTATTTTTCGCGAAAAATCGTCTCATTATCATAAACCAAGCCCAATTTATCCTTGGCAACTTTTTCTTTGTATTCATCCGACTGGATATACTGTTCCTGTTCCTCCAGTTCCTTTTGCTTGTCCTCTTGCTCGCTCAGTTCATTTTGCTTGGTCTGCTCCGTCTGCACCAAGGCCTCATTCTTCTGGTATAGGCGCACCATCTGCACGGAGAGCACCAGCACTAAGAATATACCAATGCAGAGAAAAGAGATCCTTCCTGCGCTATTTTTATTTTTCTTTTTCTTTCTCGGTCTTCTACTCATATATCGTCCCTTTTTTCTTTTTGTTCTGTCCATTTTGCCAGAAAGGCAAACAGACGATCACAGCCTTTCCCCATATAGCGGTAAAGGCTTGAAAAAAATTTACAGATGACAGCAAGTGGGACATACAATATCCGTCTTACCAACTTACTACCTATAGCATAATACAAAATCATCCCGGCTGCACCTATAAATAATTGACAAAAACGTAAAATCCCCTCCGTTTCTGCATTTTGTACCTGCCAAATAACAAGACCTGCAACGATCCAATAGAAAAAATCGCCCAGAGCCGCCCCCTCTTTGGTAATTTTGCTGATGCGTCGCAGGGTGCGGATCAGATCGTATCCCAATCCCAGACCTATGCCCAGAAGAAACATGACCCAGAGGATATGTCCCTGTTCCGTCACAAAAGAATACAAATGCATTATTTAAACATCCGTCCTAAAAAACTCTCGCCCATCGCCTTAGCGGAGACAACTTCGGAATAGAGCAAGGCGTCTACCCTGCCTTCTACTTCCAGATCGCCTTTTTCCACAGACAGGCGGTTGATATGGAGATCATTGCCCTTGATGGTAAGCATCCCCTCCGAGGTTTCCAATAAGATCTCCCGCAGATCAAAGGAGATCACATCTAAAATCCCGGTAAGGCTGATCCCTTTGCGGTTCGTCATCAATAATTTGTGGTTGGTCATGACCTGTTTTTCTTCCATAGGATCTCCTCCTGATACATTCTTATATCTCTATCCTATGTCAGAAATCCAACTTTATGACAGCAATTCCTATAGGTAACGGAACATGTCCTTTGCCTCTTCCTTTTTGGTCGTATCTAAGAGTGCCAGCACCTCGACCTTAACCGGCTTGTTGCCAAAGGCGATCTCAATGATGTCTCCTACCTTGACCTTGACCGAAGCCTTTGCCTCTTTGCCATTGACCATGACACGCCCTGCATCACACGCCTCGTTTGCCACAGTGCGGCGTTTGATCAGACGGGACACCTTCAAAAACTTATCTAAGCGCATTGTCCTTACTTCCTTCCTGCTTATACAAAAAAGGCTCAAAACCGAAGTTTTGAGCCAGATGTTCATAAAACAATATGAATTAGTTCATCATATCCTTTAAAGCCTTACCAGCCTTGAACTTAGGAGCCTTAGAAGCCGGGATCTTCATCTCAGCGCCAGTCTGAGGATTTCTTCCTGTTCTAGCAGCTCTCTCAGATACTTCAAAAGTACCGAATCCAACTAACTGGATCTTCTCACCCTTCTTGAGTTCTTCCGCAACAACATCTGTAAATGCCTTTAATGCTGCTTCTGCATCCTTTTTTGAAAGATCTGCCTTGCTAGCCATAGCTGCAACTAATTCTGTTTTGTTCATATTAACTTCCTCCTATGGAATATAAAATAAAATATTATGTCAGAGGTCTGCCTCCAAAATAACTACAAAAATATTTATAAAGGTTTTACCTATTTTTGTCAAGGCAAAGCCCTTATATTTTCAAGGTTTCCCGACGTTTTGCCATATTATACAAAATAATAAATAATCTTTGTGTAAGAATACTACAACATCTTTTCTACCAAGGCATTGACAGCCGCTTTCATAGCCTCTGCCTTAGCATCTGCATCCGCCAGGGAACTTCCCTTGATACCAAAATAGAATTTAACCTTTGGCTCTGTACCGGAAGGACGGACGCATACCCATGCATCATCCGTCAGTTCATAATAAAGCACATTGGAACTTGGAAGTCCGGTCGGGCGTACGGCACCGGTAGCAATATCAGTGATCGTATCGTTCTTATAATCGCGGACGGCTGTCACCTGATAAGCACCGATCTCCTTTGGTGCCTCTGCACGCAGAGTATTCATGATCTGTCCGATCTTTTCCAAGCCCTCGATTCCCTTTAAGGTAATGGCTGTAATGCCATCCTGATAATAACCATAACGCTCATACATAGCGATCATAGCATCCCAGAGGGTCATATTCTTGGTCTTGTAATATGCGGCAGCCTCACAAAGAGCCATAGAAGCCACAACCGCATCCTTATCTCTTGCATAGGTGCCTGTCAGACAGCCGTAACTTTCTTCCATACCAAAGAGGTAAGTTCCCTTGCCTGTCTTTTCCATTTCTAAGATCTTCTGACCGATGAACTTAAATCCGGTCAAAACTTCAACCAATTCGATGCCGTAGTAGTCTGCGATCGCATCTGCCATGTTGGTAGAGACGATTGAACGCACAAAGACACCATCTTCCGGCAGTCCCTGTAACTCTTTCTTTTGTCCGATCAGATAATCGCCGATCAGACAGCCTGACATATTACCGGTCAGAGGATGATACTCGCCGGTCTTGGCATCCTTGACATATACGCCAAGTCGGTCAGCATCCGGGTCTGTCGCAAGAACAAGATCAGCATCCACTTTCTTTGCCAATGCCAGTCCCAAAGTGAAGGCTTCCTTTGCCTCCGGGTTCGGATAGGAAACGGTAGGGAAATCTCCATCCGGCAATTCCTGCTCCGGTACCACATAGACATTGGTAAAGCCAAGTTCTTTTAAGACACGTCGCACCGGGATGTTTCCGGTACCATGCAGTGGTGTGTAAACGACCTTGATCTGAGATCCCACTGCATCAATGGCATCCTGATGTACGACTAATTTCTTTAACTCTTCGATATAAGGATCGTCGATATCCGCACCGATCGTCTGATACAGACCTGCTGCAATGGCTGCATCCTTGTCCATCTTCTTGCATACAGCGTAGTCTGAGATCGCCTTAACCTCGTTCATGATGCCGCTGTCATGTGGCGGTGTGATCTGCGCACCATCTTCCCAATATACTTTGTAGCCATTGTACTCTGGTGGATTATGACTTGCAGTAATATTAATACCAGCAATTGTATGTAATTTACGTACAGCATAAGATAATTCCGGTGTTGGACGAAGGGATTCAAACACATATGCCTTAATGCCGTTTGCTGCTAAGCAAAGTGCTGCTACATCTGCGAATTCCGGTGACATATGTCTGGAATCGTAGGCGATCGCTACGCCGCGATCCTGACCGCCGACCTTTAAGATGTAGTTGGCAAGCCCCTGTGTTGCCTTGCGCACGGTATATTCATTCATACGATTACAGCCTGCACCGATAATACCACGGAGACCCGCGGTGCCAAATTCCAATTCCGTGTAGAATCTCTCCTCGATCTCCTTCTCATCTCCTGCGATCTGACGCAGTTCTTCCTTTGTAGCCTCATCAAAGTAAGGATTTGATAACCATTCCTGGTATATCTTCATGTAATCTTTCATTATAACATACTCCCTCCTAAATTAAATTTTGGAGTCAAAAGGTCTTTTGACAGCCCCCTGATTCATGCTTTTAATTATACTATATCATATCAGAAAAAGGAAGTCTTAGAAGAAGCGAATCTTCTTTACCATCTCTACAAATTCACGGTTATTTCTGGTCTTTGAAAAGAGATCTAAGATCTTCTCTACTGCCTCATCCGGCTTTAAGGAATTGGTGGCTTTGCGGATAATATCTACTGCCTCTGCCTCTTCTTTTGTAAGGAGCAGATCATCTCTTCTGGTACCGGATTTTAAAATGTCAATAGCCGGGAAGATACGTTTTTCAGACAGTTTACGGTCCAGCACCAGTTCCATGTTGCCGGTACCCTTAAATTCCTCGTAAACCACATCATCCATACGGCTTCCTGTATCTACCAATGCTGTTGCAAGAATGGTCAGACTGCCCTTTTCACGCATATTTCTTGCAGCACCGAAGAAACGCTTTGGCATATGCAGTGCTGCCGGATCAAGACCGCCGGAAAGTGTGCGTCCGCTAGGCGGAACAACGAGGTTGTAGGCTCTCGCCAGTCTCGTAATACTATCCAGAAGGATCATCACGTCGCGTCCATGCTCTACAAGACGTCGCGCGCGCTCGATCACCATCTCAGAAACGCGTTTGTGGCGCTCCGGGAGCTCGTCGAAGGTGGAATAGATGACTTCCACGTTCGGTCCCACAACGGATTCCTTGATATCTGTGACTTCCTCCGGACGCTCGTCAATCAGGAGGATGATCATATGCATGTCCGGATAGTTTGTCGTCACGGCTTTTGCCACCTGTTTTAACAGGGTCGTCTTACCTGCCTTCGGCGGGGACACGATAAGACCACGCTGTCCTTTACCGATGGGGGCGAGAAGATCCATGACTCTCATGGCCGTCGTATTTTTTCCGCCTCTGACTTCCAGATTCAATCTCTGGTTCGGGAAGATCGGGGTCAGGTCCTCAAAGTTCGGGCGGCGTTCCACGACACTTGTCGGGTAGCCGTTGATCGTCTTCACATAGAGGAGTGCCGCAAATTTCTCTGTTGCGGATTTCACTCTGCGGCTTCCGCGGATGATATCACCGGTCTTCATATTGAAGCGGCGGATCTGGGACGGAGCTACATAGACGTCGTTGTCGCCCGGGAGGAAGTTCTCGCAGCGGATAAATCCGAAGCCATCCGGCATAACTTCCAGGATTCCGTTTGCCTCGATGCCGCTGTCAAGGTCCTGGAGGTCGTTCTTCGGGTCCGCAGTGTAGCTCTGAGTTCCCTGGTTTCTTGTCTGGTAACCTGCCTGGTAGGTTCTTGTGCTCTCCTGGATGCCCTGGGCGTCCTGGACACTGTTCTGGCTCTGGCGGTCCTGATAGGAAGTGCCCTGTGTCTGTGCATCCTGGCCTGCGGACTGGCTGTTCTGTCTGTCCTGATAACTGCCGCTCTGACGGTCCTGATAGCTGCCCTGACGGTCCTGGTAATTATTCTGGCGTTCTCTGTAGTTATTCTGGCGGCTCTGGTATCCGCCCTGGCGGTCATTTCTCATCTGGCGCTCGCCGCGGTCCTGACGATCAGATCTCTCATAGCGTTCGGTTCTCTCCTGACGTCCTGTATGTTCCTGACGGTCTGCACGCTCTGATGCCGCAGACGCCCTCTCCGGTGCCGCACTTTCCGTTCTCGCGCTTCCAAAACCGTTTCCAGAAGCTGCTGCTTCTACAGCTGTCCCCTGTGCCGGCACTGCTGTACTTTCTCTATTTTCACTGTTTCCCGCCGCTGCCTTTTGGCTGTCGGCGCTCTCCGCTGTCTCGCAGAGACGGTCAATTAATTCTGCTTTTCGTAAGCCGCTGATATTCTTGATTCCCTGGCTCTTTGCCAGCTCTTTTAACTGAGTCAGCGGTAATGTCGCTAATTTTTCACGCATAATGGATACTCCTTCATTCTTATTCCGGTTTTATCGTCTCGTTGGGAATCATAAAAGATTGTAACAGCCTCTCCGTCCCCGGCCCGGCTGCCTTTGAACCATTAGATTTGAAACTCTCTCCGATGGGATCACCGCAATTACGCAGTATCGGAGGATCAGTATATCTCATTATAACGCACACATTATAAAAAAGAAAGAGGGAATTTTACAGATTTGGAATACGAAGCATCTGCACAGTTCCCTCTTTCTTTATTGTCTGCAGCATCTACAGCTTAATTGTCTTACCGCGTATACAGCGCTCAGGCAGCTCAGCGAATTATTTCACAAAATTCCTTATTCTGTCTCCCCGGCTTCTCTCTTGATAAACTCCATATGCTCCCGGATCTTCTTCTCATACCCGTTCTCCGACGGCTCATAGAACCGCATTCCCTCCATTCCGTCCGGCAGGTACTGCTGGGTGACATAGTGGTTCGGGTAGTCGTGGGCATACTTGTAGCCGAGACCATGTCCAAGCTTTTCAGCGCCCTTGTAGTGCCTGTCCTGAAGATGGGCAGGTACCGGCATGGTCCGCGTATCCGCCACGGTCTTCATCGCTTTTGCGATCCCCATGTATGCCGCGTTGCTCTTCGGCGCGGTGGCGACATAAACTGCCGCCTGGGAGAGGATGATCTGGCTCTCCGGCATGCCGATCCGCTCAACGGCCTGGGCCGCGCTCACCGCCACCACCAGGGCGTTCGGGTCCGCGTTCCCCACGTCCTCCGACGCACAGATCATGATCCGTCGGGCAATAAATTTCACGTCCTCGCCGGCATACAGCATCCGCGCCAGGTAGTAGACCGCAGCGTCCGGGTCAGAACCACGCATGCTCTTAATGAACGCGGAGATCGTATCGTAGTGGTTGTCCCCGTCATGGTCATAGCGCACCACCCGTTTCTGGATACATTCCGCCGCCACATCGATCGTGATATGGATCTTTCCGTCATCGGATTTATCTGTCGTCAGGATTCCCAGCTCCACTGCGTTCAACGCCGCTCTCGCGTCGCCGTTCGCCACATCCGCCAGGAAATCCGCCGCCTCGTCGGTAATATCGGCGCCGTAGGTTCCCATTCCTTTTTCCGTATCATAAACCGCCCGCATCACAAGTTCCCGGATATCCTGCTTTTCCAGCGGTTTTAACTCAAAGATCCTGGATCTTGACAGCAGGGCGTTGTTCACCTCAAAGTACGGATTCTCCGTTGTCGCGCCGATCAGGGTGATCGTTCCATCCTCAACAAACGGAAGCAGATAGTCCTGCTGGGACTTATTAAAGCGATGGATCTCGTCCACGAAGAGGATCGTCTTCTGCCCGTACATACCGATGGAATCCTTGGCGTTCTTTACGATCTCTTCCATATCTTTTTTCCCGGCTACAGTCGCATTGATCTGCTCGAACCGGGCACTTGTCGTGTTTGCGATCACTTTCGCCAGAGTCGTCTTTCCCGTTCCCGGCGGGCCGTAAAAGATCACGGATCCAAGCTTATCCGCCTTGATCGCGCGGTAGAGGAGCTTGTCCTTCCCGATAATATGTTTCTGCCCGACCACCTCGTCCAGAGTCGTCGGACGCATCCTGGATGCTAACGGCGACTCCTTTTCCATCGTGTTCGCTCTCATATAGTCAAATAAATCCATGGCTGCTGCCTTTCTGCGTTTTGCAGCGCTCCGTTTCCGCATGAAATATCACCATCTGCGCGCTGCATCCATTACCGCTCTTTTTGCAGGTCTTAATCGACCATCAGTTCGTCTACTGTAACAAAAGTATACCCTTTCGCTGTCAGGTTGTCAATGATCCGGAACGCCGCTTCCACAGAGGTTTTGAACTCGTCATGCATCAGGATAATGTCCCCGTCCTCCGTATCTTTCACCACTTTTGCGGTGACTTTCTCCGTATTTTTCAACCGCCAGTCGATGGAGTCCACATCCCAGAATACGGGAATCATGTCCACAGCCTCCTCCAGCTTCGCATTCCAGCTCCCATATGGCGGACGGACATACTCCGGCCAGTCCCCGGTTACTGCCCGGATCTTCTCCCGTGTGTCACAGAGTTCTTTCGCTGCGTCGGAAAGCTTCTCTTTTGTGAGGTCTTTGTGGGTCAGGCAGTGAACACCGATGAGATGTCCGTCCTTTGCCATCTGCTTTACGAGATCTTCATTTCCGTCGATGCATTCGCCCACGAGGAAAAAGGTCACGCGGATTCCGCGTTCCCTGAGACCGTCTAAGAGCGGCTTTGTGTATTTGGGATTCGGGCCGTCATCAAAGGTGAGTGCCGTATACTTTTTTGCGATGTCTTCCTGCTGGCCGTACAGATCTGATACAGCCTTTTCCGATCGTCCGGCTCCGCTGTGATCATGTCCCGAAACCTCAGTGGTCATCCCTTCGCCCGGCACAGGGATTCTTCCCGTATCGACCGGTTTTCCCTCGTGCGTATCAAATATTTCCCCTCTTCCCTTCCACATCCGCACTGCCCCCCAAGCCAGGATCATATCCACGACCAGGATCACAATAAAAATAAAAACTTTCTGTTTGAATTTCATACGCTCCTCCAGCTGCATGTATTACCGATACGTAACTGTTCGGTACTCACAGTTACGCGCAAAAATCCATTCCAAATCGGCTGTGCCGATAGGATTTTTGCCTTCTATTCTAAGTTTTCTTACGGTCAGCGCAGTAAATGCGCAGACCTACTGAACAGTTACATCGATACAATATATGCGGCCGCCCCACACTTTACCGCTCTGTTTTCTCCCTCAAAAAAGACAAAGCCCCTGAAACAGCTGTATTGGGGATAAGCTGCTTCAGGGGCTCTGCCTGCTCAATATGTACCATAATATTTCCCTTTTCAGGGAAATCCACACCGGGAACATGAATTTTTTCGCCGTGGCGAGACAGCGGGCCTCCCGGCCTTCCATTTTCCTGGCAGGCATCCAATCTGCCAGAAAACCAGTCTCTATCGCATCCACCACGATGTGATTCTGCAACGATCCGGCGTCTTCATAGCTGCATGATCTCGTAACTGTTCAGTACCGCTATCATTGCATGTTTTCTATAACAAGGAGTGAAATACATCAGTCTCAAGTGGGTGGACTCGGGATCCCTGTGAGTGGATCCCTGGTCCGGAAAAGGATGGGTATTTATAACTGAAAGTTTGTTTTCCTTCCTTTTTGTTTGCTTTCTTCATTATATGCCATACTATATGGAATGTCAATAGTTATTTCAAACTTTTTGTTTGCATTAATGTTATTTTGTTGACAAACAGTTTGTCATATGCTATTCTGGACTTACATCGAAGCCTGCAGAGGCATTTCTTTATACCTCTGTTTTGTTATTTTTTTCACATAGCGTATATACGGCGAACACCCCGGGGGAGATGTCCGTTTTTGACGCTTATCTTATGGGGGTACATTTATGGAAATTTCCCAGTATCTTGACTTTGACTTTCTGATCCGTTTTCTCGAGGGACTCCAGAAATTTTTAGGCGAAAACAGTGAGATCCTGATCCACGATTATCGGAAAGGATACGATCACACCATCGTTTACGCCTTAAACCCGGCAGTCAGTGGCCGTGCGGTTGGCGGTTCACCGAAGGGCGGAATGATCACGCAGCTCGGAAAAGATATCGAGCCGATGAAAGACAGCATCCAGACCTTCTCCAATGGACCGAAAGACCGTTTCTATAAATCTTTCACCACACTGATCCCGGACGAAAACGGAAAGATCGTTGGCTCTGTCTGTGTGAATCTGGACGTCTCGGATCTCCTGAATGCGCAGCGTGCGCTGGGTGCTTTTGTTCAGTACCCGATGACCCATCACGCGCCGACAAATGATATCGATGCCCTGGCCACAAAAAATGTGGATGACATTCTTAAGTACTACATGAAACAGGCGGAGCTTCTGGTCGGAAAACCGATGGGACTGATGAACAAGGAGGAAAAGATCCGCGCATTGGACTACCTCGACCAGAAGGGTGTCTTCAAAATTTCCAAGACCAGCGTTCTTCTCTGCGAGACGCTTCAGGTATCAAAATATACGCTCTACAACTACCTTGAGGAAGCACGGAGCGGACGCGGGGATAATGGCAGCGAAGAATAGCTCGCTTCTCATAAAAAACCGGAGTACAGGCATCTTGATATACTTGTACTCCGGTTTACATTTCTCGCAACTGTTCAGTACCTGCATAGCTGCGAACAAAAAGCCCATTCTATTAGAGCTGTTTCTGTGCCACCTCAATAACACATTCATGTTTCTTAGTCACTCTGTCATAATTAATTCCAACCAATAGCAGATTTCCCTGATAATCTTTTAAAGCACTTCCATAATTCTTTTCTTTGATCTGGTTCAGCGCACCGGCTGCGCTTTTATCCCACTTCAGTTCAATCACCACCGCCGGTTTATCCAGATGCGTCTTGCGCGGAATCATACATATATCAGCAAAACCTTTTCCTGAAGGTAATTCGCGGATCATCGTATAGTATTCCCGTGCAAAATAGAATGCAAGATTGACCGTGCAACTGAGCGAATTCTCGTCATTATATTGAAGAATAGACATTTCCTCATGCGCTTTATCAATTCCGGAGGCGACAGTATCCGCATCCATTGCCCACAATGCCTCTAATAATTTTCTGGATGACTCCACGGAATCTGCAACTCCATGCCAGTTCATTGTACTGATCGCATTTACATACTCCTGTGAAACCTCTTTGTTTGGTATCGCTGCAGTTTCTCTGATACTGTCATAGGTTAAATATCCAAGATGAACCAGTAATGTCAGAATATCATCTTTTGTCGCAAATGTGGTCATATCATTGCTGAAGGTTCCAATATTGATTGATACCGACTCACCTGCAAGCATTCTCACCACTGAATCCTGCAGACCATCCATATCCATTTGGATATAAATCTTCAGAGCTTCATATGTTTCTGTCTGATTCCAATAAGTACCGAATTTGTGCCGCAGCATGGCTTCAACAACAGACTTTGGACTGTACATGGAGTAATATCTGTCACCCGATTGATGATGAGCAATCAGATCATATCCATCATACCACTGTTTTGCCTCATCGAAACTCATTTGATACTTTTTACACAGGTCCGATACTTCCTGCTCTGTAAATCCAAAATATTCTGCCATATCACCAGGATCTGTCATGGAATACTCAGTAAACATGTTAAGTGCCGAATGGGATCCATATTTTTTTATAGGCAGAATTCCTGTCATATAAGCCAGAGCAACATAATCCTTGTCCTTAAGCCACGCGCGAAGAAAATCCAGATATTTTTTCTGCGCATTCTGATCCTGCTGATACTCCCGGAAAAGGCAGTCCCACTCATCGATCAGAATCACAAAAGAACGCTTTGTTTTCGCATAGATATCTTTCATCACCTGAATCAGATTATTTTCATCCCGGAACCGAATATCTCCAAAATGTTCCACAAGATCAAACACCAGGTATTTCTGCAGCATGGCCAGCATATCATCCATGTCGTGGGTCATGCTGAGAAACTCCTGCATATTGACTTTGATGACATCATATTGGTTCAGATGAACATGGTAAGAAGCTGCCCCACTGATTTTTAGAGACGCAAACAAGCTGGAGGAATCCTCTCCCCGGTCATAATACGCAGCCAGCATATCTGCTGCCATTGACTTTCCAAAACGCCTTGGCCGACTAACACACAGAAACTTCTGCCGGGTATTCAGAACCGCATTTGTCTTCTCGATCAGTCCTGTTTTATCCATATAAATTTCCGAGTTTAAACTTTCCTGAAATCCTTTGCTTCCCGGATTCAGATAGCTTCCCATGTGACTCCCTCCCTGCGAAATATATTTATATTACTCTTATTATACCTGATTCTGATTGAGATCACAAGAACCGTCCGCCTTTATGCCTTATGAGACCCCTTCCGATAACAGAGTGTCCTGATCACGAGCTACCGATGATCAGCCGAACGTCTGCCAGACCGGCAGGTTCAATTTTCTGTCAGATCGTCACATCCTCCAGCACCTTCAGCTGATCCAGCCCCGCGCTTCCACCTGAGATCAGGAAGCAGACCTTCTCATCCTTTTTCACCTTCGCAAGTCCCTGTAAGACCGCACCGACGGTGATGGCGGAGGACGGCTCGCAGAAGATCTTTCCCTCTGTCAGGAGCAGCTTCCATGCTTTTAACAGATACTCATCCTCCACATCAAAAAATCCGTCCACGTTCGCCGCCACATACGGATAGCACTGGTCTCCCGGCATCTGGGACACAAGAGCGTCCGCGATAGACTTCTTCTGTTCAACCTTCACCGGCTTTCCGGCCGCCAGACTTGCGCTGTATCTCGGAAGCGCTGCCGGCTCTGCTCCGTAGACCTTAACACTGTTATCCATACCCTTTACCGCCGTTGAGACACCGCCGATGAGTCCGCCACCGCTGACCGGAACGATGATCGTATCGATCTCCGGACACTGTTCCAGAATCTCGATTCCCGCGGTTCCCTGTCCGGCCATAATCTCCTCGTCGTTGTACGGCGGAACCATGGTCGCATTTTTCTCCCTGCAGATCCGCTCCGCAACGTCAAACCGCTCAGATGTCTCACACTGAACGACCTCCGCTCCCAGCTCTTTGATCGCATTTACTTTAATAGCCGGTGCCGTATACGGCATCACGATCGTTGCCTTTGCACCAAGCTTCTTTGCAGTATACGCCACTGCCTTTCCGTGGTTTCCCGAAGATGCCGCGACGATCCCGCAGCTTAACTGCTCCGGTGTCAGCATCCTGATCTTGTTGACCGCTCCGCGGAGCTTAAATGCGCCGGTGATCTGCATGCACTCCGCCTTCAGATACACCTGACAGCCAAGGTACTCGTCCAGCTTTTCCAGACGGATGAGCGGTGTTCTCGTCGTGTACGGGGCGATCCTGTTTTTCGCTTCAAAAATTTTTTCCAAGGTAAGAGACATATGTTTTTCCTCCTCTGCGTTGATGCTTTGATTGTACCATCCGAAACCCCAGATGTAAAACAAAAGAGAGCCAGATTTCTCTGGCTCCAAAAAAGGGGTATTTAAACATATGAGATTGAGCTAAATATAAAGGGCAGGTCTTCTGTCTTTAAAGGATGGAAGTTTGCTCTCCACTTCCTTGATCCGATCCGTATCCACATATACCGGAATCAGTTCTTCTCTTTCATTTCCAGCTGCAAAGGCAACTCCCATCGGATCGACTGCTACACTCTCACCCATCGCTGTGCCTCCGCACTGATCGCACGCAAGTACGAAAAATGTGTTTTCCAGTGCTCTGGAGGTAATCAGTGTACGGAACTGATGACTCTTTAAATCGCCTTTGAACCATGCAGTCGGCATAATGACAATCTCAGCTCCTTTGGCCTTCTGGTAACGTGCTACTTCCGGGAAACGAACTTCGTAGCAGACAAATAAACCGAGCTTTCCAAACGGAGTATCTACTGGCTCAAAGAACTTGTCTCCAGCTTTATACTCATTGGATTCCTTGTATCCGAACGCATCATATAAATGCGTTTTTCTGTAAGTCTGTACGATTTCTCCCTTGTTATTCACCATAACAACTGTATTGTAACAGCGATGATCAGCCGGATCCTCAATGGTCTCCTTCATTCCGAATGTGAGCCATACATCATGATCTGCGGCTAATTTTTTCATTCCCTGCACAAATTCTCCGTCCAGCGGTTCCGCAACCGCATTTGCTGTTGCAATGTCTGTACCAGCCGGAAAACGGCTCATAAAAGTTTCTGGAAAAATAATCATACCCGGATGATATTTTTCTGCTGCTTCCTTTACTAAGCTGTCAGCTTTCTCGAGATTATCTTTTGGATATTCAGTTGGTGCGACCTGTGCCATAACAAATAAGCTTTCCATGTCTTTCTCCCACAGAATTTATTTCCCTTATCATACTACATATCACACACTTTTTCTATATACAGATTCAGTGTTTTATTTGGCCCTAAAAAGCCATTTTTTAGATTCCGACAGAATACAGAAAGAGACAGGCATCCCCGTCTCTTTCTTATCGTACACAGTTCTTTCCCCCATTATCAGCTCTTTACGATCGACCGATTATCTTTATCCCCACACCATCTTTCTTTTCCTACTTAACCCACTTTTCAACCTTTTCCACATGGAATCCAACAGCATGGGCTATCTGCTCCAGCGGCAATCCTAGTTTTCGAAGATTTATGGCCGTCAATTCAGCCTGCGTCTCTCGTCCTTCCTCATAACACTCTTTTTCCACCTCATCCATTGTCCGGTACATCTCGTTCACTCCCTTCGAATTTTCCTTGAGATACCTTGTTCTTTCTGCCAGCAATCCGTAATGCATGTCATCTGCATCTGCGCAGTTGAAATCATGCATCAGCTTTCCAATGGCGGAATCGTCACGGTACTCTCCGTTCACATATAGAATATGTGCCCCATCACCAAACGGTTGGTTTAATGTCTGATTCATATTCTGGATCATATACACCGCCTTTCCCGCCTGATAATAATCCTTTTCTGTGATAAAAATCACCCCCCTCAAATTGTATTTTTTCAACAATCCTAAAAAAGCGGATCTGATATGAACTGTTGATTGTGTGACTTTTCCCCGTAGGGCTCGCCGAGATAGGTTTCGAAAACACGTGTTATTGCCGGATTTTTGTTTTTATCCCTACTCACCCATACAATAAAACGTAAATTCTCCTTCTGCCAGGAGCTTCCCCGTATCGGTCTCCACGACCTCGGCTTTTGTAAAGCAGACGGTCTTCCCGCGCTTTGTGATCTTCGCCAGCCCCTGAATGTTTTTTGCGCTGCTGCCGCGAAGGAAACGGAAGGAGCTGTCCAGAGTCACATATTTTCTTCCGTCATTCCTCGTTACAAGTCCCGCGGCAACCTCCGCCATCACGAACATCAGGCCGCCGTGGACGGTCTGCATGGCATTCAGGGAATCCTCTGTGATCTCAGCCCGGACCTCGGCCCGGTCTTCCGATAATGCGACCGCACGGATCCTGTTGTGAAGCATGAATGGGTTCGTTTGATTCACACGCTCCATCTGTTCTACATACGTTTCTTTTCCGGGATTCTCCATATCATTTCCTCCATATTTCTACTTCTGTTCTTCTGCTTTTTCACATGATCTTCTGTCTATGACGATGATCATTTATTCGTGCAGTTTGCAGCATTGATGGCGATCGCCAGCATCAGTGCCATAATTTCGTCCTTAGGATCCAGAATGTCGATCACATAGGTATCGCCCCAATGGAACGGCTTCTTTGAAATATGAACCACCGCACAGCACTCCTCATACACATCGTAGTCCCAGGCCAGAAAATCGCCCTCACACCGCCATCCGTTGTAATCCAGTTCATACCGCGGCTTAAAGAAGGTAAACTCTTTCTGCACACTTCCGAATTCTTTTCCATCGATCTCGATATCGAATGCCGGAAGCAGGGTAAGGAGGCGTTGTTTCACCATGCCGACTTCCCGTCCGCTCTTGTCGTATACGTGGATCTGATGCCCCAGCGCAAAAAATTCCGCTTTTACAAAGTATTTTGGTTCTTCCTTCTCATCATACACATCGTATGTATCCGTCCATGAGAAAACTCTCTGTTTGATCAGTAGCTGCATAGGCTTCTCCTTTCTTAAAACGTCCGCTCCCATCCCGCAAACGCCTCATCCACCGCCGCCAGATATTCCGGCACATGCTGGGATTTGCGGATCTTTTTCGCAAGTTTTTCGCTGCCCGGTACTTCAGCTAACATATAGCTCCATAAATCTTTCATACGGAAAAGAAGATTTCTGTCACCGGACATGGTCTCGCGGTAATATTCAAAGATCTCATCGTGGAAAGCACGGATCCGGGGCATGAGATTGCCTCCCGTGTTTCTGGACTCCGGTACTGTCTTTTCCGTCTGCTCCGGTGATGTCTCTTTGTTTCCAGCCTCTGATCCTGCACAGACCTGGACATTTTCCACATCTGCTTCTTCTATTCGGATCAGCTCTGCCAGTGCCGGATTTCTGATGAGTCCCCTCCCGATCATCACGTTTTCCACCGTCGGGAATTTCTCCCGAAACTTTTTCATATGCTCTGCCGTGAACAGATCTCCGTTGTACACGATAGGATTCCGGCTTTCCTTTAAAATATCCGCAAAGACGTCAAGATGCGGAACACCTTTATAAAACTCCTTCTGGATCCGCGGATGCACCGTCAGTTCGCTGATCGGATACCGGTTGTAGATTGCCATGATCTCCGGCCACTCTTCCACTTCATTCTTTCCGATCCTGGTTTTAACAGAGATCTGGAACTCCCCGTTTCTCACCGACGCATCCGAGAACACTTCATCAAAAAAACGATCCAGATCATCCGGGTAAAGTAAAAAACCGGAACCTTTTTTCTTCGCTGTGACCGTCCCTGACGGACATCCAAGATTCAGGTTGATCTCCCGGTATCCCATCTCTGCCAATTTCTTTGATGCCAGAAGGAAATCTCCCGCCCGGTTCGTCAAAATCTGCGGCACCACCGGTACCCCCGCATTATTCTCCGGCAGCACATCCCGCATCTCCTTCACGCTCATTCCCTGCTCCGGTCCCGGTGCCAGAAACGGCGTAAAATATTTGTCCACACCACCAAAATACTTGTGGTGCAGGTTCCTGTATGGATATGTTGTGATTCCCTCTAATGGGGCGAAATATAGATGCAGCATGTCATGTTCCTCGTATCTTTTCGTAAACTCACAGTTCTTCCTGAACTGTTTTTCTTATCGTACCACATTTGGAACGCCAGGGCAAATTATAAAATCTTCTATAACATGCTAAGGTATGGATATCTGACAGCAATTCTTATTTCTTTTGCTCTGACTCATTCGGACCTGCTCGTCCACTTAACCATTTTTCTGCAGTTATTAACACAATCTATTTCATTTTTCTGCACGTATAAATACGTGTCTATTTTTCATTGACTAACACATCTGCACCTGTCATAATCAAAGAAGAAATCTATATGAAAACCTCAGAACTGATAAAACTGTTAAAGCGTGCGAAGTGCCGCAGAATTCGAAACGAAAGCCGTCATGACATCTGGTATAGTCCAATGACAAACCGTGAATTTCCTGTTACAATTTTCCCTTTTTTTCTCTGCCTTTTCTCTGGAAAACTATCCTTTTTTCATCTATACTATATTCATAGTCCCATTACGACATCATTGCTTTTTATCTCATTTGGAGGTGCTTTTATATGACAGAACTCAGTATTCATGAATTATCCCTTGGTTTTTCCCATGACAGACAGATGCTTGTGGAGTTTCTCGCAAAGCATCATTTAAATTATGAGGACGATATCGAAGCGGCGTTCGGCGTGTTTGATTCCGATGACAATCTCACCGGATGCGGATGCTGCGCAGGAAATCTTTTAAAATGCTTTGCGGTGGATGAGAGTCTCAGAGGACAAAATGCTCTCGGAAGTCTCGTGTCCAGACTTGTCGAAAACCGGTTTGAGGCAGGGCATTACGATCTCTTCGTGATCACAAGACCGAAAAACAAGGTGCTCTTTACATCCTGCGGATTTTACCCGCTGGCAGAAACCGAAGCTGTCCTGATGCTGGAGAATAAGAAATCCGGACTGGACAACTATTATAAGAAGTTTCTCGCCGGGACAGATACCGATGAGAACGTGGGCTGTATCGTCATGAACTGCAATCCCTTCACGAAAGGTCATCTCGCGCTGATCACTTACGCGGCAAAATCATGTTCCCTGCTCCATATCTTCGTGGTTGAGGAGAACCGTTCCTGTTTCCCGTTTGCAGACCGGCTCCGCCTTGTCCGTGAAGGAACCGATCATCTTCCAAATGTCATCGTACATCCATCCGGTCCATATATGATCTCCAACGCTACATTCCCGACCTACTTCTTAAAGGACTGCGAGGACGCGGCGAAGATCCAGAGTGAGCTCGACATCACACTGTTCGCGTCGAGGATCGCTCCGATCCTTCATATTACAAAACGTTTCGCCGGAGAAGAGCCTTTTGATCCGGTAACAAGACGCTACAACGAGGCAATGATCCGCATTCTCCCAAAATACGGCATCTCCTTCATCAAGATCGACCGGATCACCACAGAGGGACCGGATGGAAAGCCGGAGGTCATCAGTGCTTCCAGAGTTCGGAAATTGTTGGATGAGCAGGGCGTGACCGACGAAGTTCTGTCGCTGGTGCCGGAGTGTACGGCGAAGTATTTAAAGGAAAGCTTTAAGTAACTGCGAATTCTCCTGCCAATCCTGTTCTCTGACGTTTTTTCAGATGCATGATAGCTGAAATGCTGTGCAAAAGTAAAGCGGACATTCGCAATCCGCTTCGCTACTTGCTCATGAACGCAGTCGCTTTGCGATCTGTCAGTGGGAGCTTTCAACTCCCACTGACAGAAGCATCCCCCTCACCCGCCGCTTAGTGCTCTGCGCACTTGAAGCGGGGGAATGCTTATCTGC
>ERZ840371.1254-NODE-1254-length-27053-cov-3.185532_pt1 | contig 27053 bp, 25 predicted proteins | sample MGYA00519937_ERZ840371 | MGnify/ENA primary metagenome ERZ840371 (study PRJEB31850, sample SAMEA3708873) | human gut metagenome | biome: human gut; feature: human-associated habitat; material: faeces | place: China | collected 2014 ... | reverse complement strand
AGCAGACTGCGGTTGTCACGCTGGTCTACGAAGAAGCCTGTTTTCTGTCCCTTGAGCCAGTCTACATAAAACTTCAGCCCGTTTTCCATTGCAATGTTGTCGTTGCTTTCGCCATAGATGAAGCCGTTTTCCTGTCCGAGCTCTGCTTTGTAGGGCAGTGTTGTCTCGCTTTTATAAAAGACATTCTCTATTCTGTCTCCCATAACCTCGGTAAGTATGCGGGCTATGGTGTTTCGGTGGATGTGCATGCCTACGCTGTGTGCCTGCATGACGGCAGTCTTGCCATAACAGTCGATTACAAGTCCCGGCAAGTTGTCGCCCTCTCCGTGAACAAGCCTGTAAGTGTTGTTGTCGGCATTGTCTGCAATCCCTGCACCTATACGCATGTCCAACGCCTGTTGCAACCTGTTTTTCCAGAATTCATCGTTTATTTCTATATCATTGAAAGACAGCACCCTTACAGCTATACTGCCAATCTGAAAATGACCTGTTGCGATGAAATCGCCGTTTTCTGCTATTATTCTTACAGTCTCACCTTCTTCTATGTCCTCATCGGCGTGGTGTATCGCACCGGAGAACACCCATGGATGAAAGCGGAGCAGACTCTCTTCTTTTCCTTTTTTCAGGTATATGCTCTTATACATTGTTTAAATTGTTTTCTTCGGTTATAACAAGTTCGTAGTCCTTGGTCCGTTCAATCCTTATCAGTTCTTCATAAAGCATGATACACGCCCAGGCGTCTGTGGCTGCATAAAGCTTCTGTCTGTCGGACAAGATATCGCACTCCCAGTTTGTAAGCCTTTGGTTCTTGCTTATTTTCTCATGGAAGAAGTTGGCGTACAGTTTCTGAAGACTGAGGTCTTCAATGCCTATCTCCCCCACATGTTGTTGCAGGTCGATGAAATTGCCGGGGCAAAAGTCTGCACGTTTGTGAAGTGACAGGATGTCATCGTGCAGCGAGACGCCAACTTTGGGCACACTTTTATCTTCGAGCAGCCTTATTATTGCCGGCGTCATGCCAGTATGGTTAAGTCTGAACAGAAAACAAATGTCATGGGTGGACACCTGAAGCAGGGATACATTGTATGTTTTTCCTTTCTTGAAAGACGGACGCGTCTCTGTGTCTATCCCCAATATGTCGTGTGAAAGCAGGAAATTTACTGCCTTTTCCGTTTCTTCAGGAGATATGATAACTATTATACGACCACCGAAAACAGCCTGTGGCAACTCTGCAATCTTTTTCTTGTCGAACCTGTTGTATAAAACTTTTTTCATTTGGTGATTTATAACGATGTGCAAAATTAGAAAAAAAAAGCGATTTTATGGCTATTTCTTAGTTTTTTCAGTTACTTTTGCATTAATATAATTCAACTCTTTTATAAAAATAATAAATCATTATATTTCCGGATGGTTAGGAAAAAGAATACGCGTAAGACCAGTTTTGGCGAAATAATGGGTTTCAGCAACATATTTCAGAATGATATCTTTAATTTCATATTCGGCATAGTTATATTGTTGTTGTCTGTATTTCTTGTAATTGCATTTATATCATATATAATATCGGGGCAGAACGATCAGAGTATTATTCTTGACCTTAAGCCCGGCGAATGGAGTAACAGTGACAGGACTTTTCATAACAGCTGCGGTTCGCTCGGTGCCTTCGCCGCATATTTCTTTATGTCAAGATGCTTTGGGTTTGCCGCATTTGTAATTCCTGTATTTATGGCTTTGCTCGGACTTAAGCTGGTAAAGGCATATAATGTAGGGCTGCTTAAAAGCTTTATGTGTCTTACCATTATCATGCTTTGGTCTTCAGTGGCACTGTCAAAGTTTCTTGCTCCGTTTGCGGGTGACATGATTTTCAGTCCTGGGGGCGACCATGGGTTATTCTGTTGTCAGTGGCTTGAGAATGTCATTGGTGTTCCCGGACTTATGGCAACATTGTTTCTTGTGGCGATAATATTCCTTACATATATAAGCAGTGAGACTGTAACGGTTGTCAGAAAGTTGCTCAATCCGGTGAGTCTCATAACAAACAAGGTGAAGTTCAAGGTCAGAGTGGGGAATGAGAGTGATGAAAACATTGTGGAGAATACGGAGGAAAAGATACCGTATGTTGAAGACCCGGAGGTCTTTGATGATCCGCAGCCCCAGACTGTTGACTTTGGCGATGCCGGTGTTTCAGTGGCACCGGTGGCAGAAACCAGTGTAAAGGCAGACGCAGGTAAGGGTGAAGAACCGGGATTTACGGTAAATGAAACAGAGACGGAGGAGGGTGCCGACAACAAAACGCTTGTTGCCGAACCGGATATCAACACTCCGATAAATCCCAAGGAGCCGTGGACAAAGTATAAATATCCGACACTCGACCTGCTTAAGAAATATGATAATGACGGCAAACCGTACATTGACATGAAGGAGCAGACGGCAAACAAGAACCGTATTGTCGAGGTTTTGAATAACTTTGGTGTGCAGGTGCGTACCATTACCGCCACTGTAGGTCCTACCATTACGCTGTATGAGATTACGCTGGAGGACGGCATACGTGTTTCAAAGATACGTAATCTGGAGGATGACATTGCACTGAGCCTGTCGGCTTTGGGTATACGTATAATCGCGCCGATACCGGGAAAGGGTACTATCGGTATCGAAGTGCCCAACGCAAAACCGAATATCGTGTCCATGGAGAGCATCCTGAATTCGCGGAAGTTTCAGGAAACGAAAATGGAGCTGCCCATAGCGATAGGAAAGACCATAACAAACGAGGTCTTTATGGTAGACCTTGCCAAGATACCTCACTTGCTCGTGGCGGGTGCAACGGGACAGGGTAAGTCGGTCGGACTTAATGCCATTATTACGTCATTGCTGTATAAAAAGCATCCCAATGAGCTGAAGCTGGTTCTTATAGACCCGAAAAAGGTGGAGTTCAGCATATATTCGCCCATTGTGAATCATTTTCTTGCAAAGGTTCCTGATGACAACGAGGAGCCAATTATAACGGATGTGACGAAAGTGATACGTACGCTGAACAGTCTGTGCAGGCTAATGGATACACGTTACGATCTGCTTAAGTCTGCGGGCGTAAGGAATATAAAGGAATATAACGAGAAGTATGTAAACCACAGGCTTAACCTTACGCAGGGACATGAATACATGCCATATATCGTGGTTATAATTGATGAGTTCGGCGATTTGATAATGACGGCAGGAAAGGAGATAGAACTGCCAATAGCACGTATAGCCCAGCTTGCGCGTGCCGTTGGTATTCACATGGTTATTGCCACCCAGCGCCCTACGACATCTATCATAACAGGTAATATCAAGGCAAACTTCCCAGGACGTATGGCATTCAGGGTGGGGGCAATGATAGACTCGCGCACCATTCTCGACCGTCCCGGAGCCAATCAGCTTATAGGCAGGGGAGACCTGCTGTTCCTTAACGGTAATGAACCGACTCGTGTCCAGTGTGCTTTTGTGGACACTCCGGAGGTGGAACGCATAAACCAGTATATAGAACAGCAGCCCGGACCGGTTGAGCCAATGGAGCTTCCAGAGCCTATACAGGATGACGGCTCGGACATGGGTGGCGGTTCAATGGATGTACAGAACCTTGACCCGCTGTTTGAAGAGGCTGCCCGTGCAATCATTGCGACGCAACAAGGCTCTACAAGCATGATACAGAGGAGATTTTCAATAGGCTATAACAGGGCAGGGCGACTGATGGACCAGATGGAAAAGCTTGGTATTGTCGGTGCGGCTCAGGGTGGTAAGCCGCGTGAGGTGTTGATTCAGGATGAGAACAGTCTGAGCACTGTTATCAATAATATAAGAAACTAACAGGAATAAGGTATGAAAAGATTTGTGCTTTTGTTGACACTGTCTGTCTTTTCCTTGTGCATATCGGCACAGACACAGGCTAAGGCGCGCAAGATATTGGACAAGACGGCATCCATTGTCGGCAGGAAGGGTGGGGCTTCCGCTTCTTTTACGATAAAGGGGAAGCGTGGAAATGCTTCAGGAAAAATATCCATAAAGGGAAACAAGTTTACGGCGCACACAGCCGATGCCATCGTATGGTTCGACGGCAAGACGCAGTGGACGTACATGAAAAGCTCGCAAGAGGTGAACGTGAGCAATCCTACTGAAGCGCAGCAGCAGGCAATGAACCCGTATAAGTTTATAACATTATATAAGAGCGGCTTTAGCATGAACATGAAAAACGTTGCCTCGGGCTGGCAGATACATCTTGTTGCCAATAACAAGAAACGTTCGATAAAGGAGATGTATATAACTGTCGGCAAGGATTATCTTCCCCGTGAAGTGAAGATGTTGCAGGCTTCCGGCTGGACAACAATAGCCATTTCCGGATTCAAGGCTTCCAATATCAGTGACAGTGCGTTCCGTTTCAACCCGCGTGAGTTCCCTCATGCCGAGGTTATAGACCTTAGATAATATGAACCGCCTGCAATTATTCAGGATACTTCGCCGTCATGTAGGGTTGTCGGAGAAGCGGAGCCTTGCTTTCGAACAGAACCGTGTGGCAAAGTTTGTTGCTTATCTGCTTGGTTCGTTCATGGTGGTGTATATGATGATGATATCCGTTACGCTGGCAATGGTTGCAAACGACCTGTCGGAGTTTACGTCATACGAGTTCATATACGCACTTCTTCCTTTCATATTGCTGCTTGACTTCTTTTTCCGCTTTATCGGACAACACACCCCGTCACAGCTTGTAAAGCCTTATATGTTGCTGCCTATGCCAAAGTATGTATGCGTAGAGTGCTTCGTGCTGACAAGTATGGCATCGTTGAACAATCTGTTGTGGCTGCTTATAACCGTTCCTTATGCCATAATGACCATGCTTTTCAGTGAGGGTATTGCATATTCGGTGGCTTTTGTCGTTACTTTCCAGTTGATTATAGTAATAAACAGCCTGTGGTATATGACAGTCCGTACGCTTCTTGGAGCAAGCATATTTTGGTGGCTGCTTCCCGCCGCAGTGTATGCGGCGGTATTTTCGCCATGGTATCTTTCCGATATAGACTGTTTCTTTGACCTGTTCTCTTCTTTGGGAGGCAGCTTTGCCGGATACAGCGTTGCGGCGTATGTTTCTCTTGCAGCCGTCATGGCGGCACTTTTCTTTATAAACAGGGAGATGCAATACCGCTTCACGTATATGGAGAGCAATAATACGGAGACAGTAAAGATGAACCGTGTTACGCAGCTTCATGCCTTTGACCGTTTTGGAAGGCAGGGCGAGTATCTGAAACTTGAGGTCAAGAGCATTATGAGGAACAAGAACATGCGAAGGTCGTTTGTCTTTTCCGTATGCTTTATTACGGTGCTGAGCCTGCTTATATCGTTTACGGACTTCTATGAAACGGGCAGTTTCTCGATGGATTTCTGGATTGTGTATGTCTTCATACTATATGGCTCTACCACATTGATAAAGATAATGGGTGCAGAGGGCAACTATCTGGATGGTCTGATGGTGCACAAGGAAAATATCTTCAGCCTTTTAAAGGCAAAGTACTACTTCTACAGCGCCATGCTTCTGCTTCCTCTGATTCTCATGCTGCCAACGGTTGTTGTGGGAAGATGCACGCTGCTGATGCTGTTGTCGATGCTGCTGTTTACAGCCGGTCCCGCATATTGCCTGTTGATGCAGATGGCTGTTTATAACAAGCAGACCGTTCCGCTGAATACCAAGTTTGTAAGCAAAGGGAATATGGAGACAAACTATTTTCAGATTGTAGCAGAGATGATAGTGATGTTTCTGCCCGTTGTCCTTATTTCCGCACTGAAAGCGTTGTTCGATGAAACAACGGCATACGTGATCCTTATGGTTTCCGGTCTCGTCTTCATAATATTCCATAATTATTGGATACGCAATATTTATAAGAGGTTTATGGCAAGAAGGCATGAGAATATGGAGGCTTTCAGGTATACAAAATGAGTTTAGATAATGATTGCCGCAAGCCCGTCAGCATTTTGGATTGATGAATACGGCGTACTTCATAATTTTTCTCAAGTCAACGGGCAGCTGCATGGATACGTAAAGGTGTGTCATAATCATATATTTTGCAATATGGTTATGACACACCTGTATTTTTTTTACACGGAAAGCCCTACATACTCCTCAGCATTCTCCTTGCCTCGGCAAGTGCCTTTACCCAGTCGGTGTCGAGCGAGAACTGTGTTAGATAGTTATCGTTGTCATAATAGCTCAGCACAAGCGGCTTGTCCATGTCAAAGAAGCGCGGGTTGTTGATTGACGCACTCTTGAAAATGTTCAGTATGGCAGTCTTCTCCTCCGTCTTTCCAATCTTGTCAACATACAGGTTGACGAACTCATACATGGCGAAAGCCTGATAGTCGAGCACAGTGACGGCACTGTCGGGCATTACCTCCTTTGTCTTCATTGCCATATAGTTCAGCCCGTCGACCTTGAAGAGGTTTATTTTCTTTACCTGTGCACTTTTAGACGGGTCTTTCACAGCCTTTCTTGACAGTCTCAATATTTCGTTGTATACCTCCTGTCCGTTTGCACTGATACCTGACATGCACACCATGAGTGCCATTAATAAAAGTTTCTTCATATTCTCAAGTTTGTTATTTTATATTCTCAAGTTTGTCATATACGTTTCAGATACATCCTGTTGCTTATACACCGTGGAAGCTCCTCGTCATAGTGGCACACTATAATCATTGTCTTGTTCCTGCGCAGGCAGAACTCCTCTATGATTTCCCTTACCATCTGCCGGTTGTTGTCGTCCAGACCATGAAATGGCTCGTCGAGGATGAGCAGCTGCGGGTCTTTAACGAAAGCCCGTGCAAGCAGTACGAGCCTTTGCTGACCGCTTGACAGTTTGAGGAAGGGGCGTTCCTCAAGACCCTCAAGCCCGAATATGCCCATCCACCTGCGGCATGTATCATATTCTCCTGCATCTGGTCTGGCATACAGACCCATAGAGTCTTTCAGCCCGCTTGCAACTATCTGTATTGCTGGGATGTCGTGCCGGTATGCCCTGTGCATTTCCGGCGACACGTATCCAATATGCCTCTTTATTTCCCAAATGCTTTCTCCCGACCCTCTCTGACGGTCAAAGAGAGTGATGTTGCAGGCATAGCCCTGCGGATTGTCGGCACAGATAAGACTCAGGAGCGTCGACTTGCCTGCCCCGTTCTGTCCGCCCAGTGCCCAGCGCTCGCCGTTTCTTACCGTCCAGTCTATGTCTTTCAGTATTGTCCGGTCGCCGTATCTTATGGACACCTTGTCCATTATTACCACATTGCTGCTATAGTACTCGCCATTGCGGTACGGCATGTCTCTTATTTCCAGCCGTTTTTCGTTGCTTAATACATTTTTCGGCATGCCTCCAGACGATTTCCTGAGATATTCGGAGTATGTCATTTTAGGCATCATTGTCATATCCCTCACTTCAACGACGTGTGTGATGAAATCTGGAATGTCGCTGGTTTTCGATATCACGAGGATTATCTGCAATGCCTGTTCCTTTGACACCGTCCCGAGCAGCTCCGACAGTTGCCGGCGTGTCCCGGTGTCAAGTCCGATAAAGGGATTGTCCATTATCAGCACACGCGGTTCAGAAAGGAGTGCGCGCACGAGCACAAGCTTGCGCATTTCTCCGCTTGACAGCAGTATGACATACTTGTCGAGCAGCGGCTCCATGCCGAAGACATCGTAGAGATGACACCTCTTGCGTCTGCGTTCTCCAGTGTCTCCGCCCGTCATGCGGTATGTCTCGTCAAGTATCTGTCTTGCCGTCGGTGTATCCTCGTCTATTTCCTGCTGGTTCCAGCGCTGTTGCAGATAATAGCTTCCGTCATGCTCACCGTACGAGTCGCGGAATGTTATGTACCTGATGTTGTCCGACACGAGCCTCTTTTGGTATGGATAAAAGTCGTATTCGGGAGCGGGAAAGGCTATGGGATGCCTTCCGGTAACTATGTCCATGAGCATCGACTTGCCTCCGCCATTGGGTCCGATGACGGCTATGTGCTCATTGTCGTTGAGCTCAAAGTTGACAGGCTCCGCCATCCGCCATTCGGGCATGCGCGCCACTCCGTTCTTTATGCTTATTATTTTCCGCATAGCCTGTCAGGATTTTTTGTTATAAAGTCTTTCCATCCACGATATCCCGCTTTCGTCTGCGGTCTTCCCGCCTGCATGAAGTGGCAGTATGCAGCCCCGAGGGCATCGGTTGCGTCCATGAAGGGTGTCATGTCGTCATCCTTGATGTTGAGAAGGCGCTTCAGCATGTCCGCCACCTGCTCTTTAGAAGCCTGTCCCTGTCCGGTTATTGCCATTTTTATCTTCAGCGGGGCATATTCATGTATAGGAACATCGCGGTGTATGGCTGCTGCAATGGCAACTCCCTGTGCCCTGCCGAGCTTGAGCATCGACTGTACATTTTTTCCGAAGAACGGTGCCTCTATAGCCATTTCATCGGGCAGAAATTCCTCTATTATGCTGGTTACGCGGTCGAATATGCGTCCCAGCCTGAGGTATGGATCGTGTATCTTGCGCATGTCTATCACCCCCATGGCAAGCATCGACGCCTTGTTGCCGTCGACCTTCACCAGTCCGTAGCCCATGATATTTGTTCCGGGGTCTATTCCCAATATTATCTTTTCTTGCTTTATTCTCATCCGGAAATCAGAAAAAGGGGTTCATAAGCTTCTCTTCGCGTATGTTTGTCTTGGGGCCGTGTCCCGGCAAGACGGATGTTTCTTCGGGCAGAAGTGATGTTATGTGTGTCAGGCTGCCGATTATCTTGCCGTAGTCGCCGCCCTCGAGGTCGGTCCTTCCTATGCTCATGCGGAAGAGAGTGTCGCCGGAGAAAGCAGTGTTTTCGTCTTTGCAATAGAGGAACACCGAGCCTGGCGAGTGTCCGGGTGTCAGAAGTATCTTGAATTCGTGGCATCCGAAAGCCACCGTGTCGCCGTCTTCGAGGAGCGTTCCCGGTTTCTTTACGCTGCATTCATGCCTTACGCCGGTGAAGAGTGCCGCCTGTTCGGACAGTTTGTCGTACAGAGGGGCATCCGCCTTGTGGAGAGACGGCAGCAGCCCATATGTTTCGAAGATGAAGTCGTTGCCGAAGTTGTGGTCTATATGGGCGTGCGTGCATAGCAGATGACGCGGTATGAGACTGTTGTCGCGTATGTATCCGGCGATGCTGTCCTTTTCCCTCTGGTTGTTTGCACCGCAGTCTATTATCACGCAATCGTTTGTTTCGTCGCTTACGATGTAGCAGTTTTCCTGAAACATGTTACATACGAATTTCCTTATAGTTAGCATGGCTTTGTTGTCTTATGATTAAGTACCCCCGGTGTATGTCTTACTGATATTTCCGCGGTTCATTTTACAGTGGCAGATATATCAGATGCTTCTCCCTGAACCATTCTTCATTGAACCATGTGCTTATTTCCGTCTTCTCGGCGATGTTCCTGAACGGATGCATTTCGGCGCTGAGGTCCCCTCCCTTGAGGCAGAAAACTCCGTTGGGCATGGAGTTGATGTTTTTTCGGGCGATGTTCTTGCGCACAATTTTTACGAGATCGGGCAGGGGCATCACCGCCCTGCTTACGATGAAGTCGTACTTCCCCATCTCGTTCTCGCCGCGCAGGTGTTCTGCCTTGCAGTTTTCCATTCCAATTGCCTTGCTTATTTCCGATGCCACGAGTATCTTCTTCCCCGTGCCGTCAATGAGCTTGAACTCTGTTTCGGGGAACATTATGGCGAGAGGGATGCCGGGGAAGCCTCCTCCTGTGCCGAAGTCGAGTATCCGTGTACCCGGTCTGAACCTTATCGCTTTGGCAATGGCGAGCGAATGCAGCACGTGGTGTTCGTATAGATTGTCTATATCCTTGCGGGATATCACGTTTATCTTGCTGTTCCAGTCCCTATAGAGGTCATGGAGGGCAGCAAACATTTCTTTCTGCCCGTCGGTGAGATCGGGAAAATATCTAAGTATGTTGTTCATAATCCTTTCTTATAAGTTTCCTTATTGTCCGCAGCGGCAGCGTCACACGTATCTCGCCCATGTCGCGGCACGCTATTTCGTTTTCGCAGTATATGAAGGTGATGTTGTCGCGCCCGATGATGAAGTTTTCCGGCACGTAGACACCAGTGTTTGCAAATACCGATTTTGCGTTCAGTTCCTCCATGTCGTCCACGCCGAAGTCGTCGAGCATCTGTCCGGTGACAGCCTCTTTCAGTCCCTCTTCATGTCCTGCCACGAATATGTCACCGAGCCTGAGCATGCGCCCTGTTTTTGTATTGAAGTTGAGTGCCACGGTCTGGCGTGTGGCGCGCGCCGTCCCGCTTGCGGCATACGCCGTCGCGATGTATGTAAGGATACCTTTCCCGTTGGTTTCAACATCCGTCCTTACGCGGTATTCGTAGCTGTATGCGCCGGCATGCTCCCTGTCGCTGCGGTACATCCTGCCGTATTCTTCGCGGTAGTCGGCGAGGAAACGGCGTACGAACGAGTCGACGGCGTTTGCGGGCGATATCCTCTCTTTGGTCAGCGACAGGTAGTCGGGTGTGAGTACGCCGTTTCTCAGCAGCGTGTCGTTGATTGTCTGTGCCTGTTTGCCGCCTTTTAGATATTTCACTGACAGGCTGAGCCGGCATGCTGGTGCGCCCGTGCCGTTGTCCAGTGCCACTGTGGTGTCCACCACGACGCTGTCTGTTGCCATTCCAGCGGCTCCGTCAGCCCTGTTGTTCGTTCCGCACGATGTGCAGACGGCTGTTGCGGCTGCCATGGCGAGTGTAAAAAATGTTGTTCTAAACATTAAACCGGTTGTTTGTTTTGTTTATCCTTGACAAAATTACAGCAATTCCTCTTAATTGCAAAATTATTATGGCAATTAAATGGCAAATGGCGCGAGTTACGTATGATGGGGCTGGTATTTGCAGATGATATATAATAGTAGGTACGCGTACATATGTTATATTTGTTGGTGGAATTAATATTAGTCTTACTAACATTTATCTTACAATCCGAAACATGGCATTTTGAACTCTAAAACATGGCATTTAGGAAGCCCAAAGGTAACCTTTTAAGCTCCAAAAGGGCACCTTTTGAAAATCAGATGCACGTGATTGAAAACCGTAAGCAAAAGCTGGCAGAATATAACAGTTTGAAAGATTTGTGCCGATAATAATTCCGCCAACGGGTTATATAATATATTATGCTGCATTGTTTTTCTTCTCTATCATCACCGTGGATATGGCTAACGGGTCGATAATACTGGCAGGGATGCGGCTGTTTATTCTCTCGTCCGTGCGGATTTACCCTGTTTTGTATGCCATGGTTTTGCGTAGCAGGCAGTACATAAATCTCTGCTATATAGTATGTAAATCTGTAACAGGCAGTACGGAAATCCCGTTCATATTCCACAGCGGAGCCGGATGCACCGTATGGCATTCGAAAACAGGTGGCAGATTATGATTTTCTTGCATCCCGCTTGTGCGGAACAGGTGATTTTTATTAACTTTGCAGCGTTTTAATCATTAATGGACACGGATTATATGAAAACATTCAAGGCGGCGCTGTTCGACCTCGACGGCGTGGTGTTCAACACCGAACCGCAATATACGCTCTTCTGGGGCTCCATGTTCCGCAAATACTATCCCGGTACGGAGGGCATGGAGCAGAGGATAAAGGGACAGACACTCGTCTGGATTTATGATACGTATTTCAAGGACATGCCGCAGGCACAGGCGGACATCACCGCTGCGCTCGACGAGTTTGAGAGGAACATGGAGTTTGAATATGTCCGCGGGCTTGTCGGATTTGTCAGGGGGCTGCGCGCCAATGGCGTGCGCACGGCGATTGTGACCAGTTCGAACAGGGCGAAGATGCAGAGCGTATATACGAGGCGACCGGAGATACGGGGGCTGTTCGACGAGATACTCACATCCGAAGATTTCAGCGAGAGCAAGCCATCGCCTGAATGCTATCTCACGGCGGCGGCGAGGTTCGGCGCAGGATGCGGGGAGTGTGTCGTCTTTGAGGACAGCTTCAACGGACTGAAGTCGGGCAGGGCGGCTGGGATGACCGTAGTGGGGCTTTCGACAACAAACGGAGCCTCCATGATAAGCCCTCTTGCGGATATTGTCATAGCAGACTACGGGGAGACGGATTATGAAAAAATACATGCATTGGTATCTGCTTCTCATTAAAATAAGCTATCTTTGCACCCGTTTTTATATGCCACGTGCATATCATTTTCATTGACAAGGAATAAATATACATTAAAACATCAAGACATGGCAGGATATTTGGTTAACGACACGCGTAAGGTGACGACACACCGCTTCATAGAAATGAAACAGCGCGGAGAGAAGATTTCCATGCTCACATCGTACGACTTCACTACGGCAGGCATCGTAGACGGTGCCGGCGTGGACGGAATACTGGTTGGAGACTCGGCATCCAACGTTATGGCGGGAAACTCTACGACGCTTCCCATCACCGTGGAGCAGATGATATATCACGCACGCTCGGTTGTGCGTGGTGTCAAGCGTGCCCTCGTGGTGTGCGACATGCCTTTCGGAAGCTATCAGGTGGACCGCAAGGAGGGTGTGAAGAACGCCATAAGGATAATGAAGGAGAGCGGATGCGATGCGCTGAAGCTTGAGGGAGGAAGCGAGATACTCGATACCGTGAAGGGTATCCTCGACGCAGGAATACCGGTAATGGCACATCTCGGACTGACACCGCAGAGCATCAACAAGTTCGGCACGTACACCGTGAGGGCAAAGGAGGAAGCCGAGGCGGAAAAACTGCTTGCCGACGCTCGCCTGCTTGACGGGGCGGGATGCTTCGGACTGGTGTTGGAGAAGGTTCCTGCGGTTCTTGCTGCCATGGTGACAAAAGAGGTCAAGATGCCCACGATAGGCATTGGGGCGGGCAACGGCACCGACGGACAGATACTTGTCGTTGACGACATGCTGGGAATGACAAAGGGATTCAGCCCGCGCTTCCTCAGAAGATACGCCGACCTCAACACGGTGATGACCGATGCCATAGGGCAGTATATCATGGACGTGAAGAGCAGCGCTTTCCCTAACGAAAAAGAGTCGTACTGATGTACACGCAGAGCACGCCCGTACATGTCAGCCTGTGGCACAAGGACTTCTGGCTGCTGGCTTTGTCCAACATGCTCCTGTCTTCTTCCGTATACATGTCGGTACCCGTACTTCCGCTTTGGTGCAGCAGGCTGACGGGAGGAGATACCCGCTGCACGGCAGTCCTTATGGCTGCCTACTGTCTCGGGCTGTTTTCGCTGATACCATTCTCGTCTTATATCATACAGCGCCGTCGCCGCAACAATGTATGCATGGCGTCGGCGGCACTCATGGCTGCCTGCATGGCAGCCATGTTTTATCTCCATGATGCCGCCGGTATGGCTCCCGACGTGATGTTCGCCGTGTCGGCGGTGCTCCGTTTCTTGCTCGGCGCTATGTTTGGGCTTGCCCATACCGTGCTTGCCAGTACGCTTATCATAGACAAATGTGAGTCGTTCCTGCGTACGGAGGCGAACCATGCAGCTGCGTGGTTCTTCCGCTTCTCGCTGTCACTCGGTCCGCTGGCTGCCCTGATACTCTGCAAGGCTTCAGGAACTGCCGCCGTGTTCATGGCATCCGCCGCCTGCTGTCTTTTGGCGGTGCTCCTGATAAGGCTCGTCACTTTTCCCTTCAAGGCACCGGAAGAGAATGTGCATGTTGTCAGCCTCGACCGTTTCTTCCTGCCTCAGGGCACACGGCTGTTTTTTAACCAGATGATGATAATGGTCGCCGTGGGACTTCTGCTGGGCATGGGACATACGGCTTTTTTCTACGGAGCCATGATGCCGGGATTCTTCATGGCGCTTCTTGCACAGAAGTATGTCTTCGTCAATGCCGAACTGCGGAGCGAAATTCTCACGGGGCTTCTTCTTATCGGCTGTGCCCTGATGATGTCGCTGTTCCGCGACGGCGGTGAGGCGGTACGCATCGTGCCCGTGCTCACAGGGCTTGGCGTGGGACTTACCGGCTCGCGTTTCCTGTTGTTTTTCCTGAAACTCGGCAACCACTGCCAGCGCGGCACTTCGCAGACCACATTCTTCCTTTCATGGGAGAGCGGGCTTGCCCTCGGACTGGCTGCGGGATATCTTTTCGGGGAGGAGTCAGGAGGCGTGCGGCTCTGCATGGCGCTTGCCTTTATTGCGGCTGCCTTTGTCATGTATCAGTTTTCCACGCATTCGTGGTATGTAAGACATAAAAACAGATAACACGGAAAAATAATAATGGATACGACGGACAATATTCTTGCCGCTTATGCGGAACGTTATGAGACGACGGATTTTCTGCGCGATGACCCGAGCCTCTTCATGCACAAGGTGGAGGGAACGGCAAACCGTGAGACGACGGCTTTCATCGCGTCATGCCTGAGCTATGGAAGCCGCAGGCAGTTCTTTCCCAAAATACAGTATATCCTCGACGTGTCCGGAGGAGACGTTCACGGATGGGTGCTGTCGGGACGCTTTGATGCCGACATACCCGATGACGGCAGATGCTATTACCGTCTGTACACCAATCATACAATGAATGTCTTCCTTCATGCCCTGCGCGGCATGCTTGAAGAGTATGGCTCTATAGGCGGTTTTGTGCGTGCCACTGCACACGACGGCTTGTCGGCGGTGGCGGCAATCACGTCTTTTTTTGCCGGTAAGAACGTCAGTCCCATAGTTCCAAAGGACACATCGTCGGCATGTAAGCGCGTGTGCATGTTCCTGCGCTGGATGGTACGCAGCGAATCTCCTGTCGATCTTGGACTTTGGAGCGACTTCATCGACCGCCGCACGCTTATCATCCCAATGGACACGCACGTGGTTCAGGAGGCAAATGCCCTGGGGCTTCTCACCGGAAGATGCACCTCTATGTCGGCGGCAAGACGTCTTACGGCGCGGCTGGCGGAGGTCTTTCCCGATGATCCTGTAAAGGGCGACTTCGCCTTGTTCGGGTATGGCGTGAACAAGGATAAATAAATGGATGTTATCTAAAAGGAACTATATAAATCCAGATAAATATCCGCTGATATGGGATAAGATAAAATCGCAGCCAAGCATCTGGCTGCGATTTTATTTATATAATATAACTTCGTTTTATCTCACAAAATTCTATTCTTAAATGCAAATGCGATAACAAAGCCTATGAAAGTCGAAATGCAATTGTTGAATAATGGCAGCAATACATAATTTCCAAATGCAAGATTAAATATAAAAACAAAAACAATAAACAGCAATAATGCCAGTATGAATTTTATTTTCTTATTTAACGAGCTTAATGGTGCGCCTTTCCCGTTGTTATACCATCTGAATGTTATTATGGACAATGCTAAAATGACAAACGACAGTAAAAGCAACCCTAAATCTACTTGAATGTTTTGCAATATTTTCTCTATCATCATTTACTCATTCATGATGGTCTTCTTTATCACACGCCCGTCTTCCAGTTTTATAATGTTAAGACCATTGACAGGAGATGACACTTCACGTCCGGTACTGTCATAGCGTTTCACTTCCTTTGAGTTATAGTCAGTCGTGATGCTATAAATACCGTTAGTTGCATTTATAATACAAGTTGCCATATAGCCGCCGTCCTCTGTGACAGCAGAAATAACAGCCGTGCCATAGCCCGTACAAACAGTCTTACCATTGCTGACAATCGCGACTTTCGTGTCAGATGATGCCCATGTTACATTCTTATTGCTTGCATCTTCCGGCAACACGTTTGCTGTAAGCTGCACGTATTCTCCGATTCTCTCAAGAGAAATGTTCTGTTTGTCAATAGTTATGCCAGTAACAGGTTGAATAATCGTTGTCATACATTCAGCCTTTAGATTATTTGCCTGTGTTGTGGCAATAATTCTTGCAGTTCCTGATTTATGACCTGTAACAACCCCCTCATTTGTGACACTTGCAATATCTTCGTTGCTGGAACTCCATATTATAGTTTTATTGTCTGCATCAACAGGCTGGACATTGGCATTAATGGTTGCCGTTTCACCGACTTTGATTGATACTTCTTTTTTGTCTAAAATGATGCTTGTAGGAAATATCTCTTTTTTAGTTGCGGTTACGTTACATGTTGCTGTGAATCCTCCGTCCTCTGTTGTTGCAGATATGATGGCTGTACCATATCCTTTGCAAGTTACATTTCCTCCATCTACGGTAGCGACATTCGTATTTGATGACGTCCATTGCACTTTTGGGTTGTCGGCATTTTCAGGCAAGACAGTGGCTGCAAGCTGAATTGATGCACCAATTTCTGTGAAGGATATGTTTTCTTGATTTAATGTAACTCCTGTTACAGGAACTTTTTCTTCGATGATGGTAGCGTATGACCAAACATTATCATTGTTCTTGGAAAAATAATTTTGGTTTTTATAATCATTTGCACTTCCTTTAGGCACATATATAGTGCACCCCTTTAAGTTTTTCATTTCGCCACCATAAGCGTTAATTTTTACAGGTGTAGGATTTTCTGTATGTATTTCTATGTTCATTGACGGTTCTATTATTTTAATATTTTTATAGGCACTATTATAGATTTCAGGATTTATATTTGAAATATATTCTACACTTTTTGGTATCTTTATATATTTAACTAAGTGCATAGGAAAAGAATTGAAATATAAGCTTTTTAGTTTCTTGGGTAAAAGTAGATTTTCCCAATTAACCATATTGGTCCCTGCAAAAGCAAATTCTCCAATGCTTTCAATATTATCAGGCAAATTAATTTCTTGTAGGTTCTCACAGTCCATACATGCTTTTTTTCCTATAGATTTAAGAGAAGATGGTAATTGTATAAATTTTACACTTCCCATGGGTGATGTCATTCTTTCATTTGAGTTTCCAATGAAAGACTCAATGCCCTCCCGTATAATGAGTCTATTGACAGGAAGTGGGGTAGTGTTAGTAATTTCGCTTGCATCGAATACTTTTCCTTTCCCTCCAACTATCAATGTATCTACATGTAAAGGATAAGTCAAGTATTCTCTTTCTTTTACAGTAGATTTTGGAGTCGCAAGGAAATCTATAGACTTATATGTATGGAATATGTATGGTGTCAGTTGATTATCTGCTGTATAATACTTATTATCATAATAAGCATCACCACCAGCAACAATATTTGCATCGGATAAATCAAGATGTGAGAGTTGCCTGTTGTTTAGCAATTCTCTGATAAACTTAATATCAGTTCCATTTAAATATCCTGTAACTGTAAGATTCTTTACGCTTTCTTGATCCTTAAAAGGAATTTTGCTTGATAGCCAACCTGGATTTTGATTGTCAACTACTAATGTTGTATTTTGGGCAAATACTGTGATTATATTACTGCAAATAAGAAATACCAATATGCTTAAAAATTTATTCATGACTTTATTGTTTGATTTTTGTTATTATAGATATTATATATTTGTGCTATTATAATGAACAATACTTTTAGCTTTGTTCTAAAGCACAATATGGTGCCAATCAGTTACAGGATAGTTTCACTATTTAAGGCTTCTGTATTTAAGCAAAATTTACCATCAACATCCTTTATTGCATTTGCCGCTAACAAATCATAAAAGATTTGCATGCCGGCAGGCAGATTACACTCATTGATAAACAAATGCAACTCGTCTTTAGTTACATGTCTGTTTATCTGGATGAATTTAAGTACTTTCCCATAGGCGGGACTTTGCGATAATTTACTGTTCATAATCAAGCATTTTAATTGTTAAACATATATATATTCTCCTTTAAAATGCGAGTGCCATGGTCTTTCTTCTTTCCCTTACGGATACAATGCGTGGACGAAACTTGTCCACATTGCAGCCGTAGGAAAAGCTGAGAAAAACGACAAGAGACGTCCACGATATCGTGAACGTTCGCTATGGTTCGTTTCTCAATGCTTGTTTTGAAATTTCCTACGTTCCAATGTGCATGACCGAATAGCAAACGCTAATTTAAAATTCCACAAAAATGGAGGTAAATATCTACCGACATTATTCTCCGATGCAAATATAATGAAAATATTAATACAGATGAAATCTTTTTCTTCCATTTTTATATAAACGTGAGTCTGACGAATTTATCCTTTCATGTTATATTACAACTTCCTGCCACTCCTTGGAAAAAGGAGGGAATGCTCAAAAAAGGAGTGAGGAGTAAAAGGAATAAGGAAACTGTACTTTCCATGAAAAAGAATGAACGCAAGAAATATTCAATGAAAATATACATCAGATACAATTACATATACATATTATATATTGTATACGATACCTGAGCTATGCGAGGGTATGAGATACAAATCTATCGCATATGAGATACAAATCTATCGCATATGAGATACAAATCTGTCGCATATGATATACAAATCTGTCACATATGAGATACAAATCTGTCTCGTATGCCTTTAGACTCTAAAAGCAGGCATTTCGCACCTTAAAAGCATAGGTTTTACAACGCAAAAGCTTATCTTTATAATGTTGGATGTAAAGCTTTTGCTTATGCAAACCTTTTTTATTAATTTTGCAGACTGCAGCCTGGCTTTTCAAAAACGTATGCTTTTTATAGATAACGGGTATTATGATAAATAGACATATACGGGCTTTACCCTTTCCTGATATAAGGCAGACAGATGGAAACGGGGCTATAATGAATTAAAAAAAGATGAGCGGTACAATAAAAATAAAGAATGCGCGGGTGAACAACCTTAAGAATGTGTCACTCGAAATACCAAGAAACAAGTTTGTTGTCATAGCCGGAGTATCCGGTTCGGGCAAATCGTCGCTGGCGTTTGACACGCTTTATGCCGAGGGACAGCGCAGATACGTGGAAAGTCTTTCATCGTATGCGCGCCAGTTCTTGGGCAGGATGAACAAGCCGGAATGTGACTTTATAGAGGGACTGCCGCCTGCCATTGCCATAGAGCAGAAAGTGACATCGCGTAATCCACGCTCTACAGTCGGCACAAGCACGGAAATATATGAGTATCTCAGGCTTTTGTATGCCAGGATAGGAAAGACTTATTCTCCCGTCAGCGGAGATGAGGTGAAGAAACACTCAATAGAAGATATTATAAAATGTGTACAAGGATATGCAATTGGTACAAAATTTGTAATAATGTCGCCTCTGCACATTTCTGAAGGGCGCAACTTGTCCGAACAATTGATGTTATATGTGCAGCAAGGCTATTCCCGTGTATATTATAAAGGTGACTTTGTGCGCATTGATGCTATGGAGGATACAACGGACGACGGCATGGAAGCGCACGGCATATATCTTGTCGTAGACAGGATGTCGCTTGATGGAGAGCCGGACACGCTCTCTCGTCTGGCGGATTCGGCAGAAACGGCTCTTTTCGAGGGCAACGGCGAATGCAGGCTGATGTTCCTTCCTTCCAATATATCATACGATTTCTCCACGCGGTTCGAGGCTGACGGAATGACGTTTGAAGAACCGTCGGACAATATGTTCTCGTTTCACTCCCCTATCGGTGCATGTCCGAAGTGCGAAGGATTCGGAAAAATCATAGATATCGATGAACGCCTTGTCATACCCAACTCATCTCTGAGTGTTTATGACGGCTGCGTGCAGTGCTGGAGCGGCGAGAAGATGGGCGCATGGCGTAAGGAGTTTTGCCGGAGGGCAGCAAAAGACAGCTTCCCGATATTTGAACCTTATTACAATCTGTCACAAAAGCACAGGGAATGGCTGTGGCACGGTCTGCCGTCGGACAAGAACAGGGCACTGCGCGACAAGGTTTGCATAGACGCTTTCTTCCAGATGGTGAGGGACAACCAGTATAAAATACAATACAGGGTTATGCTCAGCCGGTACAGGGGGAAGACAACGTGTCCGGAATGCCACGGCACGCGGTTGAAGAAAGAGGTTGAATATGTAAGGATAAACGGCAAGAGTATAACAAATCTTGTGGAGATGCCAGTGGTAAGTCTGAAGGAATGGTTTGACAATATAGTACTTGACGAGCATGACTCTATTATAAGCAAGCGCTTGATGACGGAGATACGCAGCAGACTGCAATTCCTTGTAGATGTGGGACTTGGATATCTTACATTAAACCGCACGTCCAATACTCTCAGTGGCGGTGAGAGCCAGCGCATAAACCTCACAGCCTCGCTCGGAAGCAGCCTTGTCGGTTCTCTCTACATACTCGATGAGCCAAGCATAGGGCTGCATTCCCGCGATACGTTCAGGCTCATAAAAGTGCTTAAAGACCTTCAGTCGCTTGGCAACACCGTGGTTGTCGTTGAGCATGACGAGGACATTCTGCGTGCCGCCGACCACATTATCGACATCGGACCCGAGGCGGGAAGGTTCGGAGGAGAAGTTGTGTTCAACGGAAATGCCGCCGGAATAAACGAAGAGACGGCAGACAAGTATCCGAAAAGCCATACCGTGAAATACCTTACGGGCAAGGAGACGATACCGCTGCCTGCATCGCGGCGCAGCTGGAATATGTATATTGAACTGAAAGGGGCAAGGATGAACAACCTGAGAGGGCTCGATGTGAAATTTCCGCTGAACGTACTGACCGTTGTTACGGGTGTCAGCGGCTCGGGAAAGTCGTCGTTGATAAACGGAATACTATATCCTGCCCTGAAAAGGCACATGGACGAGGCGGCGGATATGCCAGGGGAATATTCATCATTGGAGGGAGACTGGAAACAGATAAGTCATGTAGAGGCGATAGACCAGAACCCCATAGGAAAGAGCACACGCTCCAATCCGGTCACTTACGTAAAGGCATTTGACGAGATACGCCAGCTCTTTGCCGACCAGCAACTGTCCAGGCAAATGGGATTTACGGCAAAGCATTTCTCCTTTAATGCGGAAGGCGGGCGCTGCGAGGAGTGTAAGGGAACGGGAACAATAACGGTGGAAATGCAGTTTATGGCAGATATCGTGCTCGAATGCGAAGCCTGCCACGGCAAACGCTTCAAATCCGAGATTTTGGACGTGCTTTATCACGGAAAGAATATCAGCGACATTCTCGACATGTCGGTAAGCGAGGCAATAGAGTTCTTCACGGAACACGGACAAACGGGCATCGTAAAACGTCTCAAGCCTTTGGAAGATGTCGGACTGGGTTACATAAAGCTCGGACAGAGTTCCTCAACGCTGTCGGGAGGCGAGAACCAGCGTGTAAAGCTTGCATATTATATAGGGCAGGGAAATACAACCCCTACCCTCTTCATCTTTGATGAACCGACGACGGGACTTCACCTTAATGACATAAAACGGCTTCTTGAGGCATTCGATGCACTTATAAAACAAGGGCATACTGTGATTGTAATAGAACATAATATGGATGTAATAAAATGTGCGGATTATGTTATAGACCTTGGTCCGGAGGGAGGTGCGAAAGGCGGAAGTCTTGTCTGTACAGGCACTCCTGAGGATGTGGCAGGCTGCGCGGAAAGCTTTACGGGCAAGTATCTGCGCGAAAAGCTTCATTAAGATTATTGCAAAAAATTATATGTATAATATATATATGTCCGCGGACATATATATATTATACATATAACACGTTAAATGGACATCAGCCGCTACTTTCTGCACTTCCTGTAAAGCTCAGCGAGCGAGGCGCGTGGTATTCCATACTTAACAAGCATGTCAAGATCGCGCCTTGCGTCTTCTTTCTTTCCCGCCATTATACGTATGTCTGCACGGTTCAGTATATAGTCCGTGTTTGACGGTTCAAGCCTTATCGCCTCAGAATAGTCATATTCGGCAAGTGCCAGCATGTTGCGTTCCTTTTCCATTCCTGCCCTTATGGCATATACAATGGCGCTGTCGGGATACTGATGCACCATGCGGTTTATCATGTCGAATGCCTCGGTATACCGCTTGTCCTTCTGGTTTACAAGCGCAAGACCAAGCTGCGCCTCGAAGTCTGCGGGCGAGATGGCGAGGACCGCCTCGTAATCGGCACGCGCAAAGGCATTCCTGCCAAGCCTTTCGTTGGCATACGCACGATAGAACAGTGCCGTGCGGCTTTGCGGAAACCGCCCTATTATATAATCATACTCGGTCTTTGCATATTCCCATTGACCAAGACGGAGATTGTAGGATGCCTTCTTAAACCTCAGGGGAATGGAGTCGGGACTGGCTTTGAGCTGTTCACTTATAAGCTTAACGCTGTCACGCAACTGTCCGTTGCCTTGTGACTTGCATCCCAAGGCAACGGACAGCAGCATGGCAACGAGCACTTTACATCTCAACATATCCGTTAATTAAGAGTTCATGATATATCCGGCAATCCACTCTCCTACCTCCTTCGTTCCGTATTTCGGTCCGTCCTTGCCTTGTATATCTGGAGTACGTATGCCTTTATCGAGCGATGCATCCACGGCACGGCGTATCATTTCACCCTCTTCCTTCAGGTTGAAGTATTCAAACAACATGGCAACCGAAAGAATTTGTGCAACGGGATTTGCGATGTTCAGCCCCTTTGCCTGAGGCCATGACCCGTGTATCGGTTCGAATACAGGTGTTCCCTCACCTGTGGATGCCGACGGAAGCAGCCCCATGGAGCCACTTATAACGGAGCCTTCGTCTGTAAGGATGTCGCCGAAAGTGTTTTCCGTAACCATGACATCAAAGAAAGACGGTTCCTGAATCATGCGCATGGCAGCATTGTCTACGTACATATAGTCTGTCGTGACCTCAGGATACAAGGGTGCAAGTTCCTGCGCAATCTTACGCCACAGGCGTGATGAGGCAAGCACGTTGGCTTTGTCCACGACCGTAAGATGCTTTCTGCGTTTCATCGCATAGTCGAACGCCACTTTCAGGATACGCTCTATTTCTCCGCGCGTGTACATATTAGTATCGTAAGCCTTGTCATCGTCCTGATATTTCTCGCCGAAATACATACCGCCCGTAAGCTCGCGGATACATATAAAGTCGGCATTCTCTACCAGTTCTGCCTTGAGCGGGGAGTTATGCACCATGCACTTGAATGTCTGCACGGGACGTATGTTGGCAAAAAGTCCGAGCTTTTTTCTCATCGCAAGCAGTCCCTGTTCTGGGCGAACAGTAGCCGTAGGGTTGTTGTCAAACTTGGGATCGCCGACGGCGGAGAACAATACCGCATCGGCTGACTTGCATATTTCGTATGTTTCATCGGGAAAAGCATCGCCTGCGGCATCTATTGCCGCCGCGCCGCACAGAGCATATTCATAGCTTACCTCATGACCGAACCTCTTACATACGGCGTTTATCACATTAACACCCTGCACGGAGATTTCCGGTCCTATTCCGTCTCCCGGCAACACTGCAATCTTTAACTTCATAATTATTCCTGTTTTTTATATATCTGTTTATGTCATATCATGTTAAGCATCTTGAAAGTAGCCTTGATTGCCGCCTCCGTCTGGTCGGCATCAAGCCCTCTTGTCTTGAATACCTTGTCGCCCTGCTGCCATGTTATTATTGTCTGCACCAGCGCATCCGTATCTCCTCCGGGCGGAATGCTCACAGCATAGTTGGCAAGGACAGGGAACGACCGCCCGAGTACGTCCTCGTATATGCTACGCAGTGCCCTGACAAAGGCATCATATTGTCCGTCTCCCGTTGCCGCCGCCTCATACTGGCGTCCGTCTATCTCAACCTTTACGCTTGCTATGGGTTTCAGTCCGTATGCCGAAGACACCATGTAACTTATCAGCTTCACGTTGTCTTCCGGTGCCGCATGCTTCAACACGTCGCTTACAATAAATGGCAGGTCGTCCTGCGTCACTATCTCCTTACGGTCGCCGAGTTCGGTTATCCGCTTCGTAACCCTGGCTGTCTGCTCAGGAGTAAGTTCAAGTCCCAGTTCCTGAAGATTGCGGTCTATGTTTGCCCTGCCGCTGTTCTTGCCCAAGGCATATTCACGCCTGCGTCCGAAGCGTTCCGGTTTCAGCGCATTGCTGTAAAGGTTTGCCTTGTTGTCTCCGTCGGCGTGCACTCCCGCAACCTGCGTAAAGACATTCTCCCCGACAATCGGCTGGTTCGGGGCAACCATTATGCCCGAGTATCCCTCTACCATGCGGCTTATATCGTTAAGCCGCTCCTCGTTTATATTAGTCTTTGCATTGAACTGATCCTTCAGTATAGCCTGCACGCTCGCCAAGGGGGCATTGCCACAGCGTTCTCCAAGACCGTTGACAGTAACGTGCAGCCCGCGCACACCGCTAAGTACGGCGGCAAGAGAGTTGCTCACGGCAAGGTCGTAATCGTTGTGCGCATGGAAGTCGAAGTGCGTTCCCGGATATCTCTTTATCATCTTGCGCATAAACTCTATCACCTGCAGCGGATTGAGTATGCCTAAAGTGTCGGGCAGCATGAAGCGCCTTACATTTGTCTTTACCAAAATATCCAGCATCCGGTATACATATTCGGGAGAATGTTTCATTCCGTTGCTCCAGTCTTCCAGATAGACATTCACGTCAATACCCCTGTCCCTTGCATATTCGAGCGAGCGCAGGATATCGGCGATGTGTTCGTCAGCAGTCTTTTGCAGCTGCTTGACGCAGTGTCTTTCAGAACCTTTCACAAGCAGGTTCATAACCCTGCATCCGCAGGAGTCTATCCAGTCTATGCTCCTTTTCCCGTCAACAAAGCCAAGAACCTCTACTTTGCCGAGCATGTCTATCTGCCTTGCATATCGGCAAATCATTGTCACGGCATCCTTCTCGCCCTCGGATATGCGGGCGGAAGCCACCTCTATGCGGTCGACGTTCACATCCTTGAGCAGCATGCGGGCTATCACCAGCTTCTCATGCGGAAGGAACGACACGCCGCTTGTCTGCTCCCCGTCGCGCAGGGTGCAGTCCATTATTTCAACGAAAGGCATGTCCAACGAGCCTATTGCCTGTTTCTCCTCTCCCACTCCTCTATCTTATCTTTGTTTTGCAGCAAATAGTCTATGTCGTCAATGCCGTTTATCAGACAGTGCTTCTTATAGCCGTTGATTTCAAACCTCTCGCTCCGTCCCGTTTCTTTGTTTGTTACGGTCTGGTTTGGAAGGTCTACCGTCACTTCTGTCTGCGGATTGGTTTCTATGCTTTTGAACAGCTCCGACAGGAAATCATCGCTTACGACAACGGGAAGCACGAAGTTGTTAAGCTCATTATTCTTGTGAATGTCTGCAAAGAAACTGCTTATGACTACACGGAATCCGTACCCGGCAATAGCCCATGCGGCATGTTCGCGGCTCGAACCCGAACCGAAGTTCTTGCCGGCAACAAGTATTACACCTTTATATATGGGATTGTTCAGGACAAAGTCCTTTTTCGGAGAACCGTCCTTGTCATATCTCCAGTCGTAAAAAAGATTATCGCCAAACCCTTTCTTGTCGGTAGCCTTAAGGAAGCGTGCCGGTATTATCTGGTCTGTATCCACGTTTTCCAAAGGAAGAGGCACGCATGTACTTGTTATTATATCGAATTTTTGTTTCATTGACTTTAATTTATAGGTTGTTTTTACAGGCTAAGGTCCCTCGGATCGGTTATCCTGCCGGTCACGGCTGCGGCGGCTGCCACCAGCGGACTTGCGAGAATGGTGCGCGCACCGGGACCCTGACGTCCCTCAAAGTTGCGGTTGCTCGTTGATACTGCATACTTTCCTGAAGGCACCTTGTCGTCGTTCATTGCAAGACATGCCGAACATCCCGGCTGCCTTATTGCAAATCCGGCTTCTTCGAGTATCTTGTCCAATCCCTCTTCGCGTATCTGTGCTTCGACAGCCCACGAGCCAGGCACGAGCCATGCCGTAATCCCGCCGGCTTTCTTCCTGCCTTTCACCACCGAGGCGAAAGCCCTGAAGTCTTCAATGCGTCCGTTGGTGCATGCCCCGAGGAACACATAGTCAACCTTATGGCCGAGCAGGCTGTCGCCGGGCTTAAAACCCATGTAGCAGAGCGACTTCATGAAAGAGCCGCGCCCGGCATCGGGTATCTCGTCAAGCGTCGGGATGCAGCCGGTGATGCTCATCCCCATGCCGGGATTAGTGCCGTACGTAATCATGGGAGTTATATCTCCGGCATCGAAAGACAGTTCTTTGTCGAACACGGCATCGTCGTTGCTCCTCAGCGTCTTCCAGTATTCCACGGCATTGTCCCACTCTTTTCCTTTGGGAGCGAACTCTTTTCCCTTTATGTACTCGAACGTAACGTCATCGGGAGCGACAAATCCGCCGCGCGCGCCCATTTCTATCGAGAGGTTGCACAGCGTGAGACGCCCCTCCATGGACATGCTTCTAATCACGTCGCCCGAATATTCTATGAAATATCCCGTGCCCCCGGAAGTCGTCAACCTGGACATGAGATATAGCGCAACATCCTTGGGCGTGACGCCTTTGCCAAGCTTTCCGTTGATATTTATGCGCATCGACTTGGGCTTCTGCTGCAATATACATTGCGAAGCCAGCACCATTTCCACCTCCGACGTGCCTATTCCGAAGGCAATTGCACCCACGGCACCGTGGGTTGAGGTGTGCGAGTCGCCGCATACAATGGTCATTCCAGGCAGCGACAGTCCCTTTTCCGGTCCCACGACATGTATTATGCCGTTGTCGGGACTCATCATCCCATAGTGCGTAAGCCCGAACTCACGGGCGTTTTTGGCAAGCGTTTCCACCTGAGTCCTCGACACCGCGTCTTCTATAGGCTTGTCCTGATCATGAGTGGGTGTATTGTGGTCGGGCATGCAGTATATCTGTTCCGGACGGAAACATCTCAGTCCGCGCCTGCGAAGTCCGTCGAAAGCCTGCGGGGATGTCACCTCGTGGCAATAGAGGCGGTCTATATAAAGCTGTGTCGGACCGTCTTCCACGGTCTTCACGACATGCTTGTCCCATATTTTGTCAAACAGTGTATTCATTATTATATGAGTTTTTTTATCCTTATATTAAGTGAGTTCTACGAATTTATCTTTCTTGTTATATCACAAACCACCCCTGCCCCTCCTTTGGAAAAG
>ERZ840371.1244-NODE-1244-length-27385-cov-3.425869_pt1 | contig 27385 bp, 29 predicted proteins | sample MGYA00519937_ERZ840371 | MGnify/ENA primary metagenome ERZ840371 (study PRJEB31850, sample SAMEA3708873) | human gut metagenome | biome: human gut; feature: human-associated habitat; material: faeces | place: China | collected 2014 ... | reverse complement strand
TATCTCGGCAAAGTCGGGCTGCCCTGTAATTGGGCACAAAGATGTAAACTCCGGGCAGTTGAACTGCACCCAATAGTCGTTGCCGGGATGTTTGTTGGTGAATGTCTCGAGCACCTCAGGCGCATAGTCGTCTGCATATTCCGTTGCAGTTCCGAGCGCCTTCAGCCCCTCTTCCCTGCGGTTTTCATTGTTTCTTGTCATATATTGAATATTTTCCAGATATTATAACTTATACCTTCATCATAGACATCGGTAGCTTCAAACTCCTTTGTCTTACGTACCACACGTATGGTTACGGGCAGCACAAGTATCTCGTACAGCGTCTTGAGCACAACCTGCGACACTATAAGCGAGGGCATCTCTGATGCCGGAATTACGCCCCACAAAGCAAGTGGAAAGAAAATCAGCGAGTCGGCAGTCTCTCCGAATACCGTACTGACAACGGCACGGACAGAGAAATGCCTGCCGCCCGACGACAGTTTCATGCGGCTCATAACGTATGCGTTGATGAAAGAGCCTGCGAGAAACGCCACGAACGACGCGGCGGCAATGCGCGGGGCAAGACCGAAGACCGAATGGAAGCCCGCATCGTTGTCCCAATAAGGCGCACCGGGAATGGCATCGGCAAGCGCACCGAACATCACGAAGATAAAGTTCATGGCAAAGCCGGTCCATATAAGCAGCCGCGCCTTGCGGTATCCCCACACCTCGCACACACAGTCGTTGATGATATAGGAGACGGGGAAGACCAGCAGTCCGCCTGTGATGTTGACAAATCCGAAAGAAATCTGCTTTGTCTCAAGCACGTTTGCCGTTATAAGGCAAACGCAGAAGAGTATGCTGAAAAGCATGAACAGCACACTCACATTGTCCTGTCTTTTTCTCATTGTTCTTGTTTTTAAAGAGGTTTACCAAGCACTCTGTTGTTAATATGGGGGCAAAATTAATAAAAAAACTCAACAGACGGTGTTTTTGCATCGCATTTATTCCTAATTATACATTTAATATTTACCTTTGCTGTATTAACATAACAAAAAGAGACAACAGATGAAAAGACTTTTATCATTCGCCGTAATGGCACTCGGCACTCTTGCCGCAAATGCGCAAGACACCGTATTCAATATTGAAGGGACGGCACCGGCTGGCACAAAAATGGCTTATCTCATAAACAGGGATGACAGGAAAGACATTGACAGCACAGCCGTTAAAGACGGCAGGTTTGCTTTTTCGGGAAAGAAGAATGCCAACACCCTGCTTGCCGTTGCCACTGACAACAACATAATGATGTTTTTCTGCGACGGCACGCCGGTAGAGGTTGACATGGACAAGGAAACGCTGAAAGGCTCGGAAGTGAACGCAAAACTTGGCGGGTATATGCCTCTTTACAACACTTACATGTCAAAGATGGGCGACCTGCGCGAGAAATACAATGAAGCCGGAAAAAAGAACGACGGCAGCAATGCTGATGAAATAAAGGCTATTGTAGCCGAGTTTGAAAAGGTTGACAACGAATTTACGGATTTCCAGATGAAAATCATCAACGAAAATAAAGACAACCTCATCCCGGCTGTATTCATCAATAACATAATGTACGAACTGTCGTACGACGAGCTGAAGGCGCTGCTGCCGGAGACGGCACCGTATTACAGCCACGCGCAGATGAAGCAGCCGAAGGCGTTGCTGGCATCATACGAGTTGCGCAGACCGGGCAAGATGTTCACGGACATAACGATGAACGACGACAACGGAAAGGAACGCAGGCTGAGCGAATGGTGCGGAAAAGGCAACTACGTGATGATTGACTTCTGGGCAAGCTGGTGCGGTCCGTGCCGCGGAGAGATGCCCAACGTGGTCGCAAACTACGAGAAATACCACTCAAAGGGTTTTGAAATCGTCGGCATATCGTTCGACACCAAAGCTGAGGCATGGAAAGCGGCGATAAAGAACCTCAACATGAAATGGCCGCAACTTAGCGACCTGAAGGGCTGGAAGTCGGCTGGCAAAGATGTCTACGGCATCAGCTCCATACCGTCAAGCATACTTCTTGACAAGGAGGGCAAGATTATCGCCATAGACCTGCGCGGCGAAAAGCTGGGCGAAAAGCTGAAAGAGCTGTACGGCTTTTAAGCCGGGGCAATACTACAAGAGCCGTATTGTCAATGCCTGAAGCAGTTCAGGCATTGACAACGAGCCATGTGACATATCCCAAGAACAGCACCGTCAGCACAACGCCTTCCCAACGTGCCACCTTATACTTGGTATATGAGAACATCCACACAAGCACCATGCCGACGAGCATCACACCCATGTCGGTCATCGTTATGCCCTCTATCTGCATGGGAGTTATCATACCGGTAACGCCAAGTATCATGAGGATATTGAAGACATTACTGCCAATGACGTTACCCATAGCCATTGCGCTGCGCCCCTTGCGTGCGGCAACAACACTGGTGGCAAGCTCGGGCAGCGACGTGCCCATTGCCACGACCGTAAGACCTATGACGGCATCGCTCACGTTGAGAGCCTTTGCTATGGCTGACGCACCGTTTACAAACAGGTTGCTTCCGCCTATCAGGCAGGCAAGCCCCACGATGATAAACACGGAAGACATCACGACAGACAGGTCTTCCTTCTTTTTCTCCTCCACATCGACAGCCCCCTTGCGTGCAAGACGCAGCGTATAGACCATAAAGACGATGAACAGGGCAAACAGTATGCCGGCATCGGTACGCGATATGTTGCCGTCCATGCACATGACGGAAAGCATCAGCGTGGCGACAACGGCAAACGGAATATCCTTCCTGACAGCAGAACGGCTTATCGCCATTGGTGCCACGGCTGCCGAAATGCCCACGATAAACATCGTATTGAAGATGTTGCTGCCCACAACATTGCCCACGGCAAGGTCGGGAGTGCCTTTTATAGCCGACACCATGCTGACAAAGAACTCGGGCATGGACGTGCCCATTGCAACCACTGTCAGTCCGATGACTATCTGAGAAACATTCATACGCTGCGCCAAAGCCGTTGCCCCGTCGGTAAGACGGTCGGCTCCCCACAGCACAAGAGCCACTCCCACTACAACAAGAATAATGCTTATCATAAATATCCGTTATGTTAAAAACCACCGCAAAGATACGTAAAAAGGCATAAAGGCACGTATCACCGCCCGGTATTTTAGTTATTAATAAGCATGTGAAACATTTATTTAACATCGCACGGACATGCGGCAAAGAAACAAACTACAACACATTGATAATCAAGATGATACCTCCTGCAATACAAAAGGCGGCATATCGGCTCCCGATATGCCGCCTTTCACATTCCGAAAGGGCACCTTTCAGGAGCCGATATGCCGCCTTTTGAAAACAGTATGCCTGTCTGGGGCTAACGCTGCACTATATCCCCACGCTCCTGCATACGCTCAATGGTAGTAACCTTTGTACATTTAAGCTTCTCACCCTGATAATTTGTAATCTTCATATTATATACACAATTCATGCCGTCAAGAAAGTTTGTCTCTACAAGGAAATAACTGAAATCATCACTTCTGCGCTTAACGGTAAAAACATCAAAGGGGTGCTTCCTCAGATACAGCCGCCTGCGGACGGTGCATATATTATCATCCGCCTTTATCTCCCAATTACGGTGTATAATACCAGCCTCCATTCTGATGTTTCTTATGAAGACCATATCACGCTCTTTAAGAAGTTCAACAAATCCGCGCTTATATAAAACTGGCTTACAAAAATGCTTCATACAAGTCATCATGTCTATCCAAACATCTCTGCCCTCACCGTCAACAACATGAACAATACCGTCACCTTCACTCTCAATAATCTTGCTATCTGGAAAAAAGTCCTTGATATTTTCATAAGAGACACGTCGCATGTTCCTGTCCCGGACAAGTTCATTATCGCTTGCCTTGACAAGAAGCTGTTTATCTTCCCACAGCTTAATATGGGCATCAGCATCACCTGCCTTATTCACCGCAATCAACTGCTCATCAGGATTTTCCTGAACAAACAGACCTCCATGTTCATCACGCAAGACCCTCGTTCCACATTCTTTTTCTGCCACAATCTCATAAACCTTGTCAGGCTCCGTCCATGAAATAAACCTTTTACGCCAGCTCAGTCCGCTGCCAACCTGCATATCCAAGGTCTTCATGTTCAATGAGAAAGTATTGTCTATGAGCCGCGAACGGACTCTCGGCAGCAGCTGCACGCCATCTTCCGTACATAGCTCCATACCGTTATATTCTATAACAACAGGACAATCACGGAACTTCCACCCCGTCTTAAGGTCTATCCAAGGATAACGTCCCTTACGTTTATTATAACAGCAGGCAAATCCGTCATCTGTAAGCTCAATGTTAATATATTTGCACCTTACGACGACATTACCGTCCCTGTCCTTCACTCCATACCGTCCGCTACCGTCTGTAACGATATTAAACGTAGAAAAGGGCGAAGGCTTCTTACGCTCAGACAAAGAAGACGGAGAAGAATAAAGACCAAGGTAACTCATAAAATACAGTCAATGAAATAAGAAAGCATCATTTCTTCCATTTATAAGCATGCTCCTGAGTGCTGCCATTCCCACCCAATTTATAATCGGCAGCGATAAGTAAACGCCGGATATAAACTCTTATCTTCCTGAAAAACTTACTCATCTTTTTGAAGCCCTGTTTATGTCATCTGCCTCATCTTTGGCATCAATAACAGCAAGATATATAACAAGAGACAGAAATGCCACAAACAATAAAACAAAGAATACAATTATGAATATCATCTCACGTTCGGGTAGATTTGCACGTTCGGGTGGATTTGCAATCCGCCCGCATTCAATATTCAATTATTAATGGAATTGCGTTCCATAGGCATTTCAATTTAAAATGCCTTCACTGCGCTATCTTTTTTATCGCTTTCAACCTGCACATGCGGGCGGATTGCAAATCCACCCGAACGCAAGAGAATGTTTATTAACAACTTACAGAGTTAATACAATTCGCCGGACTCACATTAAATATATACATGATATTTTCTCCAGCACCAGTGCCACACGGTCCACAACGGTGCACACAGCGTTTCTTCGGGATAATGCCTGAGAAAACGTGAAAAACGCTTCTGCCTCCTGAAAAAACGCCTTATCTTTGTCTCGCCATGCTGCGGCATGCTGCGCTCATCATACTTGCCAAAGTTTCCGGCAAGCATTACCTCGTCGAGCAAGAAACGTCCCTCTGCCTCATCCACGGGCACTATCGCCTCGTTTTCAGACATCCCGAACACAGTACAAAGAACATACATCACGGCACCGCAGAACTTATAAAGTCCTAAGCGGCGCAGACTGTTCCTTGTCTTTTCCATATCAGCAGAGGCTTCCTTATTGAATGCCTTTATCACATAATAATAGTCAAGCAACTGCCGCAAGCCTACGCCCTCGTCAAACAAATGGCGGAAGATATGGCAAAGTATGTATATGGCATTGAACTGAATTGACGGAGTATTGAAACCCGATGATGTCATAGCCTCATCCCATGAATGGTTTTCGCGGAACCAACGCTGAAGCCTTGCATTGCGCAACGGCGAATACATCCATGAAGGACGCATGTGCAGCTCTATCTCCACATCTCTTCTTCTTAAAAACTCGACATGATGATAGCACACCTTATTCGCCTTGTCTATGCTGTCGGCAAGCTCTACAATCTTTTTTCTGCCTCCATCCAGCCATATATCAATGTCTCCACACTGCCGGCGCAACGGTTCAGGATATAACACCGCAACGCCCTGCCCTTTCAACAGGCATGAACGGAAACCTTTGTCTGCAAGAAAGCGCGTAACCTCACCGGCTCTTTCATTAAGCATTATATTCTTCCTCTCTATACGGCACGCCATGACACCCCACTTAACGGCTATCTCCCGTGGCGGCCGCTGATTGTCAGGAAGTTTCTCTATGCCTGCTGCACAAATCCCCAGTAATGTCTGCTTCTTGGCTATATCAAAGATTTCAGACCAAGCTTCTGAGTTTGGAGATACATCAAAAGCAGCCTTATTCCCTACTGAAATATGTAGGAGTTCGAAAAAAAGGTTCATGATAAGATTGTTATAATAGTGCACTGAAAATAATTATAAGCATCATATAATCACCTTTTGAGAGTATTTTTATAAACACCAATAAGTTCTTTTGCTATCTTATCCCAATTATATTTGTGCATATCATAATCGATACGACACAAAGGAGAATTTACTACTTTTTTGAGTTTTAATGACAGTTGTTCCACATCACCACAACGGAAATAGCAGTCAGAAGGCAGACCTACCTCTGTATTAGCCGGTATATCACTCACAATAACTGGTAATTTATAAGACATTGCCTCAAGCAACGATATCGGAAGCCCTTCATGACTTGAGGGGAGACTATAACATGCGGCATTTGTCAATAAAGAATGTAACTCTCGCCCTTTGACAAAGCCTGTTAAAACAACCCCATTTTCACGTGCTTTCTTTTTAAATTTAATTGAATAATCATCTTCAAAATCTGTATCGCCAGCAAGTACTAATTTCACATTACGTTCTTGGAAACCATAAACTTTGCCATTTTCTGATTTCAATTTACAAAACGCCTCAATAAGATGGTGTAAATTTTTCTCTGGCACGAAACGGCACATTCCCAAAATATACTGTCCCTCCTCAATGCCCAGCTTTTTAAAATATTCATGATAATTACAGGACTCCGGAGACGGCACACCATTATATATAAGATATACGTTTTTTGTCCTGCCATACTTTTTTTTGATAAGGCTACGTATTACGTCAGATATTACAATCACATCATCTGCAAACATACATCCCATCCTTTCTCCAAACTTAAGAATAGCCTTAGCAGCAAATCCCCATTTGTCTCGGTCATAGTCGGGACCATGATGAGTAAATATTACTTTCATTCCCCGCATTTTGGCATACGGCACAAGTAATGCAGGACCTATGGCATGTATATGTAAAATGTCTGCTCCAAGTTCCTTTGCCTTATTTATGGCACGGAAAGTATGGATAATGGCTTCAAAAGACTTTTTTTTAGGTGTGTTCAAATCAACAAGCCTCACACCCTTCCATTCTTTTAAATCGTCATGCACATAACTGTTTCTACGTATGACCGTTACATCCTCACCCATTTTTGCAATCCTTGGAAATAGTTCCTCGCAATGCGTTTCCACGCCACCCATTACATTAGGAATGCCACGAGTTCCAGTAACAACTATTTTCATTATATATTGAGAATTTAAATATTTATGTTTACTTTTGTGGTGATTTTAATGATATCAGGTAATGAAAAATCTCTCCATAACCATAAAAGAAGCATTCCAATATATCGGTATCATCTTTCTTTCCTTATTATCAGCCCTTTGGCTGCTAATAAGAGGGAAAAGGATGGATTAAAATCTCTATCATTATGCATAATCATATTTAATTATAATATGAAAGAAATTGAATGTATTTTACGTTCTGCACAAACTTTTAAAATTAGTTATGTTTGTGGTTCATAGCATAGGTTAATTAGAGAACTCTTACTAAGGTTCAATTGTTTAGAAATTCTTCGATCAGCCGTATATACCTTTCTCTGAATATTTCTACAGAATAGTTTTCTTCCAAATTTTTCTTACTGGCTATAGCCATGCGATTACGTAGATTTTCGTCATTACAGAGAGAAACTATATCTTTTGCAATGCTGTATACATCACCAACTGCTTCTAAATAGCCATTATCACGGTCATGCACCAATTTATAATTGTCTCCCACGTCGGTAGCAACAACAGGTAAGTTGGCATTCATTCCCTCCATGATAGAATTACTTGTACCTTCAAACAAAGAAGATGACAAATATATGGATGCCCGTTTAAGCAATTCTGGAATATTATCAGGATTTATGTGTATTGTTGTACAATCTTCTATGCCACAACTTTTCACTGAATTTCTAATCAATTGTTCTTTATCCCCATAACCAACTATGTCAAACCATAAATCCCGATACTCCTTATGTGCTATACTGACAGCTTTGATAGCAGTTGGGTAATCTTTTTGAGGTACAAACCTTCCAACAGTTATGATGTGTATCTTTCCGTCTTCATTCAGTTTTTGTGTATATGGAGAAATCTTTTCAAAACAATTCGGTATTACAACAAGTTTCTCTGCCTTAAATCCCTGTTTTATAAATTTTCGATTACCTGAAAAACAATTTACAACAGCTTTAGTAGCACAATGATTGGCAAGTATTCTATCGGCAACCCTCCTGCCAAGTGGCAGCTCTGCATTACGTAGTCCTGTAAAGACCTTTGCCCCCGTTATACGTCCTGCCATGCAAGCGTATAAATTGGCAGCAGTAAGATATGAAAATATCATATCTATATTGTTTGCTTTCAGATAGGATATAAACTGACGGAAACGGCTCAGGTGTCCTCCTTGAAAACTTACTATATGCACACGCGCGTCTTCATGCAGCAAGTCAAGATACTTCTTGTGAACTTTCCTGCCATTAAATATGATATAATGCATTTCGTAGTCACCAGCCAACACCTTAGCCATCAGCACCGCCTGTTTCTCAGCTCCGCCACTGGTCAGGTTCTTGACAAATACCGCAATATTCTTTTTCATTGTAGATTAGTTCATCGGAAGCTTTAGCCATTCACCAATTTTATTATCCCATTCTTTGGGTTCAAAAGGCACATTACCTGAGAAATGGAAAAAGGTAAGTTCACCAAAATAAATTTTTCCATTTATATCATAAAGGTCAACTCTGACGTGTGGTATTCCTTTGGATAGTGTAGAAGCAATACGTTTCATTTCTTCGAATCCATTTGGTTTTCTGATTTCTTTTGTTGCTAAAGGATGCCCTTGTTTGAATGGTAAATGTTTGAAATCCATATCGTAAAAATCAAAGCGGGTATCAAAGGGGCGATCTGTTGCAACGAAAAGCATTTTGACAATTCCATCAAAACAGAAAAACTTATAGTCCTTTAGTTCTGTTCCGCTTTCATCAACCATAAACTTTTCTGCTATAATTCTAGGCTTTACATCCTTATATGGATATTCACGATGCTCATAAAAAAAATTATGTTGTAAACTTTTCTCCAACTTTTTTCGAGCAACATTCAAATCTAATTTAGTTTTATCCTTACAGACAACAATACCACCACTGTCATGAGTAGTCTTAAGTACAAATTGATTAGGAAGCTTGTCAAAATCGATTTCATCAAAATTATCCCAAACTCCCAATGTTGGAATAATATATTCCTCACCGATTATTTTTTTTACATATTCTTTAGCTTCATACTTGTCCACCATTATCGTATATTCAGAATGTTTATCATTAAGTTTCAGCCATTGTAATTTTTCATTATAAGTCTTTGGACTTTTTAAATCAGGGAATTTTCTCATACCTGAGAAATATTCCCACTTAATGAATGTCTCATCTCTCATAAAACCAGCAAAAAAACGTCTCAAAATTACACCCAACAGCCATTCTGGATGCTTAATGCCTTTTATTAATTTGTTATCATTCATATATCTTTCTACTTGAATAAACTGATACGACCTTCTTTTTTTATTCGATTTATTATTTCAAAACATTTATAATCACATCCCTATGAGCTTCACAACGAACCTTATTCATAATATCAAGTTTACGTTTTCCCCCCAAGAATGTCGGTATCATACTACGCCGACAAAAAGCCTGAAGTAAACGGTAATTATAAGGAGAAAAATGTGTAACAATATTTTTACGTTGTGTCTCACAAAAAGAATCAAAGCTCAGCATTAATGCTTTATCATCTTGTATGATTGAATTTAGCCTATGAATATTCTCATCAAAAAATTTCCTCTCTTCCTTGTCCTCAATTAGTTTCGTTATTTTCTGTTCTAAACATTGGGTATAAGGTATCAACTCACGCTTTATTCTATTCGTATCAATATCAAGACTAACGATATAACCGTAGTTCCATAGTGTATTTCTGCGTCGTGCTGGCCTAAAATCATCAAAGAAAAAGTTTCCTAATCCATAGAATATTTTTCCGTCATTATATTCTTCCCATCCACTATAACAATGCTGGTGATGGTTTATCACGACAGATGCCCCACAATCTATAAAATAACGATAAAGTTCAACCATTCTTGGAGAAGGTAAATTATAGCCTTCATGTCCTCCGTGGCATATAACTATCACATGGTCACATTTTTCTTTGACCGTCTTGATATCATAGTATGCAGTTATTGGATTTAAAGGATTACTCCCCATGGGGGAATGAACAGAAAATTCATGCTCGCAATAATTAAGTATTGCAAGTTTTATTCCTGCTGTTTTAATATATAGAGGTCTATGTATTTCTTCTGTTGTTCGTCCACCGCCAACAAAGCCCATCTCTTCTTTTTCTATGGCAGTTATAGTTTTCTCTACACCGATATCCGCATAATCATAAAAATGGTTATTGGCTAATGTTACATACGTAAATCCACATTTTTTCAAATAAGAAACCGTATTTGCGTCTGTCCTAAGGCTCGGTCCGGATTTTTCAATCTTGGAATCAGAGACGTCTGCTACGGGGCATTCCAAATTTACAATACTTACATCTGCTTCTCTGATGATTTTCACAACAGATTCATCTAACGCGAAGCCTTTTTTCACAGAGTCCAGACCTTTGCCACAAGTAGTAAAGTCTCCACAAATAAGTATTTTCATTATAACTGATTTAAGAAATCAATAAATATTCTTCCTACACTATTTACACTGAAATATTTTTGCATCACTTCGTAACCTTTGTATGCAACAGTTATTGCTTCCTGCTCATGCTGCTGAATATAACAAAGTCTCTCCGCAATTTGTTCGCTATTCTCAGGTTCAACAATATACGCACTCTCTTTGTCCTTAACATATCTTTCTACATCTCCAACACGTGTAGCCAGCAGAATGTTACCAGTTGCAAGATACTCAGAAAGCTTAAATGGGAAACCATAATTTGCAAAGAGAGAATTATTGCGTGTCATACAAAGGACATCAGCATTCTGTATTTGATTAAGCAATTCTTCATCACTCACAAAGCCAAGATATTTTGCCCAATCACAACCTTTCAGTTCTTCAAGAACCTCCATATCTCTAGCTTGTCCCTTACCCATCAAGATAAGCTCCAAACTACATCCTTTCATCACTGCTTCTTTTGCACCGTCAATTAAATATTTAACACCGTCTTTTGAAGCAAAAGTTCCAGAATAAACAACACGTAACGGATTATATAAGCTCTTCTTATCCTCTTTCTTCAAAGATGGAGAGGCATTGGGAAGCAAGCAAAGTTTTATTTCTGTATATCGTTTTTTTGATTGGCTATATAAAGCGGTAGAAATAACAAAACTCGAAGCATTTTTCATTGCTTTACTTGTTATTCTATCACTAAGATATTCATTTATTCTTCGTTTCAAACTCATTTTTCCTCCAATCGCAATGAATGAAGTCTCAACCTGATCAAATACGATTTTATAACCCATTTTTTTTGCATACGCATAAAATGGGTAATGCAGCATCGACAGATTCGAAGTTAAAATCAACAGATTCTGTCCATTCACGACATACCATTTTTTCAATTTTGCCTTGCCATTTCTATAAAATGCAATAAAATTCTTCTTTATTGCAAATGGTGTGACATCACAATATGTACATAGCCCATATTCTCCCTCTTCCGGATTATCGTATAGTTTATTTTTTTTATAATGGCATACCAAAACATGACTTTGAATACCATGTATATTCATATAATCCACCAAATATCTTCGCCGTTTTGTCATTGCAGAACCATTTGGAAAAGCAGGAGAACCAATAAATACTACATTAAGCACTTTATTTTTCTCTATCATTTATCTCTTTTTTATAAATCGTGCTGGTACACCGCCCCATATTTCCCCGGCTGGCACATCTTTCGTAACAAGCGCACCAGCCGCAATTATAGCATTATCGCCAATAGTAACTCCTTTCATGATTGTCGCATTCATACCTACCCAGACATGTTTCCCAATATGTACAGGCTTAGGCTCTGAGGCATATATCTCCTGATGATCGTCCCTGTCACCAACGATTGCATTTGCACCAAACGTTGTATCATTGCCAATTATGACCTCTTTATCTGCAACAATAGAACAGCCTGAGAAACCACAATTATTCCCAATGCGAATAACAGCGCCTGATTTCCCCGTCTGGATTATACATTGGTGATTAAGTCCTCTGAAATTGAACATGGATGACGAGTTGAACCGGCAGTTATTCCCGATTTCTATACGACTCATCTGGAATCTTTCAACAAGCGCCATCCCTCGGAACGTACTTCTTTTCCCTATTTTTATACCGTTTAGGAATAACACGAACCTCATCCAATTTGTTGTCAGTATTACATAAAAAACACGTATACTTTTTCTGTACCAAAATATTACTTCTCCTTGCGGATCTTTTTTAAGAAAAAGAAAATGATTGTTTTGCATATTCAAAGCTTTATAACAGTATTTTTTCGACCAATTCTCGACTAACTTTATCGAACATTATTGTTTCCAAAAATTCATTAATCGACTGTTGAAATGATGTTGTACCCATCGAAGCTGCAAGTTTCAATGTATTGGAATAGGATTCCAAATTTGTCGGGTCATAGAGTAATCCTATGTGATATTTCTCAATATAATATTTATAAGGGGCATAGTCAGGACAAATTATCGGACGATGATGAATAAGAGCTTCCATCATAGTGCCATTGGTTATGCAACAAGAACCCTGCGAATCTGCAAAAAGTACAAAATGTGACTGTATAAAATACTTGAAGAAATCTTCGTATTCAAGAAAAGCATTGATACGAACTATATTGGTAGCTTTCCCTATTGCTTTTTCAATAATAGTTTCATAACCTTTAGCTGAACGTCCTGCAAGATAAAGTTTGGCATCTTCAATATTTGCTAATTTAAACGCATCAATTGTCTTGTCAACATTCTTTTCTTTACGTAAAAGACCTATTGTAAGAAATGAAACATTGGATGTAAGTTTTTCCAAAAGAGGAGTAGTTTTCTCCTTTACAACCCGTTCCTCTCTAATAATCATTCTTTCTGGAGGAATGCCCAAAGCTACATGCTCATAAAGAATAATCTGATTGGATACAAAAAGACACTGATAAGGATTTGCTTTGAACATCCGGTTTATATACCACTTATGAATGCCAGCTATGGGTTCCTTTAGAATATCTTTAAAAGTAGGAGATTTAAATCTTGTACTTCTAAGCCCCCAAAAATAGGAAGGCTTTTTCATGGAAATCAGCACAGATGAAACAAGCTCGTAATAAGATCCGAAATAGAATTGATCAGCCAAAGGGGTAATCTCTATCACTATAGCTTTCATAAACCTGTGCTGCAGATAAAGGAAGCTAAGTTTCTTGAATAAGTTGACAAACTTATTGCTCGTCCATCTTACGACAGGAACTTTTAGCTTAACATTATGATGTATAACTCTTATGCCTTCAATCTCAGAAACAGAGTATTCCCTAAATACATCCAAAATCGCCACTTTCATTCCCGAATATTTCAGGAATGACGCAGTCTGTATGAGATCAAATTTGTGATGACTCGCATTTCGATAATTCTCAAATAAAATAAAATCGTAGTGTTCCATCATATACGTTCACGTGACCACGTTACATCTTTTTTGACTATTACAGCAGGAATCCCTGCAACAATTACATTCTCCGGTACATCATGCGTTACGACAGAATTGCCTGCAACAATAGAATTTTTTCCAATATTGACACCCTTATTTATAGCCACATTCATTCCAATCCATACATGATCACCGATAATAACATTCTTAGCTGGATTCAATCTTTTGCCAGTTACAATATTCAAGACGGAATGACTATCAGTTGTCGTAATACGAATACCCTTACTCAACATACAGTCTTCGCCAATACATATTTTTGTGTTACTTTCTGCCACAGCAATTTCAGCTTCGCCTATGGTTGTATTTTTTCCTATAGAAATACAATTGCCTGAATCTTCTAAATAAATAAGACCTCCCTGTATTACGACTCCATCACCAATTACAACTTTATTATTAGTTCCGGTAATCTTAAACTCAAGATTGTGAGACAGCTTACATTTACCTATACTGATATTATTATTACATCCTTTAAAAATCAATCGGGGGGGGGATTTCTATTAAAATACTTCAGACCTATAACTATATTATTTGTTTGAAATGAATCCCAGGCGTCCATTAAATAGTTTTCCCGAAAAATTCTTTTCAGACTTAATATCGCATTAATAATTCTTTTCATCTTTTATTAATGTTGCAAAATATCCCAATAAGCATGAAGCAACTCTTCTTTTACGTTTTCCGGAGAATGCCTGATTAGAGCCTTTTTACGCCCTTCTTGACACTTTTCGATATAATCATCTGTATTTGTAAGGACATCAGCCAAAGCTCCAGCTAAGACAAAAGGATCGCCGTCTTGAACCATCACGCCATATTTATCTAACATAGTAGATGTTCCTCCTGCAAAACTTGCCACAATCGGTATGCCTATACACATAGCTTCGCATACACTATTCGGACTGTTTTCTATGTGGCTTACATGGCAATAGACATTCGATTGTGCTAACAATACAGCAAGTGCGTCAGCGTCAAGCAAACCTTCAAACTCGATATTTACATCCATGGATTTTATGCCTGTTACATGCTCAGCTATATTTACCCATTGGGTATTTTCTGTATAACCCACAACTTTCCATGTGAAATTATATTTGAAATACGTTTTTAAAAGATGCGCACTCTTCAGCAATGTCTCAAATCCTTTATACGGCTGTCCAGGTGATAAAGTACTTACAATAATGAAAGTTTTATTGTTTTTCGTTTTTTTCCACTCATGCTGGAAAAATGGTAGACGTATTATCTCATTTACAATAAAGTATTTCACATCAGGATTAAAAAGCTTACAGATGTTTTTATCCCAAGACGTGCGTCCAAAGACGTAACGGGCATTGGTTAGATAATGCTGCTCTCTTTGAGCCTTGTATAAACACTGCTTATATATTTTATTAATAGAAGCTCCTCTTATTTTTAAGAAGAAAGATTCGGTTGATGCAATATCCTGTTTAGCCAATCCAGAGAAAAATTTTTCACAAATAGGCGAAAACAATCCTTGAATGGAATAAACAACGGGAATGTCCTTAACATAATCAGCAATCAGCCCGAATCTCTGCTCAGTTCCATGAATATGAATTATGTCAGGTTTGGAATTCCTAACTACATCTAACATTGCGGGCATCAAACGCTCATCCCTTGCTTTTTCAGACTTCCATCTTTCAAGTACACGTTGAACGCCAGTCTTATTTGAGTTTTCGAACATTGGATAATAATGCACTCCATCGAACTCAAAGTCTTTTTCACGCATACTGGAAAAATATGCAACGCTAAGTTTTATATCAGATTCCTTTTTTATGATATCTTCCAATGATATCATCCATCCTTGGATAACGCGATGTACCCCTGCTCGTCGTAATGCGCCACAGGGAGATAATGAAAACCAAAGAATGTTTATCATATTGCCGTTAATTCTTATAGAAGTTGATAAATTCTTTTAAATTTCTCGGAGTATAGAACTTCCTTAGCCATTGGATATGTTCTATTAGTAATGACAGCATAAGAGAGATGGACAATGTTGCAATAAATAAAACCAGTCCTCCCCAAAAGCCTTGAATCGGTGACAGCATCAACAATAATGTATATATAAATAAATGTGACAGATAGACAGTTAAACTATGCTTTCCCAAAAGTGTAAATATAGGATTTTTACGAATGGGGGGGGAGATTTTCAGCAAAATTGCAAAAGCACCCATTATGCAAAAGAATGTGATACAGGGCATCTTGTATTTGGTATAATCAATATATAATATCAATATTGAGTATATGGCAAATATCATTATGAAAAGCCATTGGATTTTATCTGATTTATCAAAAAGTTTTTTGCAAACATATCCAACAAAGTAATATCTTAATGCAAGAGGTATTCCCAATATACAATGCCTCTCATAATTGTGCAGAAGTCCCAATCCAATACACCATAAATACAATCCTATTAATAATATTACATATCTAAAATACTTATATCTATCAGCAAAAATAGCAAGAACACTCATAGAAAAGTAACTTTGCAGAAACCACAAAAAGCCGGCGTTAACATATCTATCTAAATTTTCTCCACTTCCAGATATTAAAGCTATCAGTATATTCGAAATATCCTCATTTTTTTCTATCAATGCAAAATGTGCAACAACGCAAAGAATAAATGTAAAAAGGAAAGGAATTCCTGTTCTAACCGCCAATTTTAGAATATGCTTTTTAAGATTATCCACACTGCCCTTTTTGTAAAAGAAAGGAAGTACAAAGAAACAAGCCACATGAAAAGAATAAAGCCAAGTAAAGACAGGTGATGGCCATGGAATTAAAGGTTTCATGTGTCCAAGAACTATCAAGGTAATCAAAATACCTTTGATTGTATAAGACTCATCACGAGATAATTCAATATTCATAATATATATAAACTAAAATAATTTATGTTGGACTTCTTTGTCAGTTAGAGTTAAAAAATATTTTGAATTACATATCCATACACCTAACCATACGGCAAAATGTGGAAAATTAAAAGCCGGATGTCCTGATGGTTTCATTGATAATATCTGAACAAGAATAATCAATGCGAATGATTTACAAAATAAATTTTTTGATCTGAAATAGCCTTTATAGACACTACTTCCTAATATAAGCAAATAAAGTGTCAAATATAAAAAACCTCCTTTTAGTATCATACCTAAATATCCAGTTTCAATCATACGGCGATAGCTATCAATTACTGGTGCATAATATTCACCCATCCATCCGCGTCCGAAGAACCATCCTCCATGAGTGTTCATATCATCAATAAAATTTTCTTCAATTAAAGACCGGGTATCTTCATCACCTCTCTGCATCAATAAAGAAAATACTGAATCTTTGGTCTCCTCAAAAAACATATACAACAAGACTAAAGTAATTGCAGCGAAAATTATTTTTTTTATTTCTCCTCCTTTCTTGTCATTTAAAAGATACATGCCCCACGCTAATACAAAATATATCAGCATAATTGATGTCCCCCCACGACGTGCGAGATAAAGAGTAATAAATAAGGCTATTATCTGTGTTAAAATATAATACTTCCAGTGTCTGGGTGACAAATATTTCTTAAGATAAATCATAAGAATCAACGGAGACAAATTACCAATACCCATTGTGCTGTTGCTAATAAAGTCGCCATAAGACCCTTTTTCGTCAAAATCCATCTTTAGCATATCTGCAGTAATGCTGTATGTAGAGATATTATATAACACAAAAGGCGCATAGCATAAGTATAGAATACACAAAAGCCACATGACACGCCATAAGTAATTAAAATCGAATTTATCTGCCTTGGGCATACAAAACAACATGAATGGCAATAGATTTGGGAAAAAATATGGTGATGTGAGATATTTTAATAATTTACCTGTTAATGACATGTTTGCAGCTGAATCGGTGTGCCCTGGCAATGCAATAAATAACATGTGTATAGTCAGCCAAACACTCCATATTATTAAGAGTATATAAAACAGCCCCACCCAACCTTTAATAGGTATTCCTTTCCAATATTTAATTAGGCACCATATAAACATAGTTGCGGCAAATATGGATATCGCATTTACCAACGGAAGAAAAAGAAAATCTTTCAGAACTGCGGGCAATATATATATTAGAATGCTTAGTATAATGTAATGCTCAGACCTTACAGGTCTCAAAGATCTTATTAAGTATCCTATGTTCATTATTTATTTAATTTTAACTTGTCCAAAATAAGATGCTTATATGAATAATGGTATTTCCTGCTATATATAAAGAAAGAAAATGATTTTTTTAAACCAAATACTTTGTAAATATCTTTTAGCAAGTAGCAAATGTTATATTCTTGCCATAATGGTATATTGTTTGTTTTATAGAAAAAATATCTCCACAGCCATAAATCATAAACATCAAACATATAATCCCACCGTTTTGTATTTGTATGCGATAAACTATTGGGAGAATAAGCAAGATGATAAACGGGAGTGTCTATAACTGCAATATCTGTTGCGGATAAAGCTGCATTTAAGACAAAAAAACAGTCGTTTCCCTTGCGCCTTGGTTCAAAGTATAATTTATTGTCTGCAATCAACGAATGACGAAAAAGTTTTGCCCAAGGTGCCCAAGAACCATATTTCAGATCAATGGTTTTATCCTTGGTCCCGTCATACTCGGATACCAATCTATGATATCTTTTACCTTGAACAGAATCATTTTTATCTGTGTCTATATTGAAGAAAACGATATCTTTGTTTTGCTGAACAGCCTTATCCAAGGCAGATTCAAGGTCTGGCATGAAGTAATCATCCGCATCTGCAAAAAGGATCCATTCTCCTTTGCTTTTTTTTAATCCTTCGTTCCTTGCGACACCAGCTCCCTGACATATATTTTTCCTACAGATTACTATAGGAAATTGTCTGTTAAAAGCGATATCAGAAACATTACAATTATCACTGCAATCATCTACCACAATTATCTGAAAACGATTGCTGTCAGGTATAGAATCAATACATCTTATTAATGTATTGGGTGAATTGTAATGTGGTATAATAATGCTATAAGTCGGTGTTATTTTTGCCATAACAAGCTATACAGGTTATATTTCGTGAAAACAGCCTTTATTTGAGGGTCATTCTGACTTTTTCCAAGATTCACTTTTGAGAGCGCAACATCATCTGCAGCATTAATATTAGTGAAACTTTCTGAAAAAGTTGCATCAATCGGTATTTGTGAACAAACCGTACCTTTTTTCAATGACATAGCCTTGAACCACACATCATCTGCCATTGGGGCTAATGACATAAAGGCTTCTTCATTAAAGACCTCTTTGTCTAAACTGTCAATAGGATAAAGAATACCTCCACAACCCGTTGGAAAATTTAATGGAGACATTTCTTTTGATTCACGTTCAAAATCCCATGAACGGTATGGGGCTATTTCATCACCATTCATTTTTATACGGTGTCCACGTGTATACCAAATATTTTTCGGAGTTTTCTTATATGCACTATATAGACGTTCAACAAAGTCTTCCGGATAAAGAATATCATCATCTACAGTTATGATGTTTGCTTTTGGATACTTATAAAGCGTGGGAATAAGTTTTTTATACGAACGTATATTTTTGCAGAAAGATATTTCAAGACCTTTTTCTTCAAAGGCTAATAGATGAAAAGGCAACTCGTCATGGGTAAATTCATTTTCATCAAGCCAAAGTACAATCCTGTTAGGCTTTAACGTTTGCTCCATAAGAGTTTCTATAACAAGATGAACCTGATAAATCCGTTTGCTATATGTAGTCAGCGACACTATCAGTTCCGGTTCATTGCCAACAGCAGGCTGAATTCCGCTTTCTCTTCTGTTTTTTGCATTGTTCTTTACTTCCTGCAGACGTAACTGCTTTATTAATTCTTTTTTAAGCTCTGTTCGAACATGGTCCTTAAGATCTATCATATTGGCAATGGCAATATGTAGAGATTTTAAATAATTCCTCATGCTGTTAAATTTTAAGAAGTGTCAATAGCTTTAATATTCGATACTTCAGTTTTGGAGTATTTTCTAAACGCTTATAATAAATCCAAAGGGTTCCTTTCTTTATATCCTGCAATTCTTGATAGTCAGTCAAGACAAAATTAGGATAAATTGTTTTAAGGAATTTGATTCGTTCTGCATTGTTTCTCCTCACATCCAAATTACTAATACCAGACGAGTCGCATTGAGCAATTACTATTGGTTTATATTCAAAAATCCCACCCTGAGCAAATATCAAATAAAACATTCGCCAATCTGCCACAATCTTATAGTCTGTATCAAATTTTATTTGTTTGGCCAAACTGGTACGCGTAAAAACAGCTTGATGACAGAATGGAGATGTGCAATAAAAATCCTGTAAAGACTTAATGGCAGGATTGGCTTTAATTATCTTTAGAAATGAAACATCACCATAGATTACATCTGCATCTGATGAAGTTGAGAAAACGATATTTAAAACATCTGGAGAGAAAAAGCTGTCACCAGAATTCATAAATATGACATAATCACCATGACATCGTATAAGAGATTTATTCATGCCGTCATAAATACCATTGTCACGTTCACTTACCCAGTCTGTTATTATATCTGTATTTGCTCTAATAATATCAATGCTGTTATCAGTAGAACCGCCATCAGTTATTATGAGCTCATAATCACGAAAAGTTTGGTTGCGTATGCTGTCAATGGTTGTTTTAAGCCCAAATGCGTTATTTCTATTGACTGTTACTATACTTACTTTCATTTTGATGGTAATATTTTATTTGCATAAGGCATTCGACGCATCAAGTCATGAGCACCTAATGCAAATTTTATCATGAGCACAATATAGACAAAGGAGAATACAACTAAATGCATTATAGCTGAAACTATAAACTGCCAATAACCGTCCATCGGGTCAGGTCCACAGGTATCAACAATAAATCCAACAAATAGCCACGAAACAACAAGCACTGCATAATTGCACAAAACCCCAGCCCAATACTGTATGTATGGAATTTTAAATCCATCCCGATAAAGATAGTACGGCTTCCAAAATATGATTATTGGCAACATACTACATATTTTTCCAAGAAGGATGCCGACAATGCCAAACTTAAGACCAATTATTATTGTTACTGAAATGTTGATAATACCTTCCACCCATGCTGCCCATGTATCTGCATAATGTCCGTATGCATTGTTAAACATATCCACAACCCCTCTGGTCTGTATTATAAAAAAGTTTATAAGCAAAAGAGCTACAATGTCCCAACCGAGAATATATTCACTTCCCAGCCAATGATGAATAAAAGGCTGAATTAGATGGAAGAGGCAATAACAAAGGATGCCTGCAATAATATATCTCAAAGAAATCAGCTGCCAAAATATATTGTTGATTTTCCTTTTGTCACCTTCTGCAACTAAGTTGCCTACACTTGCCCCCATTCCATCTAAGGCATTAGTAACAAGACTTTGAAGTTTGATGAATACCAAAGAATAGTTTCCATAATAAGCCACCATCTTTAATGATGCAAATGCAAAGACAAAGATTTGGTCGCTTCTTGTCAGCAGAAAATCTTTGATACGATGAACAAACACTTGCCTGGTAGACTTTAATATTTGCGGATACTTTTTAAGTAAATCCTTGCCATTTTGTATTTTTACTTCAAACCATGGATATTCTTTCTTCAGACGATTTTCAAGTATCAGACAATACGCAATTCCATAAAGCATTTGCAGCAAAATATATCCATAATAACTATGGAAATAGTATGCAACAATCATTTGCAGAATTACAGTTATGAATTGTGCTCCCTGATAATATATAGTTACAACATAATTTTTTTGGTCAGCAGTAAGCAAGACTTGTTTGTAATTAAGGAAATAAGTATAAAGCGAAGAGAATAAAAAAGCACAATATGACGCAATGATTATCATGTTATCGAAAATCGTATTCTTGAATATCAACGGGAGAAAAAGAGCGACAACAAGACCTGTTCCCATCACTACAAATCCTATTTTACGATAAATGTAACCAAATAATGAAATAAGTTCTATAATTTTACCTTTTTCATCTTCACGTATAGGCTTGAACAAGTTAAACGCGATAGCCGTACTAACCCCTAACTCTGCGAGATTAAGATATCCAAGTATATTTTGGAGCGTTCCGGTCAGACCCGTAAAATCAGGTCCAAGAGTATCAAGAAATATCTTTCTCGAAAAGAAAGATAGTATCAAAAAAAGGAAATAATATGTTATATTCACACGAGCATTTATTACACTCTTGTGAACACGTGACTCATTCTGCATACTTACGCAATATATCCGTAAAATGTTTCTTGATTATTTTTTACTGCTCTAAATGCTCCTTTATATGACATTTTGAAAAACGATGTGTCTTTTAATAAACTATCCCATAAGTCCTTATCAAAGGGTTCGTTGATGTATTTTTGTAATTCCAAACTATTTTGATTACTATAATGGATATCGTCTATTATTTTTCTAAAAGCAATGTTTTGTCCGTATTCAAAAGCAAAACAATAGTCAATCAAGAAATATTCAAAAGTTTTATAGTTCTGCTCTCTAAAATTACAATACATATTCCTGATATTTTGCATATAATCTGTCATTGGTGGAGCATATACCAAATTTCCACTCCAACGACTTTTGCTTATATTCTCTGATTTAATATTTTTATGCAGAGAGAAAAATGTCCCATTAAATATATTATCATTTATTGGTGCCGTAACAAAGTATGTTATATCTATATACAATCCACCATAATACGCAAGAAGATTGAGACGGAGATAATCAGAAAAAAATGTATAAGAGAGACTTTTGCCAATTCGGTCAAGCAGGGGGGGAGTAAACGTTAAATACTTGCTTAAATTTTCCATATTTACAAGTATCACTTTATGTCCATTTGCATTTTTTATAAGACTATTGTAACATGCCTTAACTAAAGGTGGCATACTATTTTCGCCCTGCGCCCAAAACACCCATATGTTCTTATCGTTAAAATCTGTCCTCACAGGTCTGCAACTCATAAAAGGTGTATTTCTAAATTTATTTAGATTATTTTGAATGTAATCCAAAACCATTTGATGTCTTTTGTCCAAAAGCTTTTGCTTCTCAAATGAATCTGTCACCACTTTAATTTTCTCAAGAAGAGAATCCATTTGAATTGTATTTCTAAAACCATAGTATGGAATCAAGTTCCAATCCCGTTTTATTCTACTTCTTATTTTATACATCATGCTCATAAATAACAATTATTAGTGTATGTTCCATCTACAAGTGACAATCGTTGCATTTTAAAACTTTTTATAGAGAAACTCTTAAAGAACATCAAATACAAAGTGATTATAGTAAAATGCACTAAATGGGAGTGTATCAAAATAATACTTTGGTACACCCTCACTGTTTATTTATTTTGGGCCGCATACATCTCACATGCCTCATAATACGTGTCCAAGCTGCCTATGTCGAAGCGTCCTGCCGACATCTGCCATGCATGCATCACGGTGTTGTCCACCATATAATGCGCGAGGTTACCTGGCGCATCCTTTCCACAACCATTCTCTATGGAGTGTCGGATAAGGTCAATGTCGGCTTTCTTATATATATAGAAAGGTGGAACAGCCCAATGGCTCTTAGGAACTTGAGGTTTCTCCTCCATGTCCAGCACCTTCATATTGTCATCCACGACAATGACCCCTGTACGCTGAAGCTTCTCTATTGACGGTTGCTCATGACACATAACACAGGATGTTCTTTTCTCATTGGCGAAGTCAATAAATTCTTTAAAAGAGAAAAACAAAAGGTTGTCGGCAGCAACCACAAGCATATCGTCACTTATGTTGAGCTTGTCCATTGCATACAGAAGGTCGCAGACAGCTCCCATACGGGTATCGTTGGTCTCTGTGCCGTCATCTATAATAGTTATGGGCTTGGTATAAGTCTGTTTCTTTTTCCATTCCTCGAAAATATACACAAACTTATGGTTTGTAATAATGATATGCTCATCTATATCTGATATTCTGTCTATATCATCAAGCATGCGGCCAAGAATGGTACTGTTGCCTATCTTCAATAGTGGTTTTGGGAAATTCCTGGTCAGCTCACCAAGTCGTGTCGCGTAACCAGCAGCTATTACGATGTTCTTCATACAAATCTCGCTCCATCATCAGGTCTTACCCAAAACACCTTGAATGTAGTCTCATATTCCGGAAACTTTTCAAGATATTTCCTTGTCATCTCTCTCCCAATCTTTTCCTTATAAACCGGATCAACCAAAGCGATACATGCTCCCTTGAATCCAGCACCAGAGAAACGACCGCCGTACACTCCCGGCAGCGTGCGCATAATCTCGTAAATGGCAATTAGCTCAGGTGAGCCACACTCGTAGTTGTGTATACTCGACTCACAACTGGCAAAACTCAATTTACCCAAAAGCTTTAGGTTCCCGCTCTCCCACGCTGTCACTCCCTGCCGCACACGACGATACTCTGAATAGAAATGTTCGGCACGACGCGCAAAACGATTTGGCATGGCGATACGACATTTCTCGTATGTGGACTTCGGTATATCACGAAGGAATGTCTTCTCGAATGTTTTCAGAGGCTGCTCTGTATATGCCAGCATATTCCACACCGCAGTCTTGCACTCATATACCCGAAGGTTGTAATCGCTGTTCACAAGACTTCGGGTAAGTCCGGAGAAAAATATACCTATCTCAAAGTCAGGCATACCGGGATTGCGCTTTATGATGCGGAAGTCATTGCAGTCGCAATCAAGAAACAAAAGACCGTCTTTCTTACCGAGCACAATGCACGCCTGATCTAAAAGACCATTGCTAAGTCCTATATACTCGCGTTCAGCCTCAGAAGCTGTCTTTACAATTTCAAATGGTTCAAGCTCTATACCGTTAGCCTTAGCCAATGCCATAACATATGCAATAAGCACAGCCGCACTTGAAGACAGTCCACCCACTGGAAGTGATCCTTGTATAATGCCCTCTATTCCATATTTCAGATTAAAACGCTTGCGAAGCGCATATTTGGCACCACGAGCATAATCACCCCAATTATGCTGTTTCATTAACGAAGCTTGAGTAACGTCAAAATCTATCGTTCCGTCAAAGGTTCTTGATTCAAGATGTACATGTCCATCGTTTGAGGGATTGAACCAAAGGTCTACCCCTTTATCAATGGCAAAGCCTGTAACCAAACCATGCTGATGGTCGACATGTGCACCTAAGGGGCATACACGATATGGAGAGAATATATGATATTGATAATTCATGATTTTATCCTTTTATATAGTCAATAAAACTTCAATCCCTCCTGAAAATATCCCTCGTATACACCTTCTCCGCCACATCGTCCAGACAAGAGTCATAACGGTTGGCTATGATGGCGTTACTCTGACGTTTAAACGCTTCCAAATTGTTGACAATTCGGCTGCCGAAAAAAGTGCTGCCGTCTTCCAATGTCGGCTCATAGATTATCACCTCAGCTCCTTTTGCCTTGATGCGCTTCATCACACCCTGAATGGATGACTGGCGGAAATTGTCGCTGTTAGACTTCATCGTCAAACGGTATACTCCGACAATGACATGATGCTCTACATGACGGTCATATCCGTTTGCAGAGGAATATCCGTAATACCCTGCCTTGCGTAGGACACGGTCGGCAATGAAGTCCTTGCGCGTGCAGTTGCTCTCCACGATAGCCGTCATCATGTTCTGAGGTACGTGGTCGTAGTTGGCAAGAAGCTGCTTGGTGTCCTTGGGCAGGCAATAGCCGCCGTAACCGAACGACGGGTTGTTGTAATGCTGCCCGATACGGGGGTCAAGCCCTACACCGTCGATGATAGCCTGAGTGTCAAGACCTTTCACCTCGGCGTATGTATCAAGCTCGTTGAAATAGCTCACGCGCAGAGCAAGATAGGTGTTGGCGAAGAGCTTGACCGCCTCAGCCTCCTTCAGTCCCATGAACAACGTGGCTATATTCTCCTTTATCGCACCCTCCTGCAACAATGAAGCAAAAGTGCGGGCTGACCGTTCGAGGAAAGAGACATCGGCAATGGCACGGATGGCGCGGTTTTCATCTTCAAACTGCTCGTTATCAATTATCTTTGGATATCCCACGATGATGCGGCTGGGATAGAGATTGTCATACAGAGCCTTGCTCTCACGGAGAAACTCGGGGGAGAACAGCAGGTTGAACTTCCTGCCTTTCAAACCTGGTGTTTCTGAATACTTCTTTGCATAACGTACATAAAGGCTGCGGCAATATCCAACGGGAATGGTACTCTTTATCACCATCACGGCATCGGGGTTGACACTCATAACAAGATCTATGACATCTTCTATATGGTGGGTGTCGAAGAAATTCTTTACCGGGTCATAGTTGGTCGGAGCTGCAATGACAACGAAACCGGCATCCTTATATGCCGACGCGCCGTCAAGGGTTGCCGTAATGTTTAATTCCTTCTCTGAGAGATACCTCTCTATGTACTCATCCTGTATCGGGGATTTCCTGCGGTTTATCATGTCAACCTTGTCCGGTATGACATCCACTGCCGTCACCTGATGGTTTTGTGACAGCAGGGTAGCAATGGACAAACCCACATAACCGGTGCCGGCTACTGCTATTTTCATTATATATTACTTAATTAGTATAATAGAAATAAATACTTAAACCTAATACTATAATTCTGAGCACTTATTTAAGCACTTACATTCACTCGAAATAAAAAACTTTATAATACGATTTCAGAGAAATCCACATATCCATCACATATCCCCAACGCACCATTCCACCGGCACATTGACAACCGCGCATCCAAGCATGTCGATGCGGACACAAAGCGATGTGCACGAAGCATCTGTAGATAGTATCTCCCCTGTAACACCTTTAAGCCTGCCATGACTGATTACGATGCGGGTACCGGGACGGATTTGTCCGGGCTTGAAGACAAGACTCTCGGCTGCATTGGCACAGAGGATTTTCAGACTGTCTATCTGTGTGTCGGGAATAACTGCATAGTGCGTGGTACCTGCACAACGAAGTATATCAACAATGCCGGGAAAACGGTATATGCTTTTTATGCGGTCATCGCCACAACGGAAAAACACGTACATGGAAATGAGTATGCTGTCAATGAAAGTTATACGGTCGCGACGACGGCTGCGTTTCTTGATAACGGGTACGTATGCTTCTATTCCAGCCTCAACAAGGCGCCGGCATACGGTGCGCTCTGCATTGCAACATACGCGGGCAACGTGCCATGTTCCAGCATTACGCTCCACGGCTCCGCCGCCGTCCGTTACATCTGCAGACGTTATGGAAGAGAGTACAGAGCGGTCTTGCATCCCTATAGGCTTACTTGATTGATACGGGCATTCTAAGAAGAATGCTGTTTTGCGGACATAAAAAAGCGTGAACCGTCCGTTGCCGTTCCACCCTTAGAGGCCTTCGCATTGCCCGAGTCTGTAGAACGGACAACGCATAAAGCCCACGCCGATATGAATATAGCAATCCCCTTATCTTGGAACATCAACCATAAACTTATCATAATATAATAAGGTATATGGATATTCCTAAGGGGATGCGCTTATAAACACATCCCGAGGACATCTACGTTGCCAAGTTACCAACAAACTCTTTTG
>ERZ840371.1240-NODE-1240-length-27424-cov-4.280756_pt1 | contig 27424 bp, 20 predicted proteins | sample MGYA00519937_ERZ840371 | MGnify/ENA primary metagenome ERZ840371 (study PRJEB31850, sample SAMEA3708873) | human gut metagenome | biome: human gut; feature: human-associated habitat; material: faeces | place: China | collected 2014 ... | reverse complement strand
AATGTACTTGGACAGGTACTGCTTGCAAAAAAAATGGGAAAAACTCGTGTTATTGCAGAAACCGGAGCAGGACAGCATGGGGTGGCAACTGCAACCGCAGCAGCACTTATGGGAATGGAATGTGAAATCTTCATGGGAAAAGAAGACACAGAACGTCAGGCATTAAATGTATACCGTATGGAATTGCTTGGTGCAAAAGTCCATGCCGTAGAATCTGGTACCATGACATTAAAAGATGCGGTAAACGAGTGCATGAGAGAATGGACCAACCGTGTGGATGATACTTTATATGTGTTAGGTTCTGTTATGGGACCGCATCCATTCCCGATGATTGTCAGAGACTTCCAGAGTGTTATCAGCAAAGAAGCCAGACAGCAGATTCTGGAAAAAGAGGGAAGACTTCCCGATGTGGTAATGGCATGTGTCGGAGGCGGCAGCAATGCCATGGGTACATTCTATAACTTCATCAATGACAAGGACGTGCGTCTGATTGGCTGTGAGGCAGCAGGACATGGTGTGGATACGGATAAAACGGCTGCTACAATGGCAACAGGAACACTTGGCATCTTCCACGGCATGAAATCCTACTTCTGCCAGAATGCATATGGACAGATTGCACCGGTATATTCCATTTCCGCCGGACTGGATTATCCGGGAGTCGGACCGGAACATGCATATCTGCGCGATACCGGACGGGCAAAATATGTAGCAATTACGGATGTAGAAGCGATGGATGCCCTTATGGAACTGTGTAAACTAGAGGGAATCATTCCGGCAATTGAAAGTGCACATGCGGTTGCCTATGCATTTAAAAAGGCAAAAGAAATGACCATGGCCCAGAGCATGATTATCTGTCTGTCTGGCCGCGGGGACAAAGATGTAAATACGATTGCGGATTATCTGGATGGAAAAGGATACTTAAATTAAGGAGGGCAAACAGGGATGAATCGAATTGAGACAGCGCTTCAGGCGTTACAGGATAAGAAAGAAAAAGCGTTTATTACCTATATCACGGCAGGACTGCCGGATTATGACAAGACCAAGGCTATTATCAAAGCCCAGGAAGAAGCGGGAACAGATATCATTGAGCTTGGAATTCCGTTTTCCGATCCGGTTGCAGATGGCCCGGTGATCCAGGCCGCTTCCTATGAGGCGATATTAGGCGGCGCGAATCTGGAGAAAACTTTTACCTGTATGAAAGAGATGCGGGCCGATGGTGTGCAGATTCCGATCGTTTTTATGATGTATTATAATACCGTATTGCATTACGGTGTGGAGAAATTTGTAAAACAGTGCAATGCATGTGGCGTGGACGGACTGATTATTCCAGATCTGCCGCTGGAAGAGCAGGAAGAACTCCAGACACAGTTACAGAAAGAGGATGGAACCATTCTGATCCAGCTGGTTTCCCCGGTATCCAAAGACCGTGTGCCAAAAATCCTTAAAAATGCACGGGGATTTGTCTACTGTGTGTCTTCCATGGGAGTTACCGGACAGGAAGCAACCTTCCACCGTCAGATTTTAGAATATCTGACAGCGGTAAAGAAAGAGGCAAAAATTCCGGTTATGATGGGATTTGGTATCCGCACGGCAGAGGATGTACGTCCGATGAAAGAGATTATTGACGGAGCCATTGTAGGCTCTCATTTTATCACACTGATGCGGGAACACGGTTTTGATCCGCAGGCTGCAGCAGACTATTGCAGCACATTCAAAAAAGAGTTAAATGAAATGTAACGGAAAAGCGAATCAAACAGGAGGATATCATAGATGAAAGAAATTCTGGCCAAACTGGTAGAGGGAAAAGATCTGACAAAAGAGGAAGCGATGAAAGCACAGGAGCTGATTCTGACCGGACAGGCAACAGAGGCGCAGATTGCATGTTTTCTGACAGCACTCCGCATGAAAGGGGAAACGCTGGATGAGATTACGGGACTGGCAGCCGTATTGCGCAACAAGGCAAATACGATCAGTCCGAAAGTGGCAGATTATGTGGATTTTGTCGGTACCGGCGGAGACTGTACCTATTCGTTTAATATTTCCACAACATCAGCGTTCGTTGTGGCAGCAGCCGGGCTTCCGGTGGCAAAACATGGCAACCGTTCCATTTCTTCTAAAAGTGGTGCCGGAGATGTGTTAGAAGCACTTGGCGTAAATATTTCCGCAGATCCGGCTGTGGTAGAAAAGTGTGTGGAGACGGTCGGGATCGGATTTATGTTTGCACCGCATTTTAATCCTGCCATGAAGTATGTGGGACCGGTTCGAAAACAGCTGGGCATCCGCACGGTGTTTAATATTTTAGGACCGCTTTCTAATCCATCCCGTGCCAGGGCAATGCTTGTAGGGGTGTATTCCCCGGCACTTACGGAAGTGATTGCGGGAACCATGATGAACCTCGGGGTAGAACGGGGAATGGTTGTCAGCGGAGAGGATAACATGGATGAGATCACACTGACCGGTGAGACCACGGTATCTGAAATTAAGGATGGAAAAGTAACCACCTATACAATCACACCGGAGCAGTTTGGATTAAAGCGGTGTGAAATCGCAAAACTGCAGGGTGGGGATGGAGCCGTAAACGCACAGATCACCAGAGATATTTTTTCCAGAAAGGAACAGGGACCAAAGAGGGAGATTGTGCTTTTGAATGCAGGAGCCGCTTTGTATATTGGGAAAAAGGCAGACAGTATTGCAGATGGCATTGCACTTGCAGCAAAGACGATCGATTCGGGAGCAGCAGTCAGAACCCTTGAGGCAATGGTACAGGCAACAAACGCATAAGGGTTTGCCTGATACGGAAAACAAAAAAGAGGCATTTCATGGCATAAAACATGGAATGCCTCTTTTCTTCGTCTTATTTCACAAAATATTGAAAAAAACTTAGTGATTTTTCCAATTTACAGATACATAAAATTAAAATATAATGAATTACGAAAAAATACGAAAATAACATATTTTAGGGAGGAGAGAGGGAATGCAGCAAAAGATTCCATATGATGGAAATGATCTGGGTGCTGTGTACACAAAGAAATATACAGCGTTCCGGCTCTGGGCTCCGACTGCGGATGCAGTAACACTGTGTCTGTATCGGGAAGGAGACGGGGACTGCCTGTCGGATACACTTCCGATGAAACGGGATGTACAGGGAACCTGGGCGATCCGGGTAGACGGAGATCTGCGGCATGTTTATTATACATACCGTCTGGAGCGAAGTGGAAAGACCGTGGAGTCACAGGATCCATATTCGGTAGCTGTCGGTGTGAACGGGCAGCGGAGTATGGTGCTGGACCTAAAAGAAACCGATCCGGAGAATTTTAAGGAGGATCATGGACCGGTTTTTTCAAACCGTACGGATCTGGTGATCTGTGAGATTTCTGTTCTGGACAGTACCGCGGATGGCTCTTCCGGGGTAAAATATCCGGGAAAGTATCTGGGACTGGCAGAAAAGGGAACCAAAAACAAAGAGGGAGAAGCTACCGGGCTGGATTATCTGAAATCGCTCGGTATTACGCATGTGCAGATCATGCCAATGTATGATTTTGCAAGTATTGATGAGGCGGCACCAAAGAAGCGGGAGTATAACTGGGGATACGATCCGCTGAATTATAACGTACCGGAGGGATCTTTTTCAACAGATCCGTTCCATGGGGAGGTGCGTATCCTGGAAATGAAAGAAATGATTGCGGCTTTTCACAGGGAGGGCATCGGAGTGATCATGGATGTGGTGTACAATCACACCTATGATCTGGACAGCTGTCTGCAGAAATGTGAGCCGGATTATTATTACCGGATGAACGGAACCAGATATTCCAATGCATCTGCCTGTGGCAATGAAATTGCTTCGGAGCAGCCGATGATGCGCAAATACATCGTAGAATCGGTCTGTTACTGGGCAAGGGAATATCATGTGGATGGGTTCCGGTTTGATCTGATGGGTGTTCTTGATATTGATACCATGAATGAGATCAGCCACAGGTTAAAAGAAATCAATCCATATATCATTCTGTATGGAGAGGGCTGGACAGGCGGTACTTCAACCATGCCGGAATTTAGGCGTGCCATGAAGAGAAACGCGCGTATGCTGGACGGCATCGGAATGTTTTCGGATGATATCCGGGACATGGTGCGCGGACATGTGTTTTATAACAAAGACTGCGGCTATGTCAGCGGAAAGAAAAAAATGAAAGTTGCGGTGCGTTACTGTGCAGCAGGAGGTGTGTGGCATCCACAGGTAGATTATGCAGCTTATACCTATGCAGCCGGCGGCACATGGACGGATACACCGGAGAAAGTGATCAATTATGTTTCCTGTCACGACAATCTGACCTTGTGGGATAAACTGCAGATTTCCAGACCGGATTGTGATGCAGGCGTACGCCTTGCAATGAACCGTCTGGCGGCTGCAATGGTATTTACCGCACAGGGAGTTCCGTTTTTCCTTGGGGGAGAAGAGTTTGCACGAACCAAACCGGCCGGAAAAAATGGTGAGATATCCGAGAACAGTTATAATCTGCCGTATGAAACAAATGTACTGCGCTATGACTGGAGCGATGGACAAAAAGGATTGCAGCAGTATTACAGGGGACTGATTGCTTTCCGGAAAGCACATAAAGGATTGCGTATGACAGACGCAGAGGAGATCCGCCAGAATATTCTGTTTATGGAAATGACATCCGAACAGACCATCGCGTTTACAATCCGCCAGCCGGAAGAGACACTTCTGGTGGCATACAATGCATCCGGCAGAAAAGAAACACTCCTGCTGCCGGATGACAGGACATGGACGTTATATATTGATGACCTGCATGCAGGAACCCGGCCAATCGGTTCGGTTCATTCGAACATGGAATTGCCGGCGATTGGCTGTGTGGTTCTTGGGATTAATGAGTTGTCTTGTTGATGTAACTGGTTTTGTATTTGGAGTACACAATCTTCTGGCTCCGGTACAGACCAAAGTATCCGGAGAGCATATAGCTGAAAGCGACAGCCAGAAGAAAATACGGCATGCCGTCATAACCGAACAATTCAAAACTGATTAACAGTGAAGTGATCGGACAGTTTGTGACACCACAGAATACGGCAGTCATGCCGACAGCCGTACAAAGTGTCGGGGATATGCCGGTCAGCGTTCCAAACAGGCAGCCAAAGGCCGCGCCGGTGAAAAAGGAAGGAACAATTTCTCCGCCTTTGTAACCGGCACCAAGAGTCAGTGCGGTAAAGATCATCTTTAACAGGAAGGCTTCCGGACGGACCGTTCCATCAATGCACATCTGGATGATGCCGATACCGGTACCGTTGTAATTCTGGTTGCCGACAAGCATCGTCAGAATGACAACAATACATCCACCGGCAAAGATGCGGATGTAGGGATTCTGGAACAGTTTGCGGTAAATTTCTTCACTTTTGTGCAGAAGAATACAAAAAACAATACTTACCAGTGCGCAGAGCACGGCAAGGATGGAAATCTGCACGGCAGGAAGAATGCCAAAATCCGGGATGTGCTCGATGGAAAACCATTGGTTGGAAACACCAAACAGGTAAGCAACTCCGTGTGCGACAAGAGAACTGATCACACATGGAACAAGGGCGGTATAGTACATGACGCCGACACTTACAATTTCCATTGGAAGGATGGCAGCAGCCATCGGGGTACCAAAGAGAGCGGAAAACGCAGCACTCATGCCGCACATGATCATGACATGTTTATCTTTATCGTCAAAACGGAAGAATTTTCCGATTGCGTTTCCGATACTTCCGCCCATCTGCAGGGCGGCACCTTCACGGCCGGCAGATCCGCCGAACAGGTGCGTGATCAGTGTGGAAATAAAGATCAAAGGAGCCATGCGCAGGGGCAGCTCGTCATCCGAGTGGATGGCAGAGATGACCAGATTGGTTCCGGTATCTTTTTCATCGTGCAGCAGGTGATAAGCACCGACAATGATCAGTCCCCCGACAGGGAGCAGATACAACAGCCAGGGGTCCTGCCCGCGCAGCACGGTGACAAATGTCAGACAAAAATAAAATGCGGTGCCGCACAGTCCGACGATACCGCCGACAAGAATTGCAAAAATTACCCATTTGATCGACACCAGTGTACGGTGTGCATTGTGTTTGATTTTATGTTTTATGACATCGTTCATAATTCTTCACCTCATAATCCCTTTTCTTCATACTAGCATTGAAAAATGTTTTTTACAAGGGGACAAAAAGGTGGTATGATATAATTATAGATTATAGATTGGATCTTAGGAGGAATCACTTATGAGAACAAGTGGCGTACTTATGCCGATATCTTCCCTGCCATCACCGTATGGCATTGGAACTATGGGAAAATCAGCCAGAAAATTTGTAGACTTTCTGGTAAAAGGAGGTCAGACTTACTGGCAGATTCTGCCGATCTGTCCGACCAGTTACGGAGATTCACCGTATCAGTCGTTTTCCAGTTTTGCGGGAAATCCTTATTTTATTGATCTGGACATTCTCTGCAAGGAAAATTTATTAAAGAAAAAGGAATGTGAGTCATTTGACTGGGGCACAAGCGAGGAATACATTGATTATGGAACCATGTATGTATCACGCTATGCATTGCTGCATAAAGCATATGCCCGTTTTGTAAAAAATATGCCGGAAGATTTTTCGTCATTTTGTGAGGCGGAAAAGGACTGGCTGGAAGATTATACGCTGTTTATGGCATTAAAAGATGCCAATGACGGAAAAGCATGGGCCGAGTGGGATGAGAAACTTCGTGTGCGTGACGCAGCGGCATTGGATGAGGCAAGAAAAAAGTACGCAGAAGATATTGAGTTTTATAAGATGCTTCAGTATCTGTTCTTTAAACAGTGGAGAGAGTTAAAGGCATATGCCAATGAAAACGGAATCGAGATTATCGGAGATGTGCCGATCTATGTGGCCGGAGACAGTGCGGATGTATGGGCAAATCCGAAACAGTTTTATCTGGATGAAGATTTAAATCCGATTGAAGTAGCTGGATGTCCGCCAGATGGATTTTCTGCAGACGGACAGCTCTGGGGCAATCCACTGTTCCGCTGGGATGAAATGAAAAAAGATAACTATGCATGGTGGACAAAGCGAATCAAAGCGATGAGTGAGCTGTATGATATTATCCGTATTGATCATTTCCGGGGATTTGATTCTTATTATGCGATTCCAGCCAAAGATAAAACTGCAAAGAACGGAAAATGGAAGCAGGGTCCGGGTATGGATCTGTTTAACCAGTTGGAGAAGAAACTTGGCAAACTTCCGATTATCGTGGAAGATCTGGGATTTTTGACAGATTCTGTCCGCAAACTGTTAAAGGATTCCGGATTCCCGGGCATGAAAGTCATCCAGTTTGCGTTTGACAGCCGTGAGGGAAGTGATTATCTGCCGCACACCTATACCAGTCACTGTGTTGTATATACAGGAACACATGACAATGATACCGTGATGGGATGGATGAAGACCGCACCGAAAGCATCTGTCAAGTTTGCAATCGAATACCTGAACCTGACGGAGGAGGAAGGTTATAACTGGGGTATGATGCGTGCCGCATGGTCTTCCGTTGCAGATATGGCAATTGTTCCGATGCAGGATCTGATCGGACTTGGCTCCGAAGCCCGCATCAACATTCCGTCCACACTTGGAGAAAACTGGAAGTGGCGTGCCCTGGAGGGACAGATTACCAAGGATCTGGCAAAGAAACTCTATAAATACATGCAGATGTATGGACGCATCAATGAAAAAGTGCTTGCTGAGCAGGCAAAGAAAGCAGCAGAGAAGGAAGCAGCAGAGAAAGAAGCTGCAAAGAAGAAGACTTCCGACAAAAAGAAGTCATCTGAGAAATAAATATACAACAGAGTATTTCTGTGAATAAGAATTCTCCCCTTTGCATATAGATTAGATAGATTAATCGAATATGCAAAGAAGGGAGATTTTTTTATGGAGTTTGATTTATATAAAGATATCCAGAAAAGAACGAACGGCGAAATCTACATTGGTGTCGTAGGACCGGTCCGCACCGGAAAGTCAACGTTCATTAAGCGGTTTATGGATCTGTTTGTACTTCCGTACATCGAAGATGAGGAAGAAAAAAAACGGACGCTCGATGAACTGCCTCAGTCAGCCGCCGGGAAAACGATCATGACGACAGAACCGAAATTTATTCCGCAGGAGGCAGCAGAGATCACACTTGCAGATGAGAGCAGTGTCAGTGTGCGTCTGATTGACTGTGTCGGGTTTATGGTAGAGGGAGCAAATGGTCATCTGGAGGGGGACGGATACCGCATGGTACATACGCCGTGGTTCGAGGAGGAAATTCCTTTTTCGGATGCAGCGAGAATTGGAACAGAAAAAGTAATCAAAGACCATGCAACCATTGGTATTGTGGTGACAACGGATGGCAGTATCGGGGAACTTCCGCGGGAAAATTATGTGGAGGCAGAACAAACCGCGGTGGAAAAGCTTAAAGAGATTGGAAAACCGTATGTGATTGTTTTAAATTCCGTGCGCCCATACAGCAGTGAGACGCTTGCACTGAAAGAAAGTTTAGAGCAGGAATATCAGGCGGTAGTGGTTCCGGTCAACTGTCAGCAGATGCACCGGGAGGATCTGGTCACAGTTATGAAGGCGATTCTGTTTGAATTTCCGGTTACCCGTGTGGACTTTGCAATTCCGAAGTGGACGGAAATGCTTCCAATGGAACATAAATTAAAGGCAGCCATGATTCAGACGGCATCAAGACTGATGGATGGAATCGGCCGCGTGCGGGATGCAGCGGCTGTGCTTGCCGGGCAGGAATGGGTAAAAAGTGCAAATGAGCAGATGGGAGAAGAAGTTTTTCGTGACATCCAGCTGCAGACGGCAGATCTTTCCAACGGAACCGTGACGATCCGTATGGAGACAACGGAACAGTGCTATTTCTCCTACATCAGTGAGATGACGGGAATGCAGATCGAAGGGGAATATCAGATGATTTCCATGCTGCGTTCCCTCTCCCGGATGAAAAAAGAATACGAGCGTGTGGAAGATGCCATGGCTGCTGTGGAACAGAAGGGGTATGGAGTGGTCATGCCGGGGCTTTCGGATATCCGGATGGAAGATCCGGTGCTGATCCAGCATGCCGGAAAATATGGCGTGAAAATGCGGGCAATTTCCCCGTCCATTCATATGATCAAGGCAGACATTGAGACCGAAATAGCACCGATTGTCGGCAGTGAGGAACAGGCAAATGATCTGATTGCATATATCCGTGAGGGGGAGGAGAGCAAGGAAGGAATCTGGACCACAAATATTTTCGGAAAATCGGTCGGGGAACTGATGGAAGACGGCATCCGCAGCAAGATCCTGCAGATGGATGATGAGTGCCAGCTGAAACTGCAGGATACCATGCAGAAAATTGTCAATGACAGCAATGGGGGAATGATCTGCATCATTATTTAAGAGAAATAAAAAAAGTATGAATTTCAGTTGCTCTTGTTTTATTTTATTTTTGATTCTGTTATACTATTAGTTAATGAAATTCTGTATGTAATTGCAAAAAATAAGGAGAACAAATGAGCAACGAATATGAAACTCTCATGCGCTGTGTGCGCAGCGTGAGGACGAAAACAGATTTTGTGCCGAAAGTGGCACTGGTACTGGGGTCCGGTCTGGGTGATTATGCGTCGCAGCTTCGCGTGGAGGCCGCGGTGGATTATCATGAGATCGAGGGATTTCCGGTATCTACGGTGCCGGGCCATACCGGGCGCTTTGTGTTTGGTTATGTCGGGGATGTGCCGGTTGTGTGCATGCAGGGACGTGTGCATTATTATGAAGGATATTCCATGACGGAAGTGGTACGGCCGATCCGGCTGATGAAACTTCTGGGGGCAGAAGTTCTGTTTTTGACAAATGCAGCGGGCGGAATCCAGCTGGGCATGAAGGCGGGGGATCTGATGCTTCTTACCGGGCAGATTGCAAGTTTTGTTCCGTCGCCGCTCATTGGAGAAAATATAGAGGAACTGGGACCGCGGTTTCCGGATATGAGCCGGATTTATGATTATGATTTACAGAAAATCGCAAAAAAATGTGCGGCAGAGACCGGGGCGGATTTAAAAGAGGGAACGTATCTGCAGTTTACCGGGCCGGCCTATGAATCTCCACAGGAGGTGGCAATGGCGCGTACACTCGGAGCGGATGCCGTAGGAATGAGTACGGCATGTGAGGCTGTGGCGGCGAATCATATGGGGATGCGGATTGTGGGAATTTCCTGTATCTCGAATCTGGCATGCGGCATTTCGCCACAGCCATTGTCACATAAGGAGGTGCAGGAAGCAGCCGATGCGGTGGCTCCGGTATTTCAAAAGCTTGTAACACAGATGATAAAGGAGATTGGAACAACATGCAGGTAATTTTTATACATCACAGCTGTTTTCTGGTGGAAGTGGATGATCTAGTATTGATTTTTGATTATTTTGGCGGGGATCGGGTGAATGGTTTCCACTTTACGGGAAAGATTCCGGATTACGCACCGGATACAAAAATCTATATGTTTGCCAGCCACAAACATCAGGATCATTTTGACATGGATATTCTGCGCTGGAGTGAAAAATATACCAATGTACATTATATTTTATCCAAGGATATCCGCATCAGTCCGCATTTTCTGCAAAAGCATGGAATTGACCCGGGGGTGCGGAAAAAAGTGACGTTTGTCTCCGCAAACAACCATTATGAAGTGGATGATCTAAAGATCCAGACCCTTTTGTCTACCGATGCAGGAGTGGCATTTTATGTGAATGTGCGTGGGGTGAGTATCTTCCATGCAGGAGATTTAAACGACTGGAAGATGGAACATGTGGGAGAACTTATAAACGGCAAACAGGAACGCACTTTCCGGCACGAGATCCGTAAGCTTGCGGACAAGCCGGTCAATTTTGCGTTTGTCCCGATGGATCCGCGGCTGGGACCGTATCAGACACTCGGGATTGATTTTGTGCTGAAAAACACCGATGCAGAATTTGTTTTCCCGATGCATATGTGGCAGGATTATTCTGCAATCAGGGAATACAAAAAACACATTACAAATCTTGGAATGGCAGACCGCGTAATTGAAATTGAAAGGGAGAATCAGGTATTTCCGTTCGGGGAACTCTAACTCTTGAATTTACAGAAAAATTCATATATAATAATTAAGTTAATGGGGTAACAACAGAGAGGAGAAAACTATATGACAGATTTTCTTTTATGTATTGGCAGATATGTGGTCGAGATGGCTGTTTTGGCTTTGATCGGCGGATTAGGGGCATTTATTGGTATCAGACTCCGCAGACACAAGGATGCGAAGGCTGACACGACGAAAGAATGATTTTGGAGGAACTGGTAATGAAAAAGAGTTATGGCGTAAATGAGCTGCGCCGGATGTATCTTGACTTCTTCGAGAGCAAGGGACATCTTGTCATGAAGAGCTTTTCATTAGTACCACACAATGACAACAGCTTATTACTCATCAATGCGGGAATGGCACCGCTCAAGCCGTATTTTACAGGACAGGAGATTCCGCCACGCAGACGTGTGACAACATGCCAGAAGTGTGTGCGTACCGGAGATATTGAAAATGTAGGAAAGACTGCGCGTCACCTTACATTTTTTGAGATGCTTGGAAACTTCTCTTTTGGGGATTATTTTAAGCATGAAGCAATTGCCTGGTCATGGGAATTCCTGACAAAGGTACTTGGTCTTGAGGAGGATCGCCTGTATCCGTCCATATACGGAGAAGATGAGGAAGCATATGAGATCTGGACCAAAGAGGTAGGTGTTCCGGGAGAAAAAATTACACGTTTTTACCGTGATCCTGAGACCGGGGAATGTGATAATTTCTGGGAGCATGGTGCCGGTCCATGTGGTCCGTGTTCTGAAATTTACTATGATAGAGGCGAAAAATACGGATGCGGAAGTCCGGATTGTAAAGTAGGCTGTGAGTGTGACCGTTTCATGGAAGTATGGAACAACGTGTTTACACAGTTTGAAGGGGATGGCAAGGGCGGTTATACCGAGCTTTCCCAGAAAAATATTGATACCGGTATGGGACTTGAGCGTCTGGCAGTTGTTATGCAGGATGTGGATTCCGTATTTGATATTGACACCATGAAAGCGATCCGCGACAAGATTTGTGAGATGTCCGGAAAGAAGTATGAAGTAGATGCCATGGATGACGTATCCATCCGTCTGATTACGGATCATATCCGTTCTTCCACATTTCTTGTATCCGATGGCGTTATGCCAAGCAATGAAGGAAGAGGCTACGTTCTGCGCCGTCTGATCCGTCGTGCGGCACGTCACGGAAAGATGCTTGGAATTGACGGACTGTTTCTTGCAAAATTATCAGAAACTGTCATCAATGAGAGCAAGGATGGATATCCGGAACTGGAAGAGAAGAAAGAATTTATCTTTAAGGTTCTGACACAGGAAGAAGAGAAATTCAATAAGACCATCGATCAGGGACTTGCCATTTTGTCTGACCTGATGGAGGAGATGAAGAAAAACGGCAAAAAGGAACTTTCCGGTGCCGATACATTCAAACTTTACGATACTTACGGATTCCCGGTAGATCTGACCGAAGAAATCCTTGAAGAAAAGGGCTTTTCCTATAATGAGGACGAGTTTAAGGCCTGTATGGAAGAACAGAGGCAGAAAGCCAGAAGTGCCCGTAAAGTGACAAACTACATGGGTGCGGATGCAACGGTTTACGAGCAGATTGATCCTTCCATCACAACAGAATTTGTCGGATACGAGAATCTGACATATACTTCTAAAGTTACGGTTATGACGACAGAGACCGAGATCGTGGAGGCACTTTCTGACGGCGATGCGGGAACTATTATTGTAGAAAAGACACCGTTTTATGCAACGATGGGCGGCCAGCAGGGCGATAAGGGACAGATCCGTACCGCAGACGGCGTATTTCAGGTAGAGGATACGGTTAAGCTTCTGGGCGGTAAATACGGACATATCGGGCATATGGTGTCCGGCATGATCCATACCGGCGAGGAAGTGGAACTGATGGTAGATGCAGACCTTCGCGCAAAGACCTGTGCAAACCATTCGGCAACCCATTTACTGCAGAAAGCACTCCGAGAAGTGCTGGGTACACATGTCGAGCAGGCGGGTTCTTATCAGGACAGTGAACGTACCAGATTCGATTTCACCCACTTTGCAGCCATGACTCCGGAAGAGTTACAGAAAGTGGAAGACATGGTCAATGAAAAGATCAACGAGGGCATGGAAGTCCGTACCGATATCATGACCGTTGATGAGGCAAAGAAGACCGGGGCAATGGCTCTGTTTGGCGAAAAGTACGGAGAAAAGGTACGCGTCGTTTCTATGGGCGAGTTCTCGAAGGAATTCTGTGGTGGTACACATGTAAAGAATACTGCAGAGATCAAGACATTTAAGATTCTTTCAGAGAGCGGTGTTGCGGCCGGTGTGCGCCGTATCGAAGCACTGACTGGTGACAATGTGATTGCATATTACAAAAAGATGGAAGACGAATTTGAGGCAGCGGCTAAAGTTGTAAAATCTACGCCTGCAAACTTGAAAGAGCGCCTGGATCATCTGACTGCGGAGCTGAAAGAGCTGCAGAGTGAGAATGAGGCGTTAAAGAGCAGGGCAGCAAAGGATGCACTTGGGGATGTGATGAATCAGATCCAGGAGGTCAAAGGTGTGAAGCTTCTGGCAACCAGCGTATCCGGTGTGGATATGAATGGTCTGCGTGATCTCGGTGACCAGCTGAAGGACAAGATCGGTGAGGGCGTCGTAGTGATCGCATCCGATTGTGACGGAAAGGTAAACCTGATTGCCATGGCAACCGATGCAGCGATGAAGCAGGGGGCACATGCCGGTAATCTGATCAAGGCGATCGCTGGAAACGTCGGTGGTGGCGGCGGCGGACGTCCGAATATGGCACAGGCCGGTGGAAAGAATCCGGCGGGTATTCCGGATGCCATTGCACAGGCGAAGACGGCACTGGAAAACATGTTAAAATAATCTATAACTGATAACACTTAAAAGAATATAATAAAAATGCAAAAAACAGGTAAAAAAGCGCAATAAGAATGCGATTTTACCTGTTTTTTGCAAATATTTATAGTATAATAACAGTAGATCCACTGTGAAATTTGTGTATATACAACAAAAGGTGGAAACGACATGAAGAAAGGGAGAGACTTTATGAAGAGAAAGAGGTTATTGTCAGCCGTGCTGGCAGGAATCTTTGCCGTGTCCATGCTGGGCGGCTGCGCATCGGCGGTGCCTCAGGGTGCAACGGAGACCACGCAGGGCGGTGCACAGGAGACGGACAGGACGAGCGGAACGGTAAAACTGAGAGTGTGGGCAGAGGAATCAACGTATGATGCGTTGAATAAGATGATCGACAGTTTCAAAGAAGAGTATAAGGGTCAGGCAACTTTTGATATCACCCTGGAACAGAATGCGGATTCCGATACGCGTGACAATGTGCTTGGAGATGTGCATAACGCAGCTGATGTGTTTATTCTTGCAGATGACCAGGTGGCTTCTATGGTGGCCGGCGGTGCATTGTATCCGGTTCCGAATGCGGACGAAGTGAAAAAAGCAAATGTGGAGGGCGCAATAGACGCTGCCACAGTTAATGATACGCTTTATGCATATCCCATGACTGCAGACAATGGGTATTTTTTGTATTATAACAAAAAGTACCTGAGCGATTCGGATGTCAAAACCCTTGACGGCATTTTAAAAGTAGCAGAAAAAAATCATAAGAAGTTTACGATGGACTGGTCTTCCGGCTGGTATCTGTATTCGTTTTTCGGAAATACAGGACTGGATTTCGGTGTCAATGATGACAATGTGACAAACCACTGTGACTGGAATTCCACCGAAGGGGAGATCAAAGGCGTGGATATTGCGCAGGCGATGCTTGACATCAGTTCCAGCAGTGGATTTGAAAATGCGGTGAATGAAGATTTTATTAAAGATGCCAAAAAAGGCAGTGTAATTGCAGGGGTAAGCGGTGTATGGAGTGAGACCGAACTGAAAAAGATCTGGGGAGATGATCTTGGCGCAGCCAAGCTTCCGACCTATACCGTGGCAGGAAAACAGGTACAGATGGCTTCCTTTACCGGCTATAAGCTGATGGGGGTCAGTGCTTATTCGGCAAATCCACAGTGGGCAGCAAAACTGGCAGACTGGATGACCAATGAGCAGAACCAGACTGTCCGGTTTGAGATGAACGGACAGGGACCTTCCAATACAAAGGCGGCGGATTCGGATGCGGTTAAGGCTTCCCCATCCATTCAGGCGGTGATTGCACAGTCGGAATTCGGAAAACTGCAGCGTGTCGGAAACAGTTACTGGGATGCAAGCAAGGCATTCGGGAATACGATGGCAGCAGGAAATCCAAACCACGTAAAGTTACAGGAACTGATGGATAATCTGGTCAGTGGTATTACAAAATCAGTAGCAGGCTAAGAGGTGGGAGCATATGAATCAGAAAAAGAAATTAAGTACCAAACTTATCATTTTAATTCCGGTATTTATACTTGGAATATTCAGTATCATCTCGAATGTGATGTCTGTTTTTAATATCAAGAACGTTAACCGGAGTGCCGTACAGATTTCGGAAGTATCTTTAAAGAATGTTTCGAGTCTGGCAGAAATCCAGAGACAGACGCAGGACATGCATAATCTGGGACTGTCCCATATCATAGCGGTGGATCTGGATTCCATGATCCAGCTGGTGGAAAAAATCCGCAGTCAGGAAGATGCATTGGAGAAAGATCTGGAAAGTTACAAGACATACGTGACACCGGATACCCAAAAAGAATACAATGACATCAAAAAAAATTACGAAGAATTAAAGTATGAATGTGCCAATGTTATGGCATTTTCCGCAGCAGGGAAAAAGGAAGATGCCTATGAACTTGCCAATGGAAAGATCAGCAAGTGTGCAGATGCCATTGAGTCGGATATCGAAAGTATCAAAAAAATTGTAAACCAGGATGCAAATGCACAGAGACAGAAACTGACATCTGCATACCATAGTTCAATCGGAACAAGCATAGTGACGATTCTGATTAGTATTGCGGCACTTTTTTCAGCAATGGTGGCAGTGCTTCGGTGGGTAATTTATCCGCTTGCAAATACGAACAGGGAAATGAATGAGATTATTTCCGAAATTGATAACCGGCAGGGTGACCTGACCCGCAGGGTTACCATTACCAACAACAAAGAAGTGGCATCTGTCGGTGGAGGCATCAATGCTTTTATGGCAAAGCTGCAGGAAATTTTCCGGATGATCAGCAGCAATTCCAGGGATCTTGAGGGTGTTGTAAATGAAGTGCGTGAGAGTGTGCAGACTTCCAACGGAAGTGTATCCGATCTGTCCGCACTGACGGAAGAACTTTCTGCAACGATGCAGGATATTTCCGACAATGCTTCACGGATTAATGAAAATACCGAATCGGTTGCCGGTGAAGTCAAGTCAATTGCAGAGAAAACGATTGAAATCAATCAGTATACCAAAGAAATGAAAGAGCATGCAGAGGCAATGGAACATGCTGCGCGTGAAAATATGGATACAACGGGTGCGAAAGTAAATGACATTGTTTCCGTGCTGAGTCAGGCAATTGAGGACAGCAACAGTGTCAATCAGGTAGACAATCTGACAAACGACATCTTAAATATTGCAAGCCAGACAAACCTGCTTGCATTAAACGCATCCATTGAGGCTGCCCGTGCCGGGGATGCAGGAAAAGGATTTGCAGTGGTTGCCTCCGAAATCAGCCAGCTGGCAGCCGCCAGTCAGGAAGCGGCTAACAATATCCAGAGCATCAATGCCATTGTCATAACTGCAGTACATAATCTTGCAGACAATGCAAACGGACTGGTAGAGTACATGAATGAAAAAATCCTGCCGGAATTCCAGAAATTTGTGGAATCCGGTGGCGCATATCATGACAAGGCAACATTTATCGAAGGTGTCATGGCAGATTTCGAGGCAAAGACGGATTCTTTACAGAATTCCATGGATGAGATTGCAAATTCCGTAAATACGATTTCCCATGCGATCGAGGAAGGCGTCAGTGGAGTCGTTTCAGCAGCGGACAGCACACAGGTTCTTGTATCCGATATGGATAAAATTTCCAAGAAGATGGATGAGAACTTTGCGATTGCAGAGGGATTGAAGAAAGAAACTTCCGTGTTTACAAAGCTTTAAGCATGTGGAAGAAAAAAACTATGCAAATTTCGGAAAAACTATTGACAAATCAGGATATTTTGTTAAAATAATCGATAGTGCAATTAAGATTACCTTACAGTTGATGCACAATATCGCAACTGGAGGGAGGTTAGGAAAGAATGTCTAGTGTAATCGTAAAAGAGAATGAGACTTTAGATAGCGCATTACGCCGTTTCAAGAGAAACTGTGCGAAGGCTGGTATTCAGCAGGAGATTCGTAAGAGAGAGCATTACGAGAAGCCAAGCGTAAAGCGTAAGAAGAAATCTGAAGCTGCTAGAAAAAGAAAATACAACTAATGTATTTAACCCCGCGGGATAACTCGCGGGGTGCTTTTTTGCAGAAATGATCAGGATGAGGTGAACCATGAATCAAAATCTGAAAAAAATGATAAGCTATTACAAACCCTACCGGGCAGTTTTTGCGGCAGACATGTTATTTGCGACACTTTCTGCGGCAGTGGCACTGACCATTCCACTGGTTGTGCGGTATGTGACATCGACTCTGATTTATCAGCAGCCCCAGATGATGTTGCGGAAACTTTTTTTGATTGGCATCGGATTGTTTGTGCTTCTGGCATTGGACTGTTACAGCCGGTTTTTTATCGGAAATTATGGACATGTGATGGGGGCAAAGATGGAATATGACATGCGGGCCGAATTGTTTGGGCATCTGCAGAAACTGTCTTTTTCCTTTTATGATGATGCAAAAGTCGGACAGCTGATGAGCCGTGTGACGGCAGATTTATTTGATATTACAGAACTGCTGCACCATGGCCCGGAGAATATTATCCTGTCGGTATTAAAGATAGTGGGAGCGTTTGTGATCCTGCTCAACATTAATGGATGGCTTGCGCTTGCCGCGTTTGCGGTGCTTCCGGTTATGTTTGTATTTGCATTTGCGTTAAATAAGCGGATGCGCCGGGCCTTTCAGCAGAACCGCATTAAAATTGCCGAGATTAATGAACAGATCGAGGATAATCTGTCAGGTATCCGTGTGGTGAAATCGTTTGCCAATGAGGCAATTGAAAACGAAAAATTTCGTCATGGGAATGACGGATTTCTTGCGGCAAAGAAGAACAGTTATCATTACATGGGTAGTTTTCAGGCCGGGGTTGGCGTTTTTACAACACTGATTCAGGTAAATGTCATCCTTGCCGGAGGGGTTCTCATTGCAAAGGGAATGGTCACGGTCAATGATCTGGTTACGTTTTTGCTGTATATTGGGGTATTTACGGATCCAATCCGGACACTGGTGGACTTTACCGAGCAGTTTCAGAATGGGTATACGGGATTTGAACGGTTTCAGGAAATTATGAATATTGAACCGGAAATCCAGGATGCAAACGATGCGGTAGCACTGACCGATGTGAAAGGAACCATTGATTTTGAAAATGTTTCTTTTCAGTACAAAGACAATCAGGAGAAGGTGCTTAACCGGATCAATCTGCATGTGCCTGCAGGGGCATATATGGCACTGGTGGGATCATCCGGTGCCGGAAAGACAACGCTTTGTTCCCTGATTCCGCGATTCTATGATGTAACCGGGGGATGTATCCGTGTGGATGGGAAAGATGTCCGTAAGGTGACGTTAAAGAGCCTGCGTGACCACATCGGAATGGTGCAGCAGGATGTATACCTGTTTGCGGGAACAATTTTTGAAAATATACGGTATGGAAAGCCAGATGCGACAAGGGAAGAAGTGATTGCCGCTGCAAAGAATGCCAATGCCCACGAATTTATCATGGCATTTCCCGATGGATATGATACAGATATCGGACAGCGTGGAATCAAACTCTCCGGAGGACAGAAGCAGCGGCTTTCCATAGCCCGTGTCTTTTTGAAAAATCCACCGGTTCTGATTTTTGATGAGGCAACTTCCGCGCTGGATAACGAGAGCGAGAGGGTCGTACAGGAATCATTGGAGAAACTGGCAAAGAACCGTACGACATTTGTGATCGCCCACCGTCTGACAACGATCCAGAATGCACAAAAAATTTTGGTTCTGACAGAAGACGGGATTGCGGAATCCGGTTCCCATGAAGAACTGCTGGCACGGGGCGGTGTGTATGAAAAACTTTATCATATGCATTATTAGACCAGCTGTGTCACAACTTGCATTATTATAAAAAAACGAGTAAAATAGAATAGAGTTTGAAAAAACAAAAAGGAGTGGATTATCATGACAAAAATAGATATTATCTCCGGATTCTTAGGAGCCGGAAAAACAACTTTTATCAAAAAGATGATAGATGAGGCATTTACCGGGGAAAAGATTGTCCTTATCGAGAATGAATTTGGCGAGGTCGGTATTGACGGTGGTTTTTTAAAGGATGCAGGAATCCAGATTACAGAGATGAATTCCGGATGCATCTGCTGTTCTTTAGTTGGTGATTTCGGAAAGAACTTAAATGAAGTCATCACCAAGTATCATCCGGACCGTATTTTGATTGAGCCATCCGGAGTCGGTAAGCTTTCCGATGTTATGAAGTCCGTGATTGATATTGAAAAAGAGCAGGATGTAAAATTAAACGCACTGGTAACGGTTGTAAACGCGCTTAAGGCGAGCAAGCAGATGAAGGCGTTCGGTGAGTTTTTCAACAACCAGATCGAGTATGCGACAACTGTCATTTTAAGCCGCAGCCAGAATGCAACACCGGAACAGCTGGAGTTTTGTGTCAATAAAATTCAGGAACTGAATCCAAAGGCTGCCATTATTACAACAGACTGGGCAAAATTATCCGGAGAACAGATTCTTAAGGTAATAGAAGGACAGGATAATCTGGAGATGAAGGCTCTTGCCGAGGCACATCATGCAAAGGAAGAGGCAGAACATGAGCATGAGCACCATCATCATGACCATGACCACGAAGAACATGAGCATCATCATGACCATGACCACGAAGAACATGAGCATCATCATGACCATGACCATGACCACGAAGAACATGAGCATCATCACGATCATGACCATGACCATGAGCATGATGAAAACTGTACCTGTGGCTGCCATGACCATGAGCACCATCACCATCATCATGCAGATGATGTATTTACCAGCTGGGGCAAGGAGACACCGCACAAATTCGAGCGTGCAAAACTTGAGGAAGTACTTAAGAAGTTTGTCGATTCTGACAATATCCTCCGCTCCAAAGGTATGGTGGAGAGTACCGATGGTACCTGGCTGTACTTTGATATGGTTCCGGGCGAGTATGAGATCCGTGAGGGTGAGCCGGATTACACCGGACGTATCGTGGTAATCGGAACGGAGATTCATGAGGATGAATTACTGAAGACATTTGGTCTTTAAAATGCTGTAAACCCCAATAAAAATGTAAGGAGAGCAATTATGGCACAGGATATTCCGGTATATTTATTTACAGGATTTATGGACAGCGGAAAAACAACTCTCGTAGAAGAAACGCTGTTTGAGAATAACTTCGGTGATGGTTCGAAAGGAATTATCATCATGTGCGAAGACGGCGAGAAAGAATATGACGAAGCAAAACTGGCAACCATCAACTTCAAGCTGGTAACGGTCGAAGAGGAAGAGGATTTTACGCCTGCAAAACTGCAGGAAATCCAGGACACCTATCAGCCGGAACAAATTTTTATCGAGTACAACGGCACCTGGGGGATGGACAAGCTGCTTGAGGCAAAAATGCCGGAGGGCTGGGTGATTGTACAGTCACTGGCAACCGTAGATTCCACGACGTATGATCTGTATATGAATAATATGCGTGCAATGATGCAGGAACAGGTTTTTTCCAGTGATGTGGTTATTTTTAACCGTACAGATGATGATACTGACCGCGGACATCTGCGCCGTACCATTAAGAACATCAACCGGAAAGCACAGATCGTCTATGAGCGCAAGGACGGAACGATTGATGAGCGCCCGGAGGAATTACCGTTTGATATCAATCAGGATGTGATTGAGCTGACCGATGCGGATTATGCGATCTGGTACATGGATGCCATGGAAAATTATAAGAAATACGATCGCAAGAAAGTAAAATTCCTGGCTCTGGTATATAATCCGGATAAACTCAAGAAAGGCGTGTTTGTTCCGGGACGGTTTGCGATGACCTGCTGCATTGAGGATGTGACATTTATCGGTTTCAAATGTAAATATGACAGGGAAGAGGAACTTCCGCACAAGTCATGGATTACAATTACGGCAGAGATCCGTGTCGAATTTGCACGGGAATATAAGGGAAAAGGACCGGTTCTTTACCCGGTTTCCATCGAAAAAGCCCAGAAACCGGAAGATGAGCTTGTATATTTTTCGTAAAAAGTCGTTGCGAAAAGTGAAGAAGTCATATACAATAAAGAGGTGTGTTATGCACCTCTTTTTGTATTCAGCAGAAAAAGAGAACAGGGATTAGATTAAATTTATTACATACAGGAGGCAGTTTATGTACCCGATTGTTCGAAAAGAAACATTGGCAGATAACATTATCCTGATGGATATCAAGGCACCGCGTGTGGCCAATGAGTGTCTGCCGGGACAGTTTATCATTGCAAAGACAGATGAAGTAGGAGAGCGTATTCCGCTTACGATCTGTGACTATGACAGAGAGAAGGAGACTGTCACCATCGTGGTACAGACGATTGGCGCAGGAACCGAGCGTATGATGGCCTTAAATGAGGGCGATGCTCTCGAAGATTTCGTTGGCCCTTTGGGATGTCCGTCCGAACTCTGTGAGGAGGAGAACCTTGAGGAGACCAGAAAAAAGAAAATTGTATTTATCGCAGGAGGTCTGGGAACCGCACCGGTATACCCACAGGTAAAATGGCTGCATGAGCATGGAATTGATGCAGACGTGATCATGGGTTCCCGTACCAAGGATCTGCTTTTTTATATGGATGAGATGAAGGCAGTAGCCGGAAATGTATATGTATGTACGGATGACGGTACTTACGGATTTCACGGAAATGGCTGTCAGCAGTTACAGGCATTGATCGATGAGGGAAAACATTATGATGTATGTGTCGCAATCGGACCGATGATCATGATGAAATTCGTTACAATCCTTACCAAGAAGCTTGAGATTCCTACCGTTGTATCCATGAACCCGATCATGGTAGACGGAACCGGTATGTGTGGCGCATGCCGTCTGATGGTTGGCGGAGAAGTAAAATTCGCATGTGTTGACGGACCGGAGTTCGACGGACATCTCGTTGACTTTGATCAGGCAATGAAGCGTCAGCAGCAGTATAAGACAGAAGAAGGCAGAGCAAAGCTCGCATATGAAGAGGGCGCTACCCATCACGGTGGATGCGGCCATTGCGGAGGTGACAAGTAATGGAAGGATTAGTCAGAGTACCGGTTCGTGAGCAGGAACCAAAGGTTCGTGCTACGAATTTTGAGGAAGTATGTTATGGATACAACGAGGAAGAGGCAGTTGCAGAGGCTTCCCGTTGCTTAAATTGTAAAAACGCACAGTGTATGAAGGGATGTCCGGTTTCTATCAATATTCCGGCATTTATCGCACAGGTCAAGGAGCGCAATTTTGAGGAGGCTTATCATATTATCTCCGAGTCTTCCGCACTTCCGGCTGTCTGTGGACGTGTCTGCCCACAGGAGAGCCAGTGTGAAGGTAAATGTATCCGCGGTTTCAAGGGTGATCCGGTTGCCATCGGTAAATTAGAGCGTTTCGTTGCAGACTGGGCACGCGAGCACGGTATCAAGCCAAAGAAAGCAGAGAAGTTAAACGGACACAAAGTAGCCGTGATCGGTTCCGGCCCTGCAGGTCTGACCTGTGCCGGAGATCTGGCAAAGCTTGGCTACGATGTGACCATTTTTGAAGCACTGCATCGTGCCGGTGGTGTGTTAAGCTACGGTATTCCGGAGTTCCGTCTTCCAAAGGACAAGGTTGTAGCAGCCGAGGTAGAAAACGTAAAAGCACTCGGTGTGGATATCGAGACCAACGTTGTCATCGGTAAATCCGTAAAGATCGATGAGCTGATGGAAAAGGAAGGCTTTGAGGCTGTATTTATCGGTTCCGGAGCAGGTCTTCCAAAGTTTATGGGTATTCCAGGTGAGAACGCAGTTGGTGTATTCTCTGCAAATTCAGATACCTGTATATATCCGATATTGTTTTCTAACATTTTATAAGCTACTGTTGGAATATCTACTTTGGCACGAGACACATCAAATTCCAGATTTTCTGATTCCCCTTCTCTTTCAATTACCAGATGAACGGTGGTTCCCTCTTCGCCACGGATGTTGGTTACCAATTCCGACAATTCCATAGAAGTGGCTTCAATATCATCTACCTTGACTATCTTATCGCCTTCTTTTAATCCTGCTTCCTGTGCCGGAGAATTATCATAAATATGGGTAACGGATACTTCCATGGTATTCTTATCCTGGGTAAGTCCTGCTCCGATTCCATAATAATTTGCATGGGTAGATATCATGATATCTTCATATTCTTCCGGGGTATAATACTCACTATATGGGTCTCCGATCCCCTCAAACAAGCCTTTATACATTCCGTTAATCAAGTCTTCCTGATCCACATCTTCATAATAATCTGCATTAATCTGGTCTGCCAGATTATCAAGCTTATTGATGACATCCTTTGAAAGCAGATCACCATCTGATGCTGCTACCGTCTGGCTGCCTCCTGTTACGCCTTTTCCACCAATTACCACAGTACCACTGTAAATACCAATCAATAATACAATCAGCAATACCGCCATGACCGAAGCAGCACCGGTAATCGCACCACGCCAGTAAGTTCTTTTCTTTTCCTTTATTTCCTGCCTGATTGCTTCTGCTGAATTTGTCTCTTCCCTTATTTCGTCCATCTTTCTTCCTCTTTTACTATTTACTCAGATAATTCCATGGGCTTACATAGCTTCCATTTAAGGATACGCCAAAATGTAAATGATTTCCAGTAGATATACCGGTACTTCCTACCTGGGCTATCGTCTGTCCCGCCGTGACTTTATCACCGGTGGATACCAAAAGTGCCGAAGCATGCCCATATACTGTATATAGCCCGCTGCCGTGGCTGATCATTACATAGTTGCCCATTCCATTATTATAGCCTGCATAGGAAACCGTTCCATCTGCCGCCGCCACAATACTCGCACCATAGCTTGCCCCAATATCCAGTCCCTTATGATTAGAGGATGCTCCCTGGGTCGGAGATAATCGCGTTCCGTAATCACTGGTTACCCTGGTACTGCTCGGACACGGCCATACAAAAGCCCCGCCACTGTATACATCTCCAGGAGTCGTATCCGGAGTAGTTCCATTTTCCTCTGCTTCCTGTCTTCGTTTCTCTTCTTCCGCTTTTTTTCTGGCTTCCTCTGCCTGAATCTGCGCAATAATTTCATTCTGTGCATCAATCTCTGCCTGTACTGCATCTGCATCCGACTGTGCCACCGTAATGTCACTCTTTACCTTATCCAGTTCGTCTTCCTTGGCATCCATCAGAGCCTGCACGGTCTGCTGCTGGGATTCTACCTGTGCCTTTAATTCTTCCAGCTCTGTATATTCCTGTTCTAACTGTTCCTCGGCATCTGCCACGGTCTGTACACTGTCATTGTACTGCTGCAGCATATCTCTATCATATTCTGAAATCTGCCGGATATATTCTGCCTGATTCAAAAATTCTGCCATACTGCCGGATTGAAAAAATGCTTCCAGATATGACATTTTTCCACTATTTTCATACATGAACTGAATCCTTTTGCTCATAGCTTCTGCCTGGCTTGCCACATCCGCCTGGGCATCCTCTAATTCGCTCTGGGTGTCTGTAATCTCGGCACTCTTTTCCTCTAACTGTGCCTGTGTATTGGTAATTTCAAGAGAAATGCTTGTAAGCTGCTGATCTAATTCCTTTACCTTCGTCTGAATATCAGCCTTGGAATCTTTCAGCCCATCAATGACACTTTGGGCCTCCTCTAACTGCTTCTCTAAATTTTCTTTTTCCTTCTGTGCATCAGACAGGCTGCTGGCAGATATCTCCATCACCGGAGAAAGTAACATCACAGCTGTCAGTATTGCGGTTGTTACTTTTCTTCGTATCTTCATCTTATTCTCATCACCTTTTATATATTCAAAACAGGGTATCCCCGTGACTGCCCCAGTACACAGGCGATACCCTTTGTCCTTATACTTTCAAATGCTTCTTAATAGTCAGCCGGCTGCCAACAAATCCAATTCCCACTCCCAACAGCAGTGAAATTGGAACCAGACTGTGAAACAGTTCTGCAACCGGAATAAAATTCATAATATTATCTAAAAAGCTGAATTTGTCCGCTACATATACTATAATCTTGCCATACATGAAGTAAAGCAGAATCAGTGGCAATGCAGAACCCAGAAGTCCAATCAGCACACCCTCTACTACAAATGGTGCCCGCACAAAAGAATCCGTAGCTCCAATCAGCTTCATAATCGCAATCTCTTCTCTTCGTACCGAGATGCCAACTGTAACGGTATTACTGATTAAGAAGATAGCAACCGCAAGCAGGATTAAGATAATGCCTCCGGAAACATACGCAATCAGTTTATTAAAATCAGACAATGTATTTGCCACCACTGCAGAATGATGCACTTCCCTTACGCCATCTAAGGACTCTAAATATGTAACCAGTGCATCCTGCATGGAAACATCTTTCATATAAATTTCATAACTGGCAGAATTAGCAAGTGGATTCTCCGCAAATCCCTCTGCAGCTTCTTCTGAGCCACCAAAATATGTCTCTTTACACCTTTCCCACGCTTCATCTGCGGAAATAAATTCATAGCTGGCAACTTCCACACGCTTACTAATTTTATTACCAATCTCATCTATCTGTTCCTGCGAGATTCCCTCATTAAAGAAAACAGATACTGCAACGCCTTCCTCTGCCTCTTTTACCATTGACTGGAAGTTTTCTACAATCGAATAGAAAAGTCCAAACAAAAAGATACAGGCACACATGGTCGCAATAGATGCTACTGAAAACATTTTGTTACGCCAGATATTCTTGATACCCTGTTTTATTGAATAAAAAAACGAACTAATCCTCATCGCTGCAATCACCTTTCTCGTCACTGATAATGACGCCTTTCTTCATTGTGATTACACGTTTCTTCATTGCCTTGACAATCTCAAGATTATGTGTAACAACGACTACTGTCGTTCCCTTCTGGTTAATCTCCTCTAAGAGCTTCATGATTTCCCATGCATTATGGTTATCAAGATTACCGGTCGGCTCATCTGCCAGAAGAATCTTCGGCTGATTTACCAGTGCTCTTGCAATGGCAACCCTCTGCTGTTCTCCACCGGACAACTGTTTTGGATAAGATTTATATTTGGCAGCCAGCCCTACCATAGATAACATGGTCGGTACACTGCTTCTTATGAGCCTTGCCGGAGTACCTATTACCTTCTGGGCAAATGCTACATTCTCATATACATTTCTGTCTTTTAAAAGGCGGAAATCCTGGAACACAACACCTACATTACGACGATATTTCGGTATCTGTTTTCTCCGGATTGCATTTAAATTACGGTTGTTAATCGTAATAACCCCTTTGGTCGGCTCTAATTCTTTTAACAATAATTTAATCAGTGTTGACTTTCCGGAGCCACTGTTTCCAACGATAAAAACAAATTCCCCTTCTTCTATATTAAGACTGATATCATTTAATGCCGGTATTCCTGCCGAATATGACTTGCTTACATGTTCAAGCTTAATCATGTGTTCCTCCTAAAACTACTGCTTAGTAATCCAATGTCTCCATATATTTCATGTATTTTACTACCATTAACGCAATTTTAAATGTAATGGCATCTTCAAATACCCGAAGGTCTAAGCCTGTGCTTTTCTGCAGTTTATCCAGACGGTATACCAGTGTATTTCTGTGTATGTATAACTGTCTGGATGTTTCTGAAACGTTCAGGCTGTTTTCAAAGAATTTATTGATGGTAGTAAGTGTTTCTTCATCAAAATCATCCGGAGATTTTCCATCGAAAATCTCTTTGATAAACATTTTGCAAAGTGGAATCGGGAGCTGATAAATCAGACGTCCAATTCCCAGTGCAGAATACGCAATAATATTCTTCTCTTCAAAGAATATCTTTCCTACATCCAATGCCATTCGGGCTTCTTTATAAGAACGGGATACTTCCTTAATCTCATTTACTACGGTACCATATGCGATATA
>ERZ840371.1220-NODE-1220-length-27730-cov-3.325059_pt1 | contig 27730 bp, 20 predicted proteins | sample MGYA00519937_ERZ840371 | MGnify/ENA primary metagenome ERZ840371 (study PRJEB31850, sample SAMEA3708873) | human gut metagenome | biome: human gut; feature: human-associated habitat; material: faeces | place: China | collected 2014 ... | reverse complement strand
CGGGGACACAAGGATTTTCAGTCCTTTGCTCTACCAACTGAGCTATGGCACCGTACCCTTTTATGTCGCTTAAACGCTTGGTTCGTTTTAGCGTTTGCAAAAGTAATACATAAAAATGAAAAACCGTCAGACATCCTTAATAAAATTAAGAAACCGACGGTTTTTTAACAAAAATAAGTAAAAAAGAGTTGCTTTTTTGTTATTTAAGCGGGTTCCAGCCCTGTGCTTTCAGCTCAAACTCGTTGTTGTCGCGTGTTATGAGCATTGTTCCAAGCTCCTTTTTTGTTATATGTCCTATTAGCCTGACGTCCTCCATCTCCTCTATCTTTGCGTAGTCTCCAATCGGAACAGTAAACAGCAGCTCATAGTCTTCGCCGCCGTTCAAGGCGCATGTGGTTACGTTCATGTTCATTTCTTCAGCCATTACCGCCGTCTGATAGTCTATCGGCAGGTTCTTTTCGTATATGCGGCAGCCGCATCCGCTTTGCTTGCAGATGTGCAGTATCTCGCTGCTCAGTCCGTCGCTGATGTCTATCATTGCCGTCGGACGTATGTTCATGGCTTTCAGCTTTTCTATGATGTCTCCCCGTGCCTCGGGTTTCAGCTGCCGTTGCAGCAGATATTCCTTGCCTGCAAACTCCGGCTGAAAGTGCGACAGTTCCTCAAGTGCCTTGCGGTCGTTCTTTTTCCGCGCCTCGTCCACCTGCTGATAATATACGCTCTTTTCACGTTCGAGGAGCTGGAGCCCCATATATGCCGCCCCGAGGTCGCCCGACACGCATATCAGGTCGGTGTCCTTTGCCCCGTTGCGGTATACGGTGTTGTCCTTCTCTCCCTCGCCTATACATGTTATGCTTATCGCCATTCCCGTGTACGAGGACGTGGTGTCGCCGCCGACGATGTCCACTTTCCATTTGTCGCAGGCAATTCGCAGACCAGTGTAGAACATCTCGAGGTCCTCCACGGTGAAGCTCTTGCTCAGCGCGATGTTCACAATCATCTGTCTCGGCGTGCCGTTCATGGCGAATATGTCGCTGATGTTCACCATTGCAGCCTTGTATCCCAGATGCTGCATGTCTATATAAGTGCGGTCGAAGTGCACGCCTTCCATAAGCATGTCGCTTGTCACCAGCGTCTCCTTATTGGCATAGTTCAGCACGGCGCAGTCGTCTCCTATACCATATTTTGTCGTCTCGTTCCCCGGCTTTATGTCTTTTGTAAGATGATTTATAAGTCCGAACTCACCCAGTTTTGCTATTTCCATTACTTTTATTTGTTAAATGAAGAATGAAGAATAAAGAATGAAGAATTTGCTGCCGCACATCGTTCACAGTATGTTAATCCAATACCTGAATGGCGGTAGCAAATTCTTCATTCTTTATTCTTCGTTCTTCATTTCAATTCCTACGCTCTCCTTATCATCTCCCTCATTATCTCCGTCATCAGCGGCTGTGCCTTGTTTGCAGCCACCTGCACCTCTTCGTGGCTTACCTCTACGGGCGTGTCCTCAAGTCCGAGGTCTGTTATGATGCTTATGCCGAAAGTCCTGATGCCGCAGTGGTGGGCAACGATTACCTCGGGAACGGTGCTCATGCCCACAGCGTCGGCACCCATGCGGTGATACATCTTATATTCCGCCGGTGTCTCGAACGTCGGACCCTGCACTCCCATGTACACTCCGTGAACCACGCGGATGCCCTTTTCGGCGGCAATGGCGTCAGCCTGTGCTATGAGCGCATTGTCGTATGTCTCGTGCATGTCCGGGAAACGCGGTCCGGTGGGGAAGTTCTTTCCGCGCAGCGGGTGCTCGGGGAAGAAGTTTATGTGGTCTGTGATAATCATCAGGTCGCCGATTTTAAACTCGGGATTCATGCCTCCCGACGCGTTAGATACAAACAATGTCTTTATGCCAAGCTCATACATCACGCGTATGGGGAATGTAACCTCCTTCATGCTGTATCCTTCGTAATAGTGGAAACGTCCCTCCATTGCCATTATGTCCATACCTCCGAGCTTGCCGAAGATAAGCTTTCCGGCATGTCCCTCAACCGTAGACACGGGGAAGTTGGGTATTTCCTGATACGGGAACTCGTATTTGTCAGTTATTTCTGAAGCTAATTGTCCCAGGCCTGTTCCTAAGATGATTGCCGTTTTTGGACTTGTTGTCATCCTTTGCTTTAGCCAGGATGCTGTTTCTTGAATTTTTTCGTACATATCCTATAATCTTTTCGTTAAACATTTCCTCCTGTTCCTGCATGAAGCAGACCTCCACCGGCAGTATGAACATGCTGTGTCTCACCTCCTCGCTCAGTCCTTCCATGCCGAACAGGCGCGTGTTGTCCTTCTCCGTCGTTATTATTATTTTGGGCGAGGGCATGCCGGCAAACTCCTCGTTAATCCTGTTTATGTCCTTCGGAGTAAACTGGTGATGATCCGGAAAATTCATCTGCACGATGTTCTCCGTGTACGGTCTGATGTCCGTCACCATTTGTTCCGGCGATGCAATGCCCGTCAGCAGCAGTATGTTCTCATCCTTTCCGATGCTCTCCATCTTGCGTTTCTCACCGCAATAGACCGGTATCAGACTTCCGTATTTCAGTGTGGTGAAAAACAGCTTCTGATACGGATACAGGTTCATAGCCCTCATTATAACCCTGAAGTCCATAGGTTTCATGTCCTTGGGACATTTTGTAACTATCACGATGTCAGCCCTGTTCTTTCCCGACAGCGGCTCGCGCAGCCTGCCTGCAGGCAGCAGCTTGTCGTAGATTATAAGGCGGTGATAGTCTACGAGCAGTATGTTTATCCCCGGCTTGACGTGCCTGTGCTGGAACGCATCGTCCAAAAGGATTACGTCCGTGTCGTTGGTCTCCTTGTTTCCAGTCAGCTGTTCTATGCCGTGGCACCTGTCTTTGTCCACTGCCACATATATGTCGCCGAACTTGTTCTTCATCTGGTAAGGCTCGTCGCCTATCTCCTGCATCTTCGTCTGCTTTCCGGCGAGCACGTATCCCTTGCTCTTCCGCTTGTATCCGCGGCTCAGCACGGCAACCTTCACCTTGTCCTTCAGCAGCCGCACGAGATATTCCACGTGCGGTGTCTTGCCCGAGCCGCCCACCGTGAGGTTGCCCACGGATATCACGGGTATGTCGAAACTGCGGCTTTTCTTCAAGCCTATGTCAAACATCCAGTTTCTTATCCTTACCCCGATGCCGTACAGCCAGCTCAGCGGCAGCAGCCGGTTGTCTATTCTGATGAAGTCGCCTTCCATGTCTTACTTGTGCAAATGCCGTTTCTTTTTACTTCACCTTTATTATATAAGGTATCCTTGCCTGTATTGCATTCTGGTTGTTTATGTCCTTGAGGAGCATGAACGTCTCGTAATACTCGCCCAGTGCGGCGCGCATGCTGTTGTCAATGTAGCTGCTGCCCGACGCCTTGTTCATAAACTGCTCCAGCCAGTCTGCCTTTGCAGGATAAGCCGCTGTGTGATATTCCTTGACCTTTGCCAGTGCGGCAGCCTTTGCCACAGCCTTGTCCAGTCCGCCAAGCTCGTCAACAAGCTTGTTGGCGTAGGCATCCTGTCCCAGCCATACACGTCCCTGTGCCAGCTTCTCCACGCTCTCCGTCTTCATCTTCCTGCCTTCTGCCACGCGGCTTCTGAACAGGTTGTATCCGCGGTCTATGTAAGCGTTGAGATAGCTCATCTCCTCTTCGTTGAACGGGCGTGCCTGTGTGCCGAATGCGCTGTGCCTGTTTGTCCTGACCTCGTCGAACTTCACGCCGAGCTTCTGTGTGAGCAGTCCGCTCATGTCCGGGAACATTCCGAATATGCCGATGCTTCCCGTCAGCGTCGTAGGCTCTGCCACAATCCAGTTTGACACGCAGCTTATATAATATCCGCCCGATGCAGCCATGCCGCCCATGGATACCACCACGGGTTTCTTTTCCTTTAGTTTCTTTACGCTGTGCCATATCTGTTCAGAAGCGTATGCGCTGCCTCCGCCCGAATTCACGCGCAGCACCACAGCCTTCACATCGTCGTCTTCCATAAGTTTCTCGAGGTCCTTGCACACCTTCGTGCCCACAATCTTGTGTCCCTGCGACATCAGGCTTCCGCCCGTCTCGCTGTCGACAATGTCTCCGTAGGCATAGTAAACGGCAATCTGGTCGCCTTTTTCCTTGCTTCCTTTCAGCTGCTTCATCTCCGCAAGACCCACTGTGTTGATGTCGTCGTCCTTGCCGAGTTTCATCATTTTCCTTATCTCGTCCTTTATCTCGTCGGTATAGACCAGCTTGTCCGCCAGCTTATACTTCACGTAGTTCTTCGGGTCGTCAAGCGTTATGAAGTTGTCCGCGTACGTGTTCAGGGTCCCGACGCTGATTTTGCGGCTTGCCGCAACTTCCTTGCATACGTTTTCCCATATACCTTTTATATATGCCGTCACCTGTTCGCGGTTCGGCTCGCTCATCTTGTCGGCTGTGAACATCTCCGGTGCGCTCTTGTATGTGCCCACCTTTGCAAGCTGCATCTTTACCCCGAACTTAGCCATGAGGTCCTTGAGGAACATGGGCTGTGCCGCCAGTCCGTGCCAGTCAATCTGTCCGCTCGGGTTCAGCAGCACCCTGTCTGCCACCGATGCCAGATAGTATGTGCCCTGCGTATACGTGTCGCCGTATGCTACAATCCACTTTCCGCTCTTCTTAAAGTCGGCAAGTGCCCTGCGCATTGCCTGCATCGACGCATACGAGTCGGCAGAAAACAGTCCCGCCTCGATATATATTCCCTTTATGTTGTCGTTGTTCCTGGCTTTTTCTATTGCATTCAGCATGTCGTCCAGTCCGATGTTCTGCACCGTCTGTCCTGTCAGTTCCGCCATGATGTTATCCTCGGCACGCTCTTCCATCACGCCCTGAAGATTGATTACAAGTACGGTGTTGTCGCTCACGTTCTTTGTGGCAGAGCCCGATGCTACCATTCCGACGATGCTCATCACGCCCAGTATGCAGGTGACGAGGGTAAGTACCAGTATGCCGGCAATGGTGGCAAACATCTGTTTGAAGAAGTCTTTCATATCCTTTGTATTGTTTTATGAATTAAAATAGGCAGGCAGCTATAGTACAATGGCATAAAACCGTCATTGCGCCCCGCTTGTTATGCAAAGATAAGGATTTTTATTTTAAACGTTCATAAAACACGCATAAAGTTTCTTTATGTCACCAAATATTGTTATTTTCGCAATATATGAAACGTGCAGTTATAATGGGAGCCTCGTCGGGCATAGGTCTCGCGGTGTGCCGCCTGCTGTTGGAGCGCGGGTGGCAGGTGGGCGTTGCGGCGCGCCGGTGCGGCATACTTGAAGACATAAGGGCATCGGCACCTGACAGGGTGCAGACGATGACAATAGACGTAACGGACGACGATGCCCCCGGACGTCTCCGCTGTCTCATTGAAAAGCTCGGCGGCATGGACCTGTATTTCCATGCTTCGGGCGTGGGAAGGCAGAACATGACGCTCGACATGGACGTGGAGATGGCGACGGTCGCCACCAATGCCGCGGGCTTTACGCGCATGGTGGGCGCCGCCTACCGCTATTTTGCCGGCTGCGGGTGTGGACATATCGCCGTCATTTCATCTGTTGCGGGTGTCAAGGGGCTTGGACCCGCACCCTCATACAGCGCGACAAAAGCTTTTCAGAACGTCTATATACAGGCTCTTGAGCAGCAGTCGGCAACGCGCAGGCTCGATATAGCCTTTACGGACATACGTCCCGGCTTTGTGGCAACGCCTCTTCTTGGCGACGGCAGGGGCTATCCCATGCTTATGGACGCTGGCATGGTGGCGCGTCACATCGTCCGTGCCATAGAGAGGAAAAGCCATGTCTGTATCATCGACTGGCGTTACAGGCTGCTCGTGGGGCTGTGGCGGATGATACCGTCGTGGCTGTGGCGCAGGATGAGGCTGGTGAGATGAATTCTCGCAATGGCATGAAGGATACCGGCTCCTGTCGGTGATGGACATTTAAATATACAGAATATACACTCATGAACAGACACAAATGGATTGTAGCGGCGTTGCTGCTGGCTGTGCTTACGGCTACGGCACAGCCGGAGAAAGAAACATTTCCCGACGGCAGCGTTATGCCGGCATGGTTTTCGAACACCTTGCGGGTTGATACGGATACACTGGGACGCAGGTTCGTCGTAACCGAACATGGCGTCAAGAGCGATTCCACTACGGTGCAGACCGGGGCATTGCAGCGGGTTATAGACATGGCGGCGGAGAGCGGCGGCGGGGTAGTGGTCATCCCGCGGGGCACGTTTCTCAGCGGCTCGCTGTTTTTCAGGCAGGGCACACATCTTTATATAGAAGAGGGTGGGGTGCTGAAAGGAAGTGAGCGGATACGCGACTTCAAGGTGATGAAGACACGTATGGAAGGCGAGACGTGCACTTATTTCGCCGCACTGGTAAACGCCGACGGCGTTGACGGCTTCACCATAGCGGGCAAGGGGACGATAGACGGCAACGGCAGACACTATTGGGAGGAGTTCTGGATACGCCGCAAGTGGAACCCGGAGTGCACGAACAAGGATGCCCAGCGCCCGCGCCTTGTCTATATATCCAACAGCAGCAACGTGACGGTGCAGGACGTGCGTCTTGTCAACAGCCCGTTCTGGACCAACCACCTGTACCGCTGTCATCACGTGAGATACCTCGGATGCCATATCTTTGCACCTACGGAGGGCATCAAGGCACCGAGCAGCGACGCCATAGACATCGACGCGTGTCACGATGTGCTGATAGACGGATGTTACATGAGCGTGAACGACGATGCCGTGGTGCTGAAAGGCGGCAAGGGAACGTTTGCCGACAAGGATCCGGACAACGGCCCGTGCCGGAACATCGTTGTGCAGAACTGCACCTACGGACGTGTGCACGGGTGTCTGACGCTGGGCAGTGAGAGCCTGCACGACAGCAATGTGGTGCTGCGCCGCTGCCGTGTGCTGAGGGCAGACCGTGTGCTGTGGCTCAAGATGCGCCCCGACACGCCGCAGCACTATGAGCACATCACCGTGGAAGACCTCACCGGAAGCTGCGGAAGTTTCCTTGTGGTGCGCCCGTGGACACAGTTCTTCAAGATGCTGGAACGCCCCGACATGCCTCTTTCGCGGTGCAATGACATCACGGTGAGGCGCGTGGACATGGACTGCCGGAGGTTTCTTGACGTAGGCGCATCGGACAAGTACAGGCTTGCCGGCTTCACCTTTGAGAACTGTGACATAAGGGACGGCAGTGAGTCTTTTGACACATCTCCGATAGAAAATTGCAGGGTGAGAAACTTGAAAAGGACAGTTGTTCCGTCATTGTCTGTATCTCGCTGACAGTCAGCAGGATATCTTCCAGCTTCCAAAAGGCGGTCTTTTGGCGTCCAAAACATGGTCTTTCATGCTCCGAAAGGTCGTCTTTTGGAGGCTAAAAGACCGCCTTTTGGAAAACAGTTGAAAAACCGGGAGGATTCCATGCCGTGTATATTGCGTCAGTTCGTGATAACGGGCGATGAATGACAAGCGTTTCTCCTTAGTGTTCATGGTAACGGCTGGTGGCTTTAAACGTGTTCTCCTTAATGTTCATAATGACTGCCGATGAATGATAAACTTGTTCTCCAAAAGGTAGGGACACATTTTTCACTTCGTTCAACAACACGTCTTGTATCTGTCCGCACGCATCGAAGAGGCGTTCTTCCCATGAAAAGAGTTGCCCCGTAACAGCAACAGTTATATGTTTTTTGTTGGATTAACACTGATAAAGATATTAAGCAGCAAGACATTTGTATTGAAGATTTTAACTCCTGAACAGAACGCCTCTTCGATGCGTGCGGACAGATACAAGAATGTGTCCCTACTCATGTTGATGTGTTCTTTTGCTCATGTTGATGCGTTCTTCTACTCATGTTGATGTATCTCGGTGCTCCTTTTGTCTCCCCAATTATAAATTATAAATTATTAATTATGAATTACTTCGCCCTTTTACAAATGCCCGGCATAAACGTTAAATAAAACATAAAAAGCTCACTTTGATATGCTTTTAACTTTAATTTATGTAATTTTGCAGCCTGCATTATAATGAGAACGAAATCCATCATATTTATACTGCTGTCTGCCTTCATGTTTATGTGGGCGGATAACGGCATGCCTTTTTTGCAGAAAAAGAGGCGCGGGGCGGCAAAAAACAGCAGTGTGGCTGCGGCAGACACGGTTGTGACAGACACGGCGGCGCGGGCGGGCGGTCCCGATACGACAAAGATGGACTCGTTGCAGCTCGCAATATACAGGCACAACAAGGCGGTGGACGACTCGATAAGGCTTGACAGTCTTAACAGGCAAAGGTCCGGTGGGATAGACGCGCCCGTGAACTTTGCTTCGGAAGACTCGATGGTTTATGATGCGGGAAACAAGCTGGCATATCTCTTCGGAGCGTCGAACGTGAAGTATGAGAACATGGACCTCACGAGCGACCGTATCGCGATGAGCATGGACAGCAGTCTGGTGCGTGCCACAGGAACAGCCGACACAACCGGCGAGGTTAAGGGACAGCCCGTCTTCAAGATGGGTTCGGACGAGTATGAGAGCGACACCATTGCCTTTAACTTCAAGACAAAGAAGGGCTTTATAAATAATGTGTACACTGCGCAGCAGGACGGATTTCTCTCGAGCGAACGCTCGAAGCGCGACTCCTCGGGCGTGCTCTATCTCGAACACGGGCGCTACACCACGTGCGACCTGCCGCATCCCGACTTCTACATAGCCCTTTCGCGTGCGAAGGTACGTCCCGGCAAGGACGTTGTCTTCGGACCGGCATATCTCGTGGTGGCGGATGTTCCGCTGCCCATAGCCATTCCCTACGGCTTCTTCCCGTTTACAAAGAGCTATTCGAGCGGCTTCATCATGCCGACATACGGTGATGAGAGTTCGCGCGGCTTCTATCTCCGCGACGGCGGCTATTACTTTGCCATGAGCGACAAGTGGGACCTCAAGCTGCTCGGAGAGATTTATACCAAGGGCTCGTGGGGACTGTCGGCGGCGAGCAACTACCGCAAGCGGTATAAGTACAGCGGAAGTTTCTACTTCAGCTATCAGGACACGAAGAACGGCGACAAGGGCATGCCCGACTTTGCCGAACAGGAGAGCTTCAAGATACAGTGGATGCACCGTCAGGACGCAAAGGCTAACCCGTTCAGCACGCTGTCGGCAAGCGTGAACTTTGCGACGTCGAGCTACGAGCGCAACAACCTCAACAGCATGTACAACCCGCAGAGTTATACGCAGAGCACGCGAACTTCGAGCGTGAGCTGGAGCACCACTTTCTCGAGCATAGGCATGACGCTGAGCGGGACGACAAACCTCAACCAGAACATGCGCGACTCGATGATAGACCTCACCCTGCCCGACCTGAATATCTCCGTAAGCCGCTTCTATCCGTTCAAACGGCGGCACATGGCAGGCAAGGAACGCTGGTATGAGAAGATATCGATGAGCTATACCGGACATCTCAGCAACTCCATACACACGAAGGAAGACCAGCTGATGAAGGCAAATATCGTGAAAGACTGGCGCAACGGCTTCCAGCACTCGGTGCCGGTAAATGCCAATTTCACGCTGTTCAACTTCCTTAACATCAACCCTTCGATAAGTTTCACCGACCGCATGTATACAAACAAGGTGATGCGCTCGTGGGACAGTGAGGCACAGAGGGAAGTGTGCGACACGGTGTATGGCTTCAACAACGTATACAACTGGAGCATGAGCCTCAGTGCATCGACAAAGCTATATGGCTTCTATGTGCCCAACCGGAAAATCTTCGGCGACAAGATTGTAGCCGTGCGCCATGTGTTTACGCCCAACGTAAGCTTCAACTATGCGCCCGACTTCGGCGCGGAGCGTTACGGATATTATGATACTTATCAGAAGACGGATGCCGACGGCAACGTGTCGCTTGTGGAGTATTCGCCTTATTCGGGCTCGTTGTTCGGCGTGCCGGGCAGGGGAAAGACTGGAAGCTTTACGTTTGACATGTCCAACAACATTGAGATGAAGATACGTTCGGACAAGGATTCGACGGGATTTAAGAAACTGAGCATCATCGACGAACTTGGGGCGAGCATGTCGTACAACATGGCTGCAAAGCAGAGACCGTGGAGCGACCTCACCGTGCGCTTGCGCCTGAAATGGTGGAAAAACTATACGTTCAACATGAATGCCGTGTTTGCGACTTATGCGTATGAGCTTGATGAGAACGGAAATCCCTACGTCGGCACGCATACGGAGTACAGCAAGGGACGCTTCGGACGTTTTCAGGGCATGTCGCAGAATATATCGTTCACCCTTAATCCCGAGAAGCTGAAGAAGTGGTTCGGGCATGGCGACGACGAAGAGGAGGATGAAGAGAAGGACGACGAGGGCATGGATACGGACGTGGAGTCGAACGTTGACGATGACATGGTGCGCGGACAGCATGGTGCGAAGAAAAAGACTTCGACGAAGGCGGAGACCGATGAGGACGGATATATGAAGTTTTCCATGCCGTGGTCGCTGACCGTGGGCTATGGCGTGACGATGCGTGAGAATACGGGAGGGCGTTTCAATACCAAGTCGATGCGCTATCCTTACAAGTTTACGCAGAACCTCAACTTCAGCGGAAACGTGCGTATAAGCGACGGGTGGAACATCAGTTTCTCGAGCGGATACGACTTTGAGGAGCACGACTTGTCCATGACGACGGCATCGCTGCAGCGCGACCTGCACTGTTTCAGCATGAGCTGTTCGGTTGTTCTTGCGCCTTATACATCTTATAACTTCTCTTTCCGCTGCAACGCCGCCACGCTTACGGACGCGCTGAAGTATGACAAACGCAGTGGATACACCAACGCCGTGCAGTGGTATTGATATTGTCCTGCTGGTGTTTTGCAGCCTGTTATTAGTGGCTTTCTTATATAATAAAGGATATTTTTTCTCGTTTTTATGTATATCGCATGACAACAGGTCATTTAATACACATTATATGAAAAGGTATTTTTTATTATTTACGGTATTGTTCTTGAGCATTGTAACGTTTGCACAAGGCTTTAGTTATGGTGTGACGGCTGGTCTGAATGTGTCTCAGCCTAAAGATTATAAGAACCATCTCGGGTTTAATGTGGGTGTGAAAGGAGAATATCTTTTCTCCGACAAGATAGATTGTCCATATTTGGAAACATCATTGCTTTTTACATGCAAGGGCTGGAAAGATGATGTCTTTGCATCGGAAGAAGAGAATGCCGGTACGGTGGACTGGAAGTGCGATGCTTATTATCTGGAGCTTCCGGTAATGGTTGGATATAAGTTTGGCGTTACCGACAGGGTCAGGATGTCTGCAAGTGCGGGTCCCTATGTAGCCTGCGGACTGTTTGGAAAGAGTTCCGTGGACGGTGCTCACGGAGTTACAGATGTGGACAATATCTTCTCTGACGGTATGTACAAGCGGTTTGACTATGGTGTGAAGGTCTATGTCGGCATAGATTTTTCCAACTGGCAGCTCGGACTTAGCTACGGGCACAGCCTGCAAAACCCTGTCAAGACGGGCTGGGTGTTGCAGGAGCCTAAAGACAGGACGCTGTCAGTGCAGGTGGCATATATCATCAACAGATAGTGATGTGGTGCGGCTGATGTGTGGCAAGTGGCTTCTTGCACATGTCAGCATGCAGCCTTTGTGCCGGTCTTGTTGTTATTTATAATAGTCTTCAAAGTCTTTCTTCAGCTGTTCCCATCCGCCGGGATATGTCTTGGCTATTTTCTGTAGGTTGCTGTCTTTGTCGTTGCTGTCTTTCAGAACAGACACAAGCTTCTTGAAGTAGTCTTGTGGAGTAGCCTCGATAAAGAATGTGACTATTGCGTGTGACGTTATATATGTGACTTGGTCGTTGGTTTGCTGGTGATGCATGAACTCTTCATGTTTGTAGTTAAAGATGTCCTCAAGTCTGATTTCATCAAGCATCAGCATTGTGCGCAGCCGTCCTTTTTCGTAAGGTTCAAGACTGTGTTTCAGCCCGTTCTTTGTTACATTGCAATGTTGGAAATATTCCGAAAGACCTTCATTAAGCCACGGCAGCGTATTGGTACCGAATATACTCCTGAACAGGGCGTGGCTAAGTTCGTGCCTTATCACTCCGAGGCTCATGCCCTTCATGCCGCCGACAAGCATCACGCTGCATTCTTTTGTCTTCAGGTTGAATATTCCTTGTGGCATTATCGGGACTTTTTTATAACGTGGATTTCTTTCTATAAGGAACCGTTTCCATTTCTCTTTGTCGTCAAATAAGTTCAGTCTGATGTTTAAAGTGTCGGACAAGCCATGCCGGCTGTAGAAATCTGCGGCATGCCTGAGGAATATTTCAATTTGTCTTTTGTCCCGGTGAGTAAGTGGAGAACCTGAATATTCGATTGAAATATGTTGTGAGAAGGCACTGCATGTAAATGCGGCATAAACCAGTGCGGTTAAAAGGAGGCGCATGTTATTTGTGTTTTAGATACCTTTTCTGTTCTTTTTTGCTCATGTCCTGCATGATTAGCGCATCGTCTGTTACGGCACGGTAGAACTTATGCTCTATGGGGCGGATGTCTCCCAGCTCTGTCCTGAACGTGGGAACGAAGTGTGAATATGGATATCCTGCGGCATCGGGACCGTTGAACTTGTTCTTGTCAAGAAAGAAGAACGATATGGAAATGTTGTCTTGTCCGGCAATGCCGATGGGCTGTGCTGTTCTTATTCTGTCACCGGGTGCTGCGAATTTGTCCCTTAATCCTGCATATACGGCGAATGTATGGTCGGGATGATACACCAGAATAAAGCGTGAGCTTGGCGTCTTGCAGAGCGTTCCGCCGCGTGTGGCATATATGGTGTCGCCTCTTTCTGTCTTGAAGTTCAGGGTCTTGTATGTTTCGTGCCTGTCTGTTCTCCATGCCGTCCTTGTACCGCTCTTTACCGGTAGTGCGTATGGCGTGTTTACGTTGAAATCATCTGGAAAGATGCCGCGGTAATACCTGTATTGTGTTGCTTCTTTTGCGGGATTATATATTTTTTCTTTTTGCGGGACAATAAATGCAGTGTTCTTTCCCGGATGTAGGTTGTACGACCTGTCGTTTTTGCGGAACAGGTAGTAGTCGCACCAGTCGTTGTTGTAATAGTTTTGTTCGTATTGTTGGCGTGAGTTCTTTTCATATCTCGACTCAATCATGTTTACATCGTGCGCCATCAATATCTTTGCTATTTGTGCTCCGGCATGTTGCGGGCATGCAAACAGACATAGAAACACTGGCATTGATGCCTTAAAGCATCTCGTAACTGTATTAAAGAAGTTTGGTTTCATCTTTAATGTATAATATAATTATGGATTATCTTCCTTCTCTTTATGATGTTGTCTATAGCGATATTGTGTGCACCGGGTTATTTCCCGTATGCAGCCTCCGTGAGTCTGTCCAGAGATTCTTCCTCTCCCACAACCCATATCACGTCACCTTGTTGCATGACGTGTGACGGCTCTATTTGCGAAAGGTTCTCCTTGCGCTCCTCAAGTCCCACCACCATGCAGTTGTAAATGTCGCGTATGCCGCTTTCGATGAGTGTCTTTCCGATGATTGGACTGTTCTCTGAGATGATAATCTGCCGCAGTTTCATTTCCCGCTTCTCTATGTCGGGGTCTTCATCGTACACATCATTTCTCATTGCCGCACTGAATGCGGTGAGCTGCTCGTCGCTTCCGATAGCCTGTATCTTGTCTCCGGGGAATATGACGTTTTCTCCGTTGGGGATGTTTATGCGTATTATGCCGCGCAGTATGCTGCTTACATGTATGCCGAACCTGTTGCGGAAGCGCAGTTCGCGCAGCGTCTTGCCTGCCCATACGGAGTTTTCGGGTATCTCGAAGTCGGATATGTGCACGTCACGGTCGAGCAGATGACCTTCGTAAAGCGGCTTCTTGTGCCCGTCAACCTGCGCCTTTATGTCGCGCGAACGCAGGTTGAGTACAAACAGCCGCTCAAGTCTTATGCTGCGCTGCTTGATGCGCCGTGACAGTATTATCAGTATCACAAGAACTGTGGCGATACATATTATGAGGGCATTGGTGAACCGTGTGAGGTAGTTGCATATATAAAATACGAATGATATGGCTATTATAAACCTCACGACAATGGTAAGCATGAGCGGTATATGGTTTCTGCGGCTTTCTTTCCAAAGCATCTTGAACTCCTCGCTGTGGTTCTTTTTCATCACCATGGCGCGCAGGAACGGGGATATTATCATCACCGTAAGCACGATACACGTGGCATTTGCCCACCAGTGGGGCAGTATGCTGCGTATGAACGGCAGGAAGAACATGAACATGAGTGCCGTTGCCGCTGCCGACAGGATTGAGTAGATGACGGTGTTGCGTACCATTTCTGCCAAGAGCCTCTTCCAGTTTCCTTCGGGCAGAGATGACTGGCGGCTGAGTGTAAGGTCGTTGAGCAGCGATATCCACTTTGCCGGCAGATGCCGCTCAAGACGGTTATAGCATGGTGTTGAGGCGCGCATCATGTATGGAGTAAGGAACGTGGTGATTACCGATACGGCAACTACGACAGGATATAAGAACTGGCTTATCACGCCGAGTGACAGTCCCAATGATGCTATGATGAACGAAAATTCGCCTATCTGCGCCATGGAAAAGCCGCATTGCATAGCCGACTTGAGTGTCTGTCCGCTGATAAGGAAGCTGAAACTTCCCAATACCGACTGTCCTATGAGTATGGTTATAACGAGTATAAAGATAGGCAGTGCGTATTCGACAAGTATACCGGGGTCTACCAGCATGCCCACGGAGACGAAGAATATTGCGCCGAAAAGGTTTTTTACGGGTTCTACAAGACGGGTTATTTTTTCCGCTTCAACAGTCTCGGCGAGTATCGAGCCCATGACGAAAGCCCCGAAGGCACTGCTGAATCCCACCTTTGTCGACAGGACAGCCATGGCGCAGCACAGACCGAGAGCAACGATAAGAAGTGTCTCGTTATTGATGTGTTTGCGCATGGAACGCAACAGAAGAGGGATTGCGAATATGCCTACGACAAACCATAGAATAAGGAAGAAGCCTATTTTCATTATGCTCTGCAGCATTTGCCCGCCGTCGGGACTGTTGCCGCCGGCTATAGCCGAAAGCATCACCATCATCACTATGGCAAGCATGTCTTCGAGTATCAGCACGCTCATGACCATCCCTGCAAAGCGTTGCTGGCGCAGCCCGAGGTCGTCGAAAGCCTTGTAGATAATGGTGGTTGAGCTCATTGCCAGCATGCCCCCGAGGAAGATGCAGTCCATGTGGCTCCATCCGAAAGTATTGCCGACGCCTATTCCGAGCATCATCATGCAGAAGACAATGGCACATGTGGCTATCACTGGAGATGCACCCATCTTCAGTATCTTCTTGAAAGAGAAGTCGAGACCCAATGAGAAGAGCAGGAACATCACGCCGATGTCCGCCCATGTATGTATCTCCGCCCTGTCTGCAACAGACATTATATAAGGCATGTGGGGGCTGACAAGGAACCCTGCGACAACATAACCGAGCACGAGAGGCTGTTTCAGCTTTTTAAACAGTATCGTAACAATGCCGGCTACGATGAGGATTAGGGCAAGATCGTTGATGAGATAGGGCAGTTCGGACATGGCGAATTACGAATTTTGAATTACGGGTTACGAGTTTTGAGTTACGAGTTGTCGCATTTCATGCGAAGTAGAGTTATGAATTTTGAATTACGAATTTGGAGTTTTGAATTACGGGTTACGAGTTTGTAACTATGATATTATCCCCTGCGCAGTTTGATTTGACAAATTATAATTCTTAATTAATAACTCTACTTCGCATGAAATGCGACAACTCGTAACTCAAAACTCGTAATTCGTAATTCTTCAGTCATTATATTCGGCTGTAAGCTCGCATATTTTCACGATTACTTGCATGGCCTTTTCCATTACCTGAATGGACACAAACTCGAACGGTCCGTGGAAGTTCACGCCGCCGGCGAATATGTTCGGGCACGGAAGACCCTTGAACGACAGCTGTGCCCCGTCGGTTCCGCCGCGTATAGGCTCAACCTTTGGCGGCACGTCGCATGCCTGCATGGCTTTCAGTACGATATCTATTACGTGCATGTTGGGATCAATTTTCTCTTTCATGTTGTAGTACTGATCCTTTACATCTGCGCTTACCGTGCCTTCGCCGTATTTATTATTCATTTCCCTGACACATTCCTTGATGAAGCTTTTGCGCTCTTCAAATCTTTCACGGTCGTGGTCGCGTATGATATAAGACATCTTTGCACTTTCGATGTTCGACTCAATTCCCAACAGATGATAGAAGCCCTGATACCCTTCGGTGGTCTCAGGAGTCTCGTCTGCGGGCAGCATTCCGGCAAATTCGGCAGCAAGACGGTTCGCGTTGATCATCTTTCCCTTGGCATATCCGGGATGAACGCTCATGCCTTTAATGCTTATCTTGGCAGATGCGGCGTTGAAGTTTTCAAACTCGAGGTCGCCCAAATCGCCGCCGTCCATAGTGTATGCCCATTCACAACCGAACTTCTCTACATCGAAATGGTGTGCTCCCATACCTATTTCCTCGTCGGGATTGAACGCAATGCGTATGTCGCCGTGCTTTATTTCCTTGTGGTCGCGGAGCCAGCACATAGCCTGTACAATCTCGGCTATGCCCGCCTTGTCGTCTGCTCCGAGCAGGGTATGTCCGTCGGTGACTATCAGATCTTCGCCTATATGAGCCAGAAGTTCCGGAAATTTCTTTGGCGATGATATTATTCCCGGTGACAGTTCAATGTCCGTTCCGTCATAATTTTTCACGATGCTCGGCTTGATATTTGCACCGCTGCAATCGGGTGAAGTGTCGTAATGGCTTATAAAACCTATCGTAGGTACATCCTTCTTAACATTTGACTTTAGAGTTGCATAGACATATCCCATTTCGTCCATCTCCACATCGTCAAAGCCCTCGTCTTTCAGTTCGTCCTTAAGATACTTGGCAAATACAATTTGTTTGGGAGTACTTGGCACGCTTTCGCTCTCTTCGGAAGATTGTGTGTCAAACTTCACGTAGTTTAAAAATCTCTCAGTAATGTCCATGATAGTAATTGATTTGTTATGATAATTGATAAAGCCCGTTTCAAGTTGCCGTGGCAAGGCTTATCTTTATGCAAAGATAATATTTATTTTTAAAAGGACAATGTTTAATAATAATAAAAGGTATACATGCAAGTCCCTTTACCGCCGGTATATAGCGCCGCAGGCGGAAACCCTTCTGTTACAAAGGATTTCCGCCTGCCTGCGGTGTGATTCCGGTGGGATTCAAACCCACGACCTTCAGAACCGGAATCTGACGCTCTATTCAGCTAAGCTACGGAACCGTGATGCAAAGGTAATACAAATTGCCCGTAGTTCAAAACTTTTTGTCATTTTTATGGCTGGGGCGTGAACTGCTGCGGTCTGCTGCAATGCTTAAAGCCGCAGATGTCTGCGGCTTATCTTATAACCACCATGTATGCCGTGTTGTTCTCCGACAGATATATCTCGTAGTTGCCATACTTGTAATAGTCGCTGCCTTTGTTAAGCCGTCTTATTCCCTTAACGGCTCTGAGGCTGTTCAGGGGCATTCCTATATAAATAGGTGTGCCTTCTATCTTCACGCCATGCTTGAACACTGTCATCTCGTCTACTATGTTGTCTCCGTCGCTGTCTGCCACTGTCAGCACGTTGTCGTCACCGTCATAGCATTCATACTGCGTACCGTCACATCCGTATCCGCTTTCCTGTACCCTTGTATATACACCACGCATGGTCTTGGGCACATTCTGAAGTCTCATGCCTATCCTGACGCTTCCGAAGCTCTTCTGGGATATCGCCGGCAGGCTTGTGCCGCCTGACGCGGGCTTCTGCCATTCTATCGGTATGTTGTGAATATCCGCCCAAATGTCCTGCAGATACGTAACCACGCATATATGGCTGAGGCTCTTGTATGTTGTCGGAACCACCCACACCGGGCTAACGTATATTCCGTTTGCGGCATCTTTCAGCGTCCATTCCCCGCGCGTCCAGTTCTTGTTTTCCACAAGCTTCTCACCGTTCGGACCGTAAACCTTGTCAGCCTTTACGCTGTAGTGCTTCCCGCTTTTTGTCTTTATGCGTATTATCACCTGTATCGCGCCATTTTCCGAGTTGCCCACAGCCTTGATAAATTCCATTGCTCCCCAGCTGTTTACAAACGAAGGCTCCTCCTGATATGTTATATATCCCGTTTTGTTTGAGCCGGGGTTGCTGCCTGTCTGTCCTGATACGCTGTTCAGGGCACTGTTGGCTTTTTGGAGAGCCTTTTCCAGTTTCTTTATGAATTGGGCTTCGGCACTGCATGATATTATCAATGCCATGATGACAAGAGTTATTTGCTTCTTCATAATTCTTTTTTTGTTTGATTTTTTTATATTCCTGAGTCTCAGTGGTAAAGCATGTAAAGATGTTTCATGATGCTTCGTGCCTTTATATTTATGGCCGCATAAATCCCCGTTCCATGGCTTTCTTTATAAGTTCAGCCATGTTCGAAGCCCCCAGCTTGCGCAGCAGCCGTTTGCGGTGGAACTCCACGGTGTTGTTCGATACAAACAGCTGTGCGGCTATTTCTGCCGTTTTCTTTCCCTCGGCAATGGCTCTAAGCACGTCCAGTTCCCTTTCCGTCAGTATCTGCTGCTTCTCATATTCGCGGCAATACTCCTCGTATCTGCTGCTGTAATAGCTGTCGCCCGACACCACGCGCTCAACGGCTTTCCTCAGTTCGCCTATGTCGTCGCTCTTGAGCACTATGGCATCGGCACCGCTGTTCATCATGCGCTTTATTATCCAAAACTCCTCGTGCATGGAATGGAATATCACCGACACGTCGGGACTTATCTCGCGCAGCCTGTCCAAAAGGTCAAAGCCCGACATGTCCGGCAGTTCAACGTCTATGATGACAATGTCGAAGGCATGCTCCCTTGCGAGGGATATTGCTTCGACGGCTGTCGTTGCCTTGTCTATGCGCCTTATGCCGTCGCATGTCGACAGTAATGTGCTCAGACCAAGCAGCACAATCTGATGGTCTTCTATTACCAATATGTCAACTTCGCCTGTCTGCTTTATTTTATGGTACACTGCTTGTTTTTTGTAGTAAGGATTTCCACTATATTACTTTTCAGTTCAAAATTAAACATTTCATTCCTCATTATCAAAAAAATGCGCTCAATAAAGCAGGATGTTATCGCAAAACTACGGCTAACGGTAGGGGCTTCAAGGCTTCTGTGCGCCTAAATACATACTTTTATGCGCGTACCCCTGCTGTCGGATTTCCACTCAAACTGCGCCCCTATGCTGTCAGCCCTGTCTCGCATCGAACTTATTCCTTTTCCGTTGTTTCCGTCCGTGCCTCCACCGTTTCCGTTGTCGGTCACGGAGAGTGATATGTGCGTTCCGTCGCATGTCATCTCTAACTCCGCCTTTGTGCATGCCGAGTGGCGTATCACGTTGCTCACCGCCTCCTGCATTATGCGGTAGAGCTGATAGGACACGCTGTCTGGAATGTTGCCCCAGCCTTCACCCCTCAGGCTGTATTCTATGTGCATGTTGTCCGGTTTAACCAGATGCGTCAGATAGTCTGCGGCAATCTCGTCTATCGAAGCATACCTGAACGACGGCGGCATAAGCTCGTGGGAGATGCGGCGCAGCGATGTGCGCATTGTCTGCACGCGGTCTGCCATTTCGTCCATGCCCGTGTTGCCGCTCCTGATGTCCATGCCCAAGGCAAGAAGGTCGTTGCATGCTCCGTCGTGCAGCTCGCGTGCCAGCCGTGCCCGTTCCGCCTCCATTCCGTCTATGTATTTGCGCGCCATGTCTATTTCCGTCTGTTGTCTCCGTGCCTTCCTGCGGTGTCTTGTCCACAGCAGTGCTGTTATGAGTGCTGCCGCAACTGCCGTCAGAACGGCAACCACAGCCAGCATGCGCGCCCGTTCGGCGCTCTTTTCCCGTTGCAGGCGGCTTATCTCCAGTTCCTTCTCCTGTGTCTTGAAGCGCACTGAATATTCCGACAGCTGTTTCTCCACTTCTCCGTTGCGCACACTGTCCTGCATCGCCACCGCCTCATGCTCCAGCCTGTATGCCTCGCGGTGGTTGCCAAGTCCGGCGTGGCATTGCGCCTCTGCCATGCGCAGCTTGTAGAGAGGCACGGCTTGAAACGCCTTTATCGCTTCAATCTGTTCTGCCGTGGCAAGAGCCTCACGGTATTTGCCACGGTTCAGCTGTGTCTGCATTTTCGATTCCATTATTCCCGCTACGGCGATATTCGTTTCCGGCACCTCTGCGGCTATCTTCTCGCCCCTGGCAAGATAAAATTCGGTTGACTTTTCGTCTCCCAGCTTGCGGCATGCGCTCAGCAGATAGTTTATCACCTTCAGCTTCAGCGGCGTGCTGTTCATGCTCTCCGCCTTTCCGAATACCGTTTTCAGAAGCGCGGCGGCACGCCTGTCGTCTCCTTTCTTGGCATACCCTATGCCCTCGTTTGCCATTGCCGAGAGACATTCAATCTCGTCGCCGGCCCTTTCTGCACATTCCTTCGCCTTGATTGAGTATCTGATGCCCTCGTCGTAGCGTTCCATTTCATAATACAGCACCGCCAGGTTGTTGTACAGATAAGCCAGCCCCTCGTCATATCCGCTCCGCTGTGCTGCCTCAACACCCTCCTTGTAGCATGTCGCGGCAGAGTCGTTCATGCCCGACCGCCTGTATACAATACCCGTGTTTCCGCACAATATCACGTACATCTCCACATTGTCGCGGCACATCTCCATGGCTTTCCGCCCGTATTCCAGAGCCTTTTTCATGTCGCCGCTCAATGTATAGGCGGCAGACATCTCAGCGTTGAGCATGCCCTTGGTGCTGTCGGCGGCGTTCTCATAGCCCAGTCCCCGTGCAAGCACGGCTATTGCCGAGTCGTGTTCTTCCTTTTCATTCAATGCATTCGCCTCTTCGAGACACCTGTATGCCTCTCTGTCATCGTCGTTTTCCATGCGGCTTCCGTTGCCGGTACATGCCGCTGCCGCAAGAAACGTCATCAGTAGAATTAAGTTCTTCATTCTGCAAAGATAATGTTTTTGTCTGTATATCAGCACAATAATGCCGTAAACAGCCGTAGCCGGACCTCGTTTTGCGGCGGTGTATCGCATTGTGTATGCACAAGTGTATCGCATAGTGTATCGCATTCAGGCTTGACATGTAATGTCATTTGTATTATCTTTGCACCGTCGAACATAAGGGTACCCTGCAATCCTGACGAGGATTGTCAGACAAAAGAAACAACAAAACAATTTATTAACAATTAAAAAATTAAGAATTATGGCAGTATTTTATCGTTTATATCAGAATAACAACAAGTCGGCAAGCGGTTACAGGAAATGGTATGCACGCGCAGTGGTGACCGAAACAATGACAACCCGCCAGCTGGCGGAGATAATGCAGGAGAACTGTACCGTGAAGCGGTCGGACATCGAAGCCGTACTCCGAGAGTTGGTACCCACTATGACACGCGCCATGCAGGACTCCAAGCGTGTGAAGATAGACGGTCTCGGCTCGTTTAAGATAGGTCTGAAGACCAAGGCAGCCGCCTCGGCGAAGGAGTTCAACGCACAGAAGAACGTGCGCGGCATGCACGTCAACTTCATGCCCGAGACCTATAAGGACAAGAAAACCAACACCCGTGTCTGCGACCTGCTTAGCCGTTGCACCGTGGCAGAGCTTCCAAAGAACGCCGTGGTGACGGGCAATGCCGCGGAAGAGCCGCAACCCTGATGTCATGCCATGGCAACTTTATGAGCAGGCACAGCCTGTTGTAGTTCTCTGATTTAACTGTTATTCCGCATTCCGCTCTTCGGGGATGCGGAATTTTTTATATCCTCATTCCGGAAAAGATTATATTTTTACCCGCAATATACCTTTTCTTACATTGTAACGGAGTATTAGTTACCTTGCAATTAATGCTTCCTTACCTGACAACGGATGCTTCCTTATACTGCAATTAATACTTCGTTACAGGGTATTTAATATCTCCTTGCACGGTAATAAATGCTTCCTTGCAGGGTAATTAATATCCCGTTGCGAAGTAAGGGAGTATCTGTTATTATAATTTGGGTTTGATGAATGATACATCCCTTCGTTCGTGCGAATTGTTTTATGTCGGACTCACTCTAAATAAAAGGAGTCTGACTTTCTTGTTTATTTGATTAATTATTAATATATTACTTATTTAACACATTTAAAATCGGGTGCAAAGTTACGGATATACTTTTATTAATTGTATATCAGACAGTTAAAAATATGTTAATAAAATGTAAAACATACACTCGTCATATTGACTTGCCATACTTTAAAAAGGATAAAAGCATCGCTAATCAAATAATCAAGTAATAGGTTCAAGATGAAAAAAAGTTACTTTTTAGGATTGGCCATGCTGCTCGGTGTGACAGGAGAGGGGTATGCGCAGGTGAAAATTGCAAATCCTGCCGATTTAACAGCGGCAAAAGATTCATTGAGTAAAATGATTACGTACAATGCACGTATTTCTGAAAATACGGGACTTATTAATTCTTTTACTATAGAATTAGGTAAACAAAAGCCAACAGTAATAGATAAAGAAGTAAAACGTGTGCCTTACGGAACGGTAGAGAAAAGCGCAATAAATGCTTTTGCAGACAAACTTCTGTATGGTAAGGGTGAAGACAGTTCACTTAAAATAAAAATTGTACAATCAACAGGTGGTTGGGTTACGACATCAACTCTCTATATATATTCTTCAGAACAGGATGTGTCAGGAGATAGCGATGTAAAGACTGTAAGTACAAACAGTCTACAGCCAACAGGATTGGACTTGGTAGGTTCTTTAGGGAGTAGCGTTGGTGCTATTGTTATATATTACAAAAGAACAGATAAGGCAGGGCATGAAACTTACAAAGAGTATTATTATGGATTGTCCTCTGCTGCAACAACAAATGCAGGCGTTTTACCTGCTTTAAAATCAGCAGTAAGTAATATTCCTGAGGGAGAAGATGATGTAGAAAAAGAAGTTGAGATTGAGAATGAGGTATATACAACTCTTATGACTAAGATTGCTTCTTATAAAACTCAGAACAGCTATTATACAGCTCTTATAAATGGTGGAACTTGGACTGTTTATGCTGTTGAAAATGGGGCAGAAACAGAAAAGACATCAGAGACTTCTATAGCAAAAGGATGTGCTACATTTAAGAATCTTATACTTGCGGACAATATAAACAGCTTGCCAGATGGTTTCACAATGGGTGTCTGGGGTGAAGATTATGTCTTCAATGGCAATGGTTATTCAATAGAGTCAACAAGCACATCTCTCTTCGGAACAAATAATGGTGTTATAAAGAATCTTGGTGTGCTGAATGGTAATATTGTTACAAGAAACAATGGAACCATAAGTAACAGCTATGAAAAACCCAAAGACACGAATTTGTATAACATTTATGACGAAGATGGTAACAGGGCAAACAATCAGCAGCTTTCTGCGGAACTGGCTCATAAACTGCGTAATACTTTTGGCATGGACTTGAGTTCTGGTACTTTATCTTTGAGTAAAGTAACAAATGAGAACAAGGTCTTTATGGTTCAGTATGCAACACATGAGGATAAGACTGGCACAACTTTTTATACAAATATAAATAATGGTTATATATCACAGTCGCCTGTCAGTGATTTTGAAAAAAAGAACATATTCTATTATGTAGAAGATGCGGACGGCCGTGAAATGACACAGTCTGCAAACGTTGTATGCAAGAACGGCAATGTTTATGAGTGTTCAACGGCTGTTATTACAGATAAGGGAGATAATATGGGTATATTTATCTTGAAAGATTTTACGGCAGCAAAAGTTGACTATAAGCGTAACGTAACAACAGATATAGCATCTGTTTGTTTCCCTTTTACTGTTGATTATGATGTAATGAAAGCGAAGGGTGTAAAGAATGTGATGCAGTTTAACGGTGTTGAGGCTGCAACTGGCATATATTGGTTTAAATATATGACTGGCAGTCTTTTGGCAAACCAGCCTTATCTTGTAAGTTTTGATGCTGCGCCCAATTCAAATGTTTTTGACGGACTTGCTAATGTTAAGTTTTCTGCAACACCTGATGTAAATCTTTATGAACTTGCTCCGGCTGTAGATAATACTGTTGGCGGTAATCTCCGTGGCACACTTGTACAGACAACAGCAAGTGTACTTGCAGCCTCACAATATGATATATATGGTTACAGCGCAACAACTGGCGACTTCGTGAAAATGGCGGATAAGGCAACATTTGGCGTATGTCGTGCTTATGTAAGAAGTCCGCGTTCTACAGCAGCTGCAAAGTCATTTGCTCTTGGTTTCTTGGATGAGAATGGTAATGTTGTCAACGGTGGTGGTACTACAGGTATAGGTTCTATAACAGGAACAGAGGATAATGGTTTCAGTGTAAAAGGCGGTAAAGGCATGATATACGTCAATGCAGATAAAGCGCAGAAGGTAAATGTTTATACTGTTGGCGGTAGCCTTGTTAAATCTTCAACAGTAGAAGCAGGTTCTATCTCAATCCGGAATGTATATAGTGAATGGTAAGAAAGTTGTTGTAAAATAATTAAATAGAAAATATTATTATGAATAAGAAGATATATATCAAGCCGGAGACAACTATGATTAAGGTTGAGCTGGAGTCTCTTATATTAGGTAACTCTATCTCAGGTGAGGGCGTTGAAGGTTCAAGACCAAATCCAACTGAGCCTCCCTACACAGGTGATGCAGCTTCGAAAGAAGACAATAGCAGTGATATTTGGGGCGGTGAGTGGTAACAGACACAACAATTAGTGATATGAAAGTTCCGGCATCTATGCAATAAGCATGGGTGCCGGAACTCTTTATATGTGGATATTATCATTTTTATGGAATAAAATGCTTAATTTTGTAAGCATGATGGGCAATATATTTTACAGAAAAGGGATAACATCTGCTGTTTTCGGGGTTGTTTTCATGTTTTCTTTCATCAGGACAGATGCACAGGACATAAGGCAGGTGGAGGATTATGAAGAGGCGGATACGGTTACAGCAGATACCACGGAGAATATCGGAGAAGACCGTGAGCTGCCATGGCCTCTTAACATACAGGCACGTATAGACAAACTTATGGAAAGCAGCATATTCACTACATCTACCGTGGGAATGGAGATTTACGACCTCACAGCCGACTCGACGATATACAGATATAATGAAAGGCAGCTGATGCGGCCGGCAAGCACCATGAAGATGATTGTTGCCGTGACGGCTCTCGACCGTCTGGGCAGTTCGTATAAATATGTCACATCGCTGCACTATAAAGGTGACATTGACAGCACGACACTAAACGGCGACGTTTATTGCAAGGGCGGTTTCGACCCTGCCTTTGGCAATGCAGACATGGACATGTTTGTGGAAGCCGTAAAACAGTTGGGTATAGACACAATAAGGGGTGACATCTACGCAGACCTGACAATGAAGGACAGTGACCGACTTGGCGAGGGCTGGTGCTGGGACGACGACAATCCGGTGCTCTCCCCGCTGCTTATAAACAGGAAAGATGAGTTTGCAAAGCGCTTCAAGGCAAGACTTGAAAAGGAAGGCATATATATCGGCGGGGAACTTAGAGAGGGGCGTACGCCATACGGGGCGCGTGAGATATGCCGCAAGGAGCGGATGCTGGGCGACATAATGAAGCGCATGATGAAACGGAGCGACAATCTCTATGCCGAATCGATGTTCTATCAGCTGGCGGCGGATACAGGCGGTTCCCGTGTCATATCGGCACGTCACGGAAGACAGGCGGTAAACCGTCTTGTCTCAAAACTGGGCTTGAAGCCCTCACATTATTACGTTGCCGACGGCAGCGGGCTGTCACTATACAACTATGTATCGCCGCACATGGAAGTAAGGTTCCTCCGCTATGCCTATGCCGACAAGGAAATATACGACGCTCTTCTGCCCACCATGCCCATAGCTGGTGTTGACGGCACGCTTGCCAAGCGCATGCGTCGCGGATATGCACACGAGAACGTAAAGGCTAAGACGGGAACCGTGACAGGCGTAAGCGCACTTGCGGGATACTGCACGGCTGCCAACGGTCACGTCCTGTGTTTCTCTATAATAAACATGGGTATAAGGCATTCGTCGTCGGGGCGGAACTTTCAAGACCGCGTCTGCGAGGCTCTCTGCCGTCCGTAATGAAACTTTTGATTAGTCATATAAATATAACGTGAGTCCGACATAAGCAAGTTATAAATCCATCCTTCGGTAGGGACTTTTTCTTGTAAATGTCCGTAAAAACAACACATAAAAACAGCTTTAAGCGGGATGAAACACGAACATTTACAAGAAAAAGTCCCTACCGGAGGATGACGCTTGCAGATTGTCTTATGCCGAACTCAAATATACTTTATTTAACGTGAGTTCGACTAATTGTATCAACTCTGTAAGTTATTAATCAACTTTCTCTTACGTTCTTACGTTCGGGCGGATTTGTAGTATAACAAGAAAGATAAATTCATCTAACTTACGTTTATGTAGTATCCCGTTTAACATATCTATATGTTTATTTGCGTAAATAATATGTATTTTGAGAATAAAGCATCAGAATAAGTATGAAGAATGATTTATATGTAAGGAGTTGAAAATAGGCATTAATAGAATGTGGAAACGGGAATTGTTATTGTAAAATGCAGGGATAGCAACAATTTAACTGTTGCATGAATGAAATAGGCGGCATGGTAATGTGAATGGATATCGTGGATGTATCACGTAAGATTATATGCCTTGTGGATTTGCTTAACTTATGTTTATTCTCCGTTTCCATAAATGATGTTTAACTCGGCGGTTGCTTTATTTAACGCTTTCATGCCATTCCAGACTTTTAAAAGCCGCTATATTTGCATGCGGCGGAGAGGTGTTCCGCCGGTGAACTATCTGTTAATAATAAAAATAAAGGGAAGATATGAAGAAGAAAAGCTTTACATCTGTTGCCTGTCTGTTGCTGTCAGGCTCGATGCTCGTGTCATGTGTAGGTTCGTTCAGACTGTTCAACAAGTTGGCGGCATGGAACAAACAGGCTACTGGAAACAAGTTTCTTAACGAACTTATTTTTATCCTTATTTCTCCTGCTTATGCTGTTTGCGGTGTGGCAGACGTGCTGGTACTCAATACGATAGAGTTTTGGAGCGGTAAGAATCCGGTTAGGGCGGACATCGGAAAGACACGTAAGGTGGAAGGAACCGACGGACTGATGTATGCAGTGAAGACACTGGAGGACGGTTATGAGATAACGTCTCCCGACGGAAAGATAAGCTATTTCAGGTATGACAAGAAGACTGACACATGGTCGGTTGAGGGAAATGGCGTCAGCAAGGAACTTTTCAAGTTTAATGCCGACGGCACGATACACGCCTATCTTCCTGACGGACGCTCGATGGATGTAGCTTGTGACGGTGCCGGGGTATATTCCCTGCGCATGGCAGTGAACTGCGGAACGTGCTATGCAATGTGGCGTTGACATT
>ERZ840371.1209-NODE-1209-length-27911-cov-3.113548_pt1 | contig 27911 bp, 28 predicted proteins | sample MGYA00519937_ERZ840371 | MGnify/ENA primary metagenome ERZ840371 (study PRJEB31850, sample SAMEA3708873) | human gut metagenome | biome: human gut; feature: human-associated habitat; material: faeces | place: China | collected 2014 ... | reverse complement strand
CTCAGTCGGTAGAGCGTCGCCTTGGTAAGGCGGAGGTCACGGGTTCGATTCCCGTTAGTAGCTTACACAGAAAGAGGGTATAGCCAGGTGCTATACCCTTTTTTTCTGTGTGTGGGTAACATTATGCTGCCTGATTAAAAAATAAATATGAGGAGAAAAAGAAAATGTATCTCAAACCAAAGCTGATAACTTGTATGAAAAACTACAGCTTTTCACAGTTTACCAAGGATGTGGTCTCCGGTATTATAGTTGCAATCATTGCACTGCCGCTGTCAATTGCGCTGGCGCTTGCGTCAGGTGTGGGACCGGAGCAGGGACTTTACACTGCAATAGTTGCAGGCTTTGTAATTTCACTTCTTGGCGGAAGCCGCGTTCAGATTGCCGGACCTACTGCTGCATTTGCTTCGATAGTTGCAGGAATTGTGGCAAGAAACGGAATGGACGGACTTGTTCTTGCGACTATACTCGCAGGTATAATTTTGATTCTTATGGGTGTATTTAAGCTCGGGGCGCTCATAAAATTTATTCCATTCACGATTACTACAGGTTTTACACTGGGTATTGCAGTGACTATAGCAATCGGACAGATTAAGGATTTTCTTGGACTTACATTTGTAAATTCACCTATTGAGACGATGGACAAGCTCCTTGAGGTGTTCAGATGTATAGGTACATTTAACTGGCAGGCTCTTGTTGTGGGTATGGTATGTCTTTTGATACTTATATTATGGCCGAAGAAGCTTGAAAAGATTCCGGCTTCACTTATTGCCGTGGTTGTCGGGGCAGCCATGGTTGCACTTTTGAAGATGGATGTTAAGACGATAGGAGATTTATATGACATATCATCGGCACCTCCTAAGTTTTCGCTTCCGGTATTTTCGCTTGAAAAGATGTCTGCTGTGGCTTCCGATGCGTTCACGATAGCGATTCTCGCAGCCATTGAGTCACTTCTTTCATGTGTTGTCGCAGATGGTATGATAGGAAGCAGGCACAATTCCAATATGGAGCTTGTAGCGCAGGGTGCAGGAAACATCGCGTCAGCTTTATTTGGAGGTATTCCTGCTACGGGAGCTATAGCAAGAACAGCAGCTAACATAAAGAACGGTGGACGTACGCCTATAGCAGGTATGGTCCACGCCGTTGTGCTCTTACTTATACTTGTGTCACTTATGCCGCTTGCAAAGCTTATTCCTATGCCGGCTATCGCTGCAATACTTTTCATGGTTGCGTACAACATGAGTGGCTGGAGAACCTTCGCGCACCTTATAAAAACATCACCAAAGAGTGATAATATTGTGCTCATTGTCACATTTGTATTTACGGTTGTGTTCGATCTTGTTGTTGCCATAGGTGTTGGCCTTGCACTTGCATGTGTACTTTTTATGAAGAGAATGTCCGAGGTTACGGATGTACACGGATGGGTATATCTTGATGAGGAGAACAGGACTGCTGATAATGCGGATAACCTCCATTTCAAGAATGTTCCAAAGGGTGTCCAGGTATTTGAGATTACAGGTCCGATGTTTTTTGCGGCGACAGAGAAATTCGGAAATGTTCTTTTTGACAAATCAACCAAGGTGCTTATTATCAGAATGAGAAGTGTCCCGGCTATTGATGCCACAGGAATACAGGCTATTGAGAAGATAATAGCCAGATGTAAAAAGAATGGAACCAAGGTTATATTCTCACATGTAAATGAGCAGCCGATGAGGATATTTAAGAAGTCAGGTATATTTGAGGAGCTTGGTGAAGAAGCCTTCTGTGCCAATATAGATGATGCGCTCGCAGAGAGTGAAGTGCTTATTAAAAATCGATAAAAGATATTTACGAAACAAAATATATCTGCTTGACATACGCTTTGCATACGATATATAATTTGTATGAAGCGTACCATTATGCATAGTACGCAACTGTATAATCTGCAGTTGCGTATTTTAATTAATGGATGCATGTAAAATAAGACACTGCTATATTTTGGATTATTGACTGATTTAACAACGAGAGGAGTTTTTATGTTTCAGATTGATATTATGTCGCGTATTCCTGTGTATGAACAGCTTATACGCCAGACTGAAAAGTTCATATTGCTCGGTGTTCTGAAGGAGGGGGATAAGCTGCCGAGTGTGAGACAGCTTTCTGCCGAACTGTCAATCAATCCGAATACCATACAGAAGGCGTTCACTGAGCTTGACAGGAGAGGTATAATCTTTTCAGTGAATGGCAGGGGGAATTTTGTCGCTGATAAGGCGCTCAAGGCACTTGAGGTGTCAAGACGCTCTGCCTTCAGTGACATTAAGGATCAGATTAAGGATTTTGCGCTTGCCGGAATATCGCGCACTGAATTGCATGAATATATAGACGAGATTTACGATGAAATGGGGGATAAGTCATGATTGAGGCGAAGAATGTAAGCAAGAGCTTCGACGGCTTTTGCGCACTTAATGATATCAGCTGTGTAATCCCTGATGGATGTATATATGGGCTTGTGGGAACAAACGGTGCCGGAAAGTCGACACTGCTGCGTATAATGACAGGTGTCTACAGGCAGGATGCCGGGGGACTTACATATGACGGCATGCCGGTGTATGAGAATCCCATCATTAAGAAGGATATAGTGTATGTGCCGGATGAGTTATATTTTCTTCCGGGAGCTAACCTGAACCGTATGGCTAAGCTGTATGCCGCAGTATATCCGGGATTTGACATGAAGAAGTTTACAGGGCTTGCAGAGAACCTGCGGCTTGACAGAAAGAAGAATATTGCAACATTCTCGAAGGGAATGAAAAGGCAGGCGGCAATCATGCTTGCACTTTCGTGCTGCCCGAAATATATGTTTTTTGATGAGACCTTTGACGGACTTGACCCGGTTATGAGAAATCTTATAAAGGCGATAATATGTCAGGAGGTTGAGGACAGGCATGCGGTGGCGGTCATTACCTCACACTCCCTGAGGGAGCTTGAGGATACCTGTGACCAGCTTGCACTCCTGCATAAGGGAGGTCTGGTGCTTGAGAGTGAGCTTATCGACCTTAAGACTAACATGTTCAAGGTTCAGACAGCGTTTCTTGATGAGTATGACAGGGGCAGATTTGAGGGGATTAACATACTGCATTTTGCCAAGCGGGGGTCTGTTTCCAATATAATTGTGCGTGGAGACAGGGAAGAGATTATAGCGCGTTTTAACGCACTTCATCCGGTAATACTTGATATTCTTCCGCTTACGCTTGAGGAAGTGTTCACCTATGAGGTTGAAGCATTAGGCTATGATTTTTCGGCAATGTTTGATAAGGAGGTGGAGCAGGGATGAAGCATGATAAGAAGATATACAGCGGACATCTGGTGAATGAGGCGATGCGGCAGATAAAGCTTCCGGGAATAATAGGAGCACTGCTGCTTGTGGGGGCGGCCTTCTTCTCTGCCATTGTACAGCTGTTTGAGCTAAGGGAGAACGGAAGGATTCCGGGGTCGTACAGCTTTTTTGAGATGAATCCGTATATTATGCTTGTTATGTATGCATTTGTGCCGTTAATGGTCATGATGCTGTTCGGGTTCATGAACAAAAGAAGAGCCAGCGACTTCTATCATTCGCTGCCGTATTCGAGAATCTGCATTTATATAAGCTTCCTGTCGGCGGTTATTATATGGTGTATTATTATCATTTGCTCAGGAAGTCTTGTGACAGTGGCTGTTGCGTGTGTTTCAGACAGCTTTGCACTTGATTGTAAAAATATAGCTTTAACCATTGTAAGTGCCATATCGGGCTGTGTGCTGACAATGGCGGTGACAGTGCTTGCGATGACATTGACAGGCACATACCTTACAAATGTTATCACTGCACTTTTGATTCTTTTTGTTCCGAGGGGAATAATATTTGCCTGCAGCAGGATGTTCAGCGCATCAACACCGTTTGTTGTACTATCGGCAAATGCACTTATAGGAAATGAGAGCAATATTCCGTTTTCGCTGATAACAAGCTTTATGGGGTTCTACGGAATAAGCGGAATGGAAATATTCAGTTCGCCGGTTCCTTCGTTGTATTCTGTGCTGCTGGGTCTGATTTATATATGTATAGGTGCGGTATGCTTCATAAGAAGAAGGAGCGAGAATGCTACACAGGCTTCAATCAACAGATGGCTCCAATCGGTTCTTAGAATGATTCCGGCAATAGTGATATCGCTTGCAGCGGTATCAGTCATGTTTAACGCACATACGTCAGGAGAGCGGATTGACACTTCGGATATATTCGTTGTTATAATGTCTTATGTCGCGGCAGTTGTTGCATATTTCCTCTATGAGATTATCACAACAAGGCGGATACGGAAAATATACAGAACAATACCGGGGCTTATGGCTGTATTTGCGGTAAGCTTTGTGCTGTACTTTTCTCTCAGATCTTCGTATGACTATCATATTTCACTGACGCCGGATGGAAAAGAGCTGGAATATGTTGTTGTTCATGGACCTGAGGATAATGTGTTCTGGCAGGATACGGATGATATAAAATTGTATTCTGCTGCGGCTAAAGATGTGGCAGGCGACTGCCTGAAGGATACGATAAGTCTGTGGAAGTATAACAAGACAGGCGCAAAGGGATTTTACAACCAGTTTTATACAGGAAGCATGGTAGTTGAATACCATTATATGAACGGCAGGAGCATAACAAGAAAGGTGATTGTGAATGAAACGAGATATGTACAGCTTCAGAGAGCACTCACTAATGAAAATGATTTTGTATCCAATTTTGGAAAGAGTGTCTTTGACAGTAAGAATATCCAATACTCTGTCGGTTTCATAGAACCGGACAGCAATGCCGGAAGAAATGTATATAATACCTTCATTGCCGAGCTTAAGACAAAGGGAATATCAAAGCTGTTTGATATTATAGATAACAGGAGAAGCAATGACAGCCTGTTTCAGATAGACCTCTGCAGCCGCGATGGAGGGATGTATTCGACAGCATATATCAGCTTTGACATGCCGCTCACTCTGGTAGAGTATATGAATGCACTTAATGAGCAGTATGGAAATGTGGATTGTGAGAGGTTTGTGAAGCTGGAAAAAGAGATAAAGAACAGATCTGAAAATGAGCAGTGTGATGACGGAGCATATCTGCATGGCTCGATAGATTTTAATTTGTATACGGTTCTGCCTGATGGAAGCTTTGAGAAAACAGGTGCTCACGGATATGTTTATGATGATGAGGATTTTATGACTGTTTCATCAGATAAGAGCATGGAATATATATCGGAGCTTGGCAGAATGCTTACGGTAAGAAAAGTGGGCATATCAGATATAAAGCCGGGGGCAATGCTTTTATATGTACAGTATTATGAGGACAGGCAGGTTCCGACTATACACTATTATGGAACAGAATATAGTGTGATGTATACGGGCAATACCACCCAGAGTGATTATGGATGGTATATTGTTGACGAGAGAGCCGCTGAGCTCATTAAAAAGCTCTCAATGGAGAAATCTGTTGAGATAGAAAAATAAAATACTCTTTCATATATTGTAATTTTATGTTAAAATATGGTCGAATGCGGATAATATATTTGCAGGCGGCCATTTTTGTTAAATAATAATAGCTATGCTGCAGGGACAGAAGGGATAAGCCCGCCGGAACTGCACTTTTCACAAAACGTCGCCGGGAAACGGAGAATAGAAACAAAATGCTGGAATTACAGAATGTGTCATATAGTGTGACAGAGAATGATACATCCGATGGAAGCGGGGCTTCCAAGGAGATAATCAAGAATATAAGCCTTAAGATTGAGGACGCTTTTACAGCGATTACAGGACCTAACGGCGGCGGTAAGTCCACGCTTGCAAAGCTTATCGCCGGTATAATCAGGCCGACATCGGGAAGTATTCTGCTTGATGGACAGGATATAACCCGGATGTCGATAACGGACAGGGCAAGAGCCGGAATAAGCTTTGCATTCCAGCAGCCGGTGAGGTTTAAGGGGCTTACGGTTAAGGATCTTATAATGCTTGCCTCAGGTGACAGGAAGATGACTGTTGCGGGTGTGTGTGAATATCTTTCGGCAGTTGGTCTGTGTGCAAGGGAATATGTCAACAGGGAGGTAAATGCAAGCCTTTCGGGCGGAGAACTTAAAAGAATTGAGATTGCCATGATTCTGGCGCGTGGAACGAAGCTTTCGGTGTTTGATGAGCCGGAGGCGGGAATAGATTTATGGAGCTTTAACAATCTGATTAAGGTATTTGAACAGATGCATGAAAAGACCAGTGGTTCCATTATAATAATTTCACATCAGGAGAGGATACTCAATATAGCCGACAGGATTATAGTGATAGCTGATGGGCAGGTAAGAAAAAGCGGCAGCAGGGAGGAAGTCCTTGAAGAGCTTCTGGCTGCGGACACCGGCTGCAAATATTATAAGGGACAGGAGGCATGAGCAGAATATGGATGCGATTCAGAAAAGTCTTCTCGAGCAGATTGCCGGTCTTCATGAGGTGCCGGCAGGAGCATATAATTTCAGAGTGAATGGTCAGGCTGCGGGACGAAGCACAACTGCCAATATTGATATAGTTACCAAGGAGGATAAGCCAGGAATTGATATAATAATCAAGCCGGGAACCAAGAATGAGAGTGTGCACATACCAGTTATTCTGAGTGCAACAGGCTTGAAGGATCTTGTGTATAACGATTTCTATATAGGTGAAGGAAGTGATGTGACCATAGTCGCAGGTTGTGGAATACACAACGGCGGTGATGCGGATTCGTCACATGATGGTATTCATACATTCCATATTGGGAAGAATGCGAGGGTTCGCTATGTAGAAAAGCATTATGGCGAAGGCGATGGAATGGGAAAGCGTGTAATGAATCCGACTACCGTAGTTGAGATAGCCGAGGGTGGTTACATGGAGATGGATACAGTACAGATAAGAGGTATCGATTCCACGCATAGAGTGACTGCCGGAAAGCTTGGAAAGGATGCCACACTTATCATACGTGAGAAGATTATGACCCATGGGCAGCAGCGGGCGACAACGGATTTTAAGGTTGACTTAGACGGTGAAGGTTCATCGGCTAATGTAATTTCAAGGTCTGTTGCCAAGAATAAGTCATATCAGCTTTTTAAGTCGGTAATCAATGGAAATAACAGATGTGCGGGACATTCGGAATGTGACGCTATTATAATGGATGAAGCTACAGTGAGTGCTGTTCCGGAGATTACAGCGAACAATATTGATGCCAGTCTTATTCATGAGGCTGCTATCGGAAAGATCGCAGGAGAACAGATTATTAAGCTGATGACCTTAGGACTCACCGAGGCTGAGGCAGAAGCACAGATAGTAAATGGATTTTTAAAGTAAAGGAGAGGTATCAATGATAGACAAAAGGAAAAATGTTGTATTTGATGATACACCCATAAAATGCGACAAATGTGGTGGAAGATATATATTCCAGGGAGCCGGGAAATATATCTGTGAGGACTGTGGAAATGTAGTATATGATGATTTTGGAAAGGTAAAGGCATATATAGATGAACATGGACCGAGTCCGGGAATAGTGATTTCGGAGGCTACAGGCGTCTCAATCTATAAAATCAATAAGCTGCTGCGTCAGGGAAGAATAGAGATACCGGATGGCTCGGGGCAGTATATTCCATGTGAGAGGTGCGGAGAGCCTATAAGATATGGCAGATTCTGTCCGGCATGTGCTGCAATTCTCACCAAGAATCTTTCGGCTGTGCTTACAAGTGCGGATGTCGGAGAGAAGCCTAAAAATACCATGAAAGGAAAAATGCATACAGATGCTTTCTTGAGAAAGGGTGATAAGTGATGAATAAGTTTGGAATCAAGGTTAAAGGAATTGTAAAGAACAATGATAAGTTCTTGATACTTCGCAAGTGGTATGATGACAGGATAACAGAGCCATATCAGTGGGAATTTGTTGATGGTGACCTGGAGTATGGCACAGGACCGGATTTGTATGTAGAACAGTTAATCAACGAAGCCACGGGGTTAGATGCCCGGATTGACAGTATACCATATACATGGTCATATTCACTTGGCGACATGCAGATTGTCGGTATTGCTTATCTGTGCCACGCAGAATCGGATATGGTTATTCTCTCCGAGGCAGTAAGTGATTTTAAGTGGGTTACAGCCTCAGAGCTGTCTGAATATATTGAAAACAAGGGCGTTTTAAATGATCTTAAAAATGCAGGAATTATATAGGAGGAATTATGATTAACAAGCTTATCACCAACATCAGGAAGACAAATGCACCTATAGTTGTAGGACTTGATCCTATGCTCAGCTATATTCCGGAGCATATCCAGAAGAAGGCATTTGCAGAGTACGGAGAGACATTAGAGGGAGCAGCAGAAGCTATATGGCAGTTTAACAAGGAGATAATTGATAAGACATATGATCTTATTCCGGCTGTTAAGCCTCAGATTGCCATGTATGAGCAGTTCGGCATACCGGGACTTGAAGCGTTTTCGCGCACGGTTAAGTATGCAAAGGAGAAGAACCTTGTTATTATAGGAGATGTCAAGAGAGGTGATATCGGCTCCACATCGGCTGCCTATGCGGTTGCACATCTTGGAAGGGTCAATGTGGGAACGAAGTCATACAGTGCATTTGATGAGGATTTTGCTACGGTTAATCCTTACCTAGGTTCGGATGGTATCAAGCCTTTTATTGACGTATGTAAGGAGGAGAAGAAGGGTATTTTCATACTTGTTAAGACATCTAATCCTTCAAGCGGAGAATTTCAGGACAGAATCATTGATGGAAGACCACTTTATGAGTGGGTTGGCGAGAAGGTTGCCGAGTGGGGAGCTGAATGCATGGGAGATGGCTACAGCTATGTGGGCGCTGTTGTGGGTGCCACATACCCTGAGATGGGAAGAACACTGAGAAAGCTTATGCCTAAGAGCTTTATTCTTGTACCGGGATATGGTGCACAGGGTGGCAAGGGCGCCGACCTTGTGGATTTCTTTAATGAGGACGGACTTGGTGCTATAGTTAACAGCTCAAGAGGAATAATCGCTGCTTATAAGAATGAGAAGTATACACAATACGGAGCGGAGAATTTCGGTGATGCGTCAAGAGCTGCAGTGATGGATATGGTTGCCGATATCAATGGAGCACTCGCAAACAAATAAGGTGGAGAATACTATGTCAAAATACACAGAAACAGCAAAAGTGGTTTGTCAGGAGAAGCTTTTAGACGGAATTTACAGCCTCGTGCTTGAGACAAAAGATATTGCGAAGGAGGCAAGCCCGGGACAGTTTGTTTCACTGTACACGCATGATGGCTCGAAGCTTCTGCCAAGACCGATAAGCATTTGTGAGGTGAATGGGAACACATTAAGACTTGTATATAGAGTTGTAGGCTTTGGTACGGGCGAATTTTCCCACTATGTACAGGGGGATACGGTAAAGATTATCGGCCCTCTGGGTAATGGATTTACAATAAAGGACAAGAAGCCTGTGCTTGTCGCAGGCGGAATCGGAATTCCCCCTATGCTTGAGCTGGCAAAGGGAATACATTCGGCGCATCCCGATATGGAGATTACGGCGGTGCTTGGATATCGTGACAGCAACACATTCCTTGTGGAGGATATGAAGAAATATGCCAAGGTTGTGATTGCAACAGATGACGGAAGCCTTGGAGTACATGGTAATGTTATTGATGCCATAAAGCAGGAAAATATTGAAGCCGGAGTGTTCTACGCATGTGGACCTACTCCTATGCTGAGAGGGCTTAAGAGGTATGCGGAGGATAAGGAAACAGAAGCTCAGATTTCCCTCGAGGAGAAGATGGCTTGCGGCATAGGCGCATGTCTTGCCTGTGTATGCAGGACAAAGGATGTTGATGAGCATTCACATGTCCACAATGCCAGAATATGCAAGGATGGTCCGGTATTCGATTCAAAGGAGGTGGAGCTGTAATGGAATTATGTACAACGGTAAATATCGCGGGTGTTGAACTTAAGAATCCTGTTATGACGGCTTCGGGAACCTTCGGGTCAGGTGCAGAATATGGTGAATTTGTTGATCTGAATATGCTTGGAGCGGTTGTGACCAAGGGCGTGGCTAATGTTCCATGGCCGGGAAATCCTACACCCAGGATTGCAGAGACCTATGGTGGAATGATTAATGCCATCGGACTTCAGAATCCGGGCATAGATGTATTTTGCAAAAGGGATATTCCGTTCCTGAGGAAGTACGATACAAAGATTGTTGTCAATGTGTGCGGAAAGACGGAGGAGGATTATGTTGAGGTTGTTGAACGGCTTGCAGATGAGCCTGTTGACATGCTTGAAATCAATATTTCCTGCCCTAATGTGAAGGAGGGCGGAATAGCTTTCGGTCAGAATCCCGACAGTGTTGAGCATATCACTTCGGTTTTAAAAAAGCATGCGAAGCAGCCGGTCATTATGAAGCTCAGCCCTAATGTGACGGACATCACTGTAATGGCTAAGGCGGCTGAGGCAGGCGGAGCCGATGCGATTTCACTCATCAATACTCTCACAGGAATGAAGATTGATGTGAACAGGAGAACCTTTGCGGTTGCCAATAAGACAGGAGGACTCTCCGGCCCTGCAATCAAGCCTGTGGCCGTGAGAATGGTATATCAGGCGGCACATGCGGTTAAGATACCTGTTATAGGAATGGGCGGCATAATGAATGCCGAGGATGCACTGGAGTTCATCATGGCAGGTGCAACGGCAGTATCAATAGGAACCGCCAATTTCCACAATCCTTACACAACAATAGAGGTGCTTGAAGGAATTAAGGCATACATGGAGAAGAATAAGGTGAATGATATCAAAGAGCTTATCGGCTGTGTGCATTAAGGACTATAGCAGGGAGGCAGAAGGGAGTTAAGAGTTGAACTGGGTATTGATAACAGTTATAGCAGTGTTAGCGTTGTCAACAATAGTGGGGATGTACAGGGGAATCATCAAAATGATTTTTTCTGTTGTATCACTTGTCGGAACGCTGATAGCTGTATTCATGCTTCTGCCGTTTGTCACAGGAGCTATAAAGGATAATACTAGAATATATGATGGAATACAGGCTATTGTTGAGGAAAACATAATTACCGATAGCATGTTTGAGCTTAAAAGCGACGAGGAGATAATAGACAGTCTGAATTTTCCTGAAGTTATAAAGGATATGCTGAAGGAGAATAATACCGTGACAAAATATGCGCAGTTAGGTGTCAGCAGCATAAAGGAATATATGATAAACTACATATCGGATTTGATATTTAATGTGATTACGTTTGTCATAAGCTTCTTGATTGTATTCATATTGCTGAGAGTAATATTCGGATTTATCTCTGTGCTTGCGAAGCTTCCGGTTCTCAGGCAGATAAATAAGACGGCTGGTGCTGCCGCAGGCTTTGTCATCGGACTTTTCGCAATATGGATTATGTTTGCGGTGTTAACCGTATTTGGAAGCTCTGCACTCTCTAAGGAAGTGTTTGCCGCAGTCAATGACAATGTATTTCTTACATTCATATATGATAAGAATTTCATTATGAAATATGTGCGCATTATAATGCGTTAAATGATTGAAAATAGGATATGTGTGTGTTACAATCACACAGATAATGTTTACTTTATAACAATAGTGAAGGAGAACAAATATGGAACAGTACAAGCAGGAATTTATTGATTTCATGGTAGAGAGCAATGTCTTGAAATTCGGCGATTTTACTTTGAAGAGCGGCAGAAAGTCTCCGTTCTTTATGAATGCAGGAGCTTATGTGACAGGCTCACAGCTTAAGAAATTAGGAGAATATTATGCGAAGGCTATTCACGATAACTATGGTGATGACTTTGATGTATTATTCGGACCGGCATACAAGGGAATTCCTATCAGTGTTGTTACAGCAATTGCGTATAGTGAATTATACGGCAAGGAGGTTCGCTATTGTTCGGACAGAAAAGAAGAGAAGGATCACGGCGCAGATAAGGGTGGATTCCTTGGAAGCAAGCTTGTTGATGGTGACAGGGTGGTTATGATTGAGGATGTCACCACATCCGGAAAGTCCATGGAAGAGACCGTACCTAAGGTAAGAGGAGCAGCCAATGTAGAAATCGTTGGTCTTATGGTGTCACTTAACCGCATGGAGGTAGGTCTTTCAGGTACGAAGAGCGCTCTCGATGAAATTAAGGAGAAGTATGGTTTTGACGCCAAGGCTATTGTGTCTATGAAGGAAGTTACAGAGTATCTTTACAATAAGCCATGCCACGGAAGGGTTCTTATTGATGATGAGATAAAGTCAAGAATAGATTCATATTATGAGACATACGGAGTGAAATAGTTGGAGGTGTTTGGATGAACGAAAAACTTTTTAAGAGAGTAAAGGGTTCGGGAGCAGCGGCGATAACCACGGGAATCATCACGGTGGTTGCGGGAGCAGCATGCGGAATCCTGATGATTGTGACGGGAGCTAAGCTGCTTGCGGCCAAGCCGGATACACTTTTTTAGGATTGATATATTATGAAAAAGACAAAACTTCGTTTTTCCTATAAGGAATATACAATCGGAGGAGTTCTCTCATCGGCATTGGCGGTTTTTTCACTGCTTGCATTGGGCTATAGCATATTGCTGTCATTTAGGGCACGCGGTGAAGGCAGCATGCAGGTGGGAGCATACGGACTTTTAGCGCTGGTATTGTCTCTTTTCGGGCTTATTTTCGGGCTGTTAAGCTATAAGGAACAGGATAAGCGCTATGGAGTTTCTTTTTTTGGCACATTTATCAATGGTATTATTATTGTTATGCTGATATTATTTATACTTGTCGGGCTTTAAAAAAATACACATAAAGGAGAACTACAATGGCAAAAGTAGGTATTGTTATGGGAAGTGATTCAGACCTTCCGGTTATGTCTAAGGCAGCACAGATGCTTGAAAAATTTGGGATTGATTACGAGATTACGATTATTTCGGCTCACAGAATGCCGGATGTATTTTTTGACTATGCTTCTAAAGCTGAGGAGAAGGGAATTAAGTGCATCATCGCGGGTGCAGGAGGAGCGGCTCATCTTCCGGGAATGTGTGCTGCCATATTCCCGCTTCCTGTTATCGGTGTTCCAATCCATACGAAAGCTCTTGGAGGTGTGGATTCTCTCTATTCCATCGTTCAGATGCCAAGTGGTATTCCGGTTGCAACGGTTGCAATAGATGGAGGAGCCAATGCGGGTATTCTCGCTGCTAAGATTCTTGCAGCATCAGATGCTGAGCTTCTTGCTAAGCTTAAGGCTTATAAAGAAGAGCTGAAGGCAGGCGTCATGGCTAAGAAGGAGAAGATTGAAAAGACAGGATATGAAGGCTACAACGCATAAATAGATATATATTTACAGCTTTGAATACGATTTACAACATCATAATACAATAATGGAGGAAAGAAAAATGGATTATAAGAATTCCGGAGTAGATATTGAAGCAGGATATAAGTCGGTTGAGCTTATGAAGGAGTATGTAAAGGGAACGATGAGACCGGAGGTATTAGGTGGTCTTGGAGGATTCTCGGGAGCATTTTCATTGAAGGCAATTAAGGATATGGAAGATCCTGTTTTGTTATCGGGAACAGACGGCTGCGGTACGAAGGTTAAGCTTGCCATTATCATGGATAAGCATGACACAATAGGTATCGATGCGGTTGCTATGTGTGTTAATGATGTTGCGTGCGCAGGCGGTGAGCCGTTATTTTTCTTAGACTATATTGCCTGCGGCAAGAACTATCCGGAGAAGATTGCCATGATTGTAAAGGGTGTTGCAGAGGGCTGTAAGATGTCTGAGTGTGCACTTATCGGTGGTGAGACAGCCGAGCACCCTGGACTTATGCCTGAGGAGGATTATGACCTTGCAGGCTTCTCAGTAGGTGTGATTGACCGCAAGGATATGATTACAGGACAGGATATCAAGGACGGAGATACACTTGTTGCTATCGCTTCATCAGGTGTACATTCTAATGGTTTCTCACTTGTCCGCAAGGTATTTGAAAAAGAGCTTACCAAGGAAGGCTTAAGTACATATTATGATGAGCTTGGAAAGACACTTGGAGAGGCACTTCTTGAGCCTACAAGAATTTATGTAAAGGCACTCAAGTCTGTAAAGAAAGCGGGCGTTAAGATTAAGGGCTGCAGCCATATCACAGGCGGTGGTTTCTATGAGAATATTCCGAGAATGCTTCCTGATGGAATCAGAGCTGAGGTTAAGAAGGACAGCTATGAGCTTCCTGCAATCTTCAAGATGCTTGCCAGAAAGGGAAATATCGAGGAACAGATGATGTACAACACCTTCAACATGGGTGTCGGAATGGTTCTTGCGGTAGATCCTGCTGATGCAGATAAGACAATTGCTGCCATCAATGAGGCAGGCGAGAAGGCATTTGTTATCGGAAAGGCTGTTGCAGGCGAGAAGGGAGTTACCGTATGCTAAGGATTGCGGTGCTTGTATCCGGTGGCGGAACGAATCTCCAGGCTATCATTGACGGTGTCAATTCAGGGAAGATACATAACACGGAGATTGCGGTTGTCATAAGCAATAACCGCAAGGCCTATGCCCTTGATAGAGCAAGGAACAACAATATTCCTGCAGAGTGTATATCTCCTAAGAGCTTCGCGGACAGAGAGGAGTTCCACAGGGCACTTCTTGCGGCGGTGGATTCATATAAGGTTGACCTTATTGTGCTTGCGGGCTTTCTTGTTGCTATCCCTGAGATTATGGTCAAGGCATATACAAACAGAATTATAAATATACATCCATCACTAATACCTTCGTTCTGCGGAAAGGGTCACTACGGGCTTCATGTCCATGAGGCGGCTCTTGGCAGAGGAGTTAAGGTGACAGGTGCAACCGTTCATTTTGTGGACGATGGAACGGACACAGGTCCTATAATTTTACAGAAGCCTGTTATGATTGAGCAGGATGATACGCCGGAGACACTCCAGAGACGTGTCATGGAGCAGGCTGAATGGGTGATACTTCCTCAGGCTATTGATTTGATAGCACAGGGGAAGGTCAAGGTAATTGATGGTAAGACTGTAATTGAACAATGATAAAATGTACTGTCCGGACAAGAGGTGCCGGACAGTATTGCTAAAGTTTCAGACAGAAAGGAACAGTTATGAGAATTCTTATTGTTGGTAGTGGTGGAAGAGAGCATGCGATAGCATGGAAATGTGCACAGAGTAAGAGGGTTGACAAGATATTCTGCGCCCCGGGTAATGCCGGAATCGGTCAGATAGCTGAATGTGTTCCTATTACGGCTATGGAATTTGACAAGCTTGCAGCGTTTGCCAAGGAGCAGAAGATAGACCTTACAATTATCGGTATGGATGATCCTCTTGTGGGAGGAATCGTCGATGCATTCGAGGCAGCAGGGCTCCGCGTATTCGGACCTAGAAAGAATGCGGCTATCCTTGAGGGTTCAAAGGCATTTTCAAAGGATCTTATGAAGAAGTACAATATACCGACAGCGGGCTATGAGACATTTAATAGCCCGGAAGCCGCACTTGAGTATTTAAAGACAGCAGAGTATCCTACAGTTCTTAAGGCTGATGGTCTTGCACTTGGAAAGGGTGTGCTTATCTGCAATACCAGGGAGGAGGCAGAGGCAGGCGTCAAGACACTCATGCTTGACAAGCAGTTCGGCTCAGCAGGTGACAGAATAGTTATAGAGGAATTTATGACGGGACGTGAGGTGTCGGTTCTTTCATTTGTAGATGGACACACGATTAAGATTATGACCTCTGCACAGGATCACAAGCGTGCCAAGGATGGCGATAAGGGTCTTAACACAGGCGGAATGGGAACCTTCTCACCAAGCCCGTTCTACACGGCTGAGGTTGACGAGTTCTGTAAGAAGTACATATATCAGGCAACCGTTGATGCCATGAAGGCAGAGGGAAGAGAATTCAAGGGAATTATCTTCTTCGGACTTATGCTCACACCGAAGGGACCTCGCGTGCTTGAGTACAATGCGCGCTTCGGCGATCCTGAGACACAGGTTGTGCTTCCAAGAATGAAGAACGATATTATTGATGTGTTCGAGGCATGTATTGATGGAACACTCGATAAGATTGACCTCGAGTTCGAGGATAATGCCGCTGTATGTGTCGTGCTTGCATCTGACGGATACCCGGAGAAGTATGAGAAGGGCAAGCTTATCACAGGACTTGAGGCGTTTGACAACAATCCCGGCTATTACTGCTTCCACGCCGGAACCAAGCGCACGGATGATGGCTTCGTGACCAACGGAGGAAGAGTGCTTGGAATCACGGCGACAGGCTCCGACCTCAAGACAGCCAGAGCCAATGCGTATAAGGCTACAGAATGGGTTTCATTTGAGAATAAGTATATGAGACATGACATCGGTAAGGCGATTGATGAGGCGTAACTGCCTGCGTGGCTGTGCAAACAGCAAGTGATATGACCGTCATTCCTGAAAATAGACCAAGTTGTTTATTGTACAGAGTGGCGGTTGTTTTTGTAATCGGGAATTGAATACGGCAATTACTATGAGGAAAGCAATGGAGAAAATTAATATCCTAGTCGCCGATGACGACGTTGAGATTGTATATATAATAAGAAAAATCCTTGCAGAGAAAGGCTTCAATGTGCTTGAGGCTTACAATGGGGAGGAAGCTCTTTCGCTCCTTTCACCACAAAGTGTTCAGCTTGTGGATGTATTTGATATGTCCAAAACGGCGACCGGGAACGCGGCGTTCAATATGGAGGAGCTTGACCTTGTGATTCTCTTAAACCAGACCATAGCAGAGTGCGATGACAGGTTTGAGAAGTCGGGAAGAAAATTATGTGTGGATATCGACAGCGACAGTGTGCTTGTGAGGACGGATGGGAGCAGAATACACAGGGTATTTTCCAATCTCCTTGACAACGCGGTTAAATATTCGCTCGCCGGAACCAGAATATTTGTCACAATGAAAACGTATGATGACAGAGTCTCTGTAGAAATTATGAACACTTCGTCATACGAGATGAATTTTACGCCGGAGAGGATAACACAGAGGTTCGTGCGCGGAAACAGCGAGCGCACAGGCGAGGGGAGCGGAATAGGACTTGCCATCGCAAAGACATACACTGAGGGTGTGGGCGGCAGCTTTGACATAAGGCTGAAGGGCGATTCCTTCAGCGCGGTTGTGACCCTCCCGCTAGAGCATTAGGGCATATTAGCACTTGAAAGAAAACTGAAAGATTTTCTAATAATTTATGAAAGTATTGTAATTTACCATGATATCAACTTAAATTCAGGGGGAAGATATAATGTTAAATTTTTTATTCTCATTTTTACTGCCTTTTCTGGTGGTCATAGCCGGGCTTGCGCTGAGAGGAGCAATGCCGTTCGGCGATGGCAGTCTTTTGGCGATAGATGCGTGGGGACAGTATTATCCCATGCTGTGCGCGATGAAGGAGGCTGTAAAAAGCGGTGAATTGTTCTGGTCATACAAAGGACTGCTGGGTTTTAATCTGTGGGCGCAGAATGCGTATTACACCAACAGCATATTGTGGCTGCCGTTATATCTGCTTCCGGACAGGTTTATGATTGCCGGGATAAATATATTAGCAGCAATCAGAATAGGGCTTGCGGGGCTCACCTGTTCCATATATCTGTACGGCTGTACCACCGTAAAGAAGCCGCGCGGTGTAGACATGAAGCTGTCGGTGTTCTCGGCAGCCTACGCGCTGTCGGCATACACGCTGGCTTTCATTAACCAGTTCATGTGGATGGACGCGGTGATATGCCTCCCGCTCGTCATAAAAGGTATTGATAACATACGCTCAAAAAAAGGCGGAATACTCTATATTGCTGCGCTCTCATACACAATCATATCCAATTTTTACATCGGATATATGGTATGTCTGTTTTCCGTGGTGTACTTTGCCGGCTGCGTCATCGGTGATAGAATGTCATTGGGACAGTTGTGGGAAAAAGTGTGGAGATTTCTGCTGTACTCACTGATTGCCGGGGCAATAAGTGCCGTGTACACAGTGCCGGCTTACTATGCCATAAGGAATACGGCTGCTTCGGGAGCAGGATTTGGCGGCAAGATAGAGTTCTACCATCCGGTGTCGGAGGTGCTTGCGGGATTTCTCCCGTTTCAAAAGATTTCCCTTGTGTATGAGGTTCCGAACATATACTGCGGGGCTGTGTGTATTCTGTTGTGTATATTATCTTTTTTTATACAGAAAAATATCAGGAAGAGAATCTGCATTATTTCAGGCTGTATTTTATTCTATTTATCACTCAACTGTAATATCCTTGATTATGTGTGGCATGGCTTTCACTATCCGAACCAGCTTCCGGGAAGGTGGAGCTTCTGCCTGATTTTTCTTATTGTTAAGCAGGCGTATGTCTGCTGTGGAGGATTTGAAAAATTGCACAGCCGCTTTTCGTGGTGCCGTGTTATCGTGCTGGTTCTTTTTGCCGAAGTGACTGCCAATGCGGTATATACTTTTTACAGCCAGATACGCATGGTCGATGGCAATGAGTATTATCAGACAATGGAGAAATATGAGAAGGTGGCTGGGGATATCAAAGCGGAGGATGGCTCCGCTTTTTACAGGACGGAGCTTGAGACGCCGTGGAATTTCAATCCGGGACAGCTATGCGGTTACAATGGGATATCCTACTATTCGTCAACGATGAGCAAGACGGCTTACGATTTTTTCGTGAATATGGGAATGTCCGTCTACGCTAAGAATCTCAGCACGCGGTACGATAAGAGCTGTGCGGCGGATGCTTTTCTTGGAGTTAAATACAGGATAAATAATGGTAAAGACGGAGTAGGTTATACGAAAAACGAGGCGGCTCTTCCGATTGGTTACAGCATAAAAGCGGAGAGCTGTGAGGAATTTGTAAAGCTTTTAAACGATAAGAGCGCAGACTACGGAATGGTCAAGAACTTTATAGATGAGAATGTGATTGGAGAAATGAGCGATATATCTGTTGGAACCGGCTGGCATGGTCTTGTTGGCAAAAATGAGTATATATCGGGGAATATAATGACAATGAGCGGCATACTTGTCATATCATTGCCATATAATGAGGGCTGGAGCATATATATTGACGGTGTAAAGCAGAGGACGGAAAGCCTTGCCGGATATATGATTATGACAAATATAGAAAACGGTATTCACCATATCGAAATGAAGCACAGAACAAAGGGACTTGGAGTGGGAGCAGTCATAAGTATTCTGGCAATTGCGGGAGTAGGTGTATATTACCGCAGGAGAAATTGATTTAGCGTAATTTCATAAGATTCAGATGTCAAAACATGTTATATAAAACTAGCTGTGTATAACGTATTATGTTTATGCATATCACGACCTTTGGGAGAAGCTTAGATGTTCTTAGAACATCTTGCTTCGGACAACGGAGCTGATATGCATAAACATAATACGTTATACACATATAGATAAAATTGGCATGTTTTTCCACATGAATGTTTATAAAAAATTAATTGTGTTTTTGCCGCATATCTGTTATATTCATACTATAACAATGACGTATCGGAGGAATTATAGCTATGGTATTTACGATTGATTTTAACAGTGATGAGGCTATATATGTGCAGCTATGTAATCAGATAATCACCTGTATTGCCATGGATGAGATGCATGAGGGCGATATTCTGCCGTCGGTGAGGCAGCTTGCCGATGTTGTGGGTGTAAATATGCATACGGTCAACAAGGCATACTCAGTGCTTCGCGAGGAGGGCTTTATAAAGCTTGACCGCAGAAGAGGCGCGGTGATTGCAGTGGATGTAGACAAGATACGCGCCATGCAGGAGCTCTCCGATGATATGCGTGTTATAGTTGCCAAGGCATTATGTAAGAATCTCACACCGGAGGAGATACATGCTCTGGTTGATGAGATAATAAGTGAATATATAGGGGAGGACTAATCGAATGTTATGTGAGATTTGTGGAGAAAATGAGGCGACCTTCCACTATTCGGAGGTTGTTAACGGGAATAAGACGGAGCATCATCTTTGCAGTGAATGTGCGGCTAAGACGGACATAAGCTATTACACCAATCTGCTTGATGGCGACGGAAGGCTGGGGCAGCTTTTGTCGGGACTTCTCGGAATGCCGGTAGGAGGCGGGCAGGATGACCCTAAGACACATGTTGTGTGCCCGGGCTGTCACCTAAGCTATGGCGAGTTTATAAAGAACAGTGCTTTTGGGTGTGCTGAGTGTTATAATGTATTCGGTCCGCTCCTTGATGACAGTATCAAGAAGCTGCAGGGGAGTGTTAATCACCAGGGAAAGAAGCCATACAGGCTTATGAAGTCCATGAGGAGCATGAATGCACAGGTAAGTGAAAATGACAGCGGAATGAACGCAGAAGTAACAATAGCAGCAGGAAACGACGGCGCAAGGGCGGAGAAGAAGCCTACGAGGGCATCGCTTTCACATGAGATAGATGTCATGGACAAGAGACTTAAGCAGGCAGTACTTGAGGAGGATTTCGAGGAGGCGGCAAGGCTCCGCGACTATATAAAGGACTTGAGAAGCCGGATTGAGGGGGCGGATGACAATGCTTAAATGGTATGAAAAAAAGGGAAAAGACTCCGATGTAGTGCTTTCAAGCCGCATAAGACTTGCGCGAAACACTACCGAATATCCGTTTTCCACCAAAATAAGTGCCGACGAGGGAAAGAATCTTGTCGACAGGGTGTTTGAGTGCATAAGCGACAGCGAGTACGCAGATGGCTTTGAGCTGAAGCGTATGAACGGAATAGGAGACAATCAGAGACAGCTTTTGTATGAACAGCAGGAGATAAACAGATATATGGCAGGACGCAAGGACGGAGCGGCAGCACTCTCCCATGACGGCGGCTTATCAATTATGGTCAACAGCGAGGATCACCTAAGAATACAGGCGATGATATCGGGCATGGACATGGAAGCATGCCTTAAGTCGGCTGACATGTATGATGATTTTCTGGAGGAGCATTTTAATTATGCCTTCAGTGAAAAATATGGGTATCACACCACCTACCCTACGAATGTCGGAACGGGAATGAGAGCCGCATACAGGCTTCATCTTCCGGTGCTTGCAAACACCAAGAAGCTGCAGCTTCTCGCAAATGAGCTTGGGCGTTTCGGAGTGAGAATGTCGGCATGCTTCGGCGAGGGCATGAACGGCATGGGAGATATCTATCAGTTTTCCAACCAGAGAACACTCGGACAGTCGGAGGAGGATATCATTCATAACCTTGATTCGGTTGTTCAGCAGATTATGCGCCAGGAGCGTGCACTCCGTAAAGATTACCTTGAATCAGGAAGAATAAGGGCTGAGGATGAAGCATATAAGTCCTATGGCGTTCTGAAATATTCAAGATGTCTTAACCTTAAGAATGCTATGGTTCTCTTGTCTGAGATACGTCTTGGACTGTGCTTGGGTACGATTAAGTTCAAAGACGCAGAAGATTTTTCGACTTACTCAATGATGCTTGCCATCCAGCCAAGAACCTTGCAATACAACAATGGCAAGGAAAAAGCGATGTCCGTTGAGGAGGTGGACGTACTCCGTGCGAAATATATCAGGGATCATCTGCCTGAGCTTGAAGAATAATGATATGGGATATAGATTGTAATAGGTAATTGCGAAACTCCAATTTAACAATAAACAGTTGTACAATTTTACTATATTGCAAGCTGGGTACTTTGCAACCGTCGGCGTTTAGCGGCTGTGTTTTAGCCGCTTATGCGCCGCTACGAGTTGCAACGTAGCGAGAGCGTGCCCAGCGGTAATATAGCAAAATTGCACAACGTCCGGCATTAATTAACAGAGTTTCGCAATTGCCTAAATAGAGAGTGATACAGAGAGGAATATATTATGCAGATAGGATTTACAAAGAAAGCCGAGGAGGCTTTAGAGCTTGCAGCGGAAGCTGCGAGCGAGCTTGGACACACCTCAGTCGGAACAGAGCATATTCTGCTTGGTCTGTTAAGGCAGGAGGACTGTGTTGCGAGCGAGGTTCTAATCGAGAATGGTGCCGATGAGGATAGAATAGTGGCAATCTTAGAGCAGCTCATCTCACAGGACAACAATGTGAATGTTGCTGAACCCGATTCATATACACCGAGAGCACGCAGGGTGCTTGACCAGGCGGCGCGTGAGGCAGTGCGTTTTAAGGCACAGCTTATAGGAACGGAGCACATACTTATCGCAATCATTAAGGAGAGTGAGAGCGTTGCACTCAGGCTTTTGAACACGATAGGTGTAAATATACAAAAGACTTATGTTGACCTTCTCATCGCGATGGGCGAGGACAGCAGTGCCTACAAGGAGGATTTTCAGGGCAATAAGCCTAAGAACAAGAAAAATCCTACAGCGACACTTGAACAGTACAGCAGGGATCTGACCAAGCTTGCCGCAGAAGGTAAGCTTGACCCGGTTATCGGCAGGGAGAAGGAAATCCAGAGGGTTATCCAGATAACAAGCAGAAGAACCAAGAACAATCCATGTCTTATAGGTGAGCCGGGCGTCGGTAAGACAGCGGTTGTTGAAGGACTTGCACTCAAGATTGTTGAGGGTGATGTGCCGGAGACTATCGCGGATAAGAGACTTCTCACGCTTGATTTGTCCGGAATGGTGGCAGGCTCCAAATACAGAGGTGAGTTTGAGGAGAGAATTAAGAAGGTTATCGCAGAGGTAAAGGCAGCAGGAAATATACTGCTCTTTATAGATGAGCTTCACACAATCATAGGTGCAGGCGGAGCGGAGGGGGCTATAGATGCCTCCAATATCCTTAAACCATCACTTGCAAGAGGTGAGGTTCAGATAATCGGAGCCACAACCTTGGAGGAGTACCGCAAGTACATCGAGAAGGATGCGGCTCTTGAGAGACGTTTCCAGCCTGTGAATGTCGAGGAGCCGTCCGAGGATGAGACTGTTGAGATATTAAAGGGAATAAGGCCGGCTTATGAGAAGCACCATGGCGTTAAGATTTCGGATGCGGCACTTGTGGCAGCAGTCAAGATGTCATCGCGATATATCAACGACAGATTTTTGCCGGATAAGGCTATTGACCTTATAGATGAGGCAGCCTCTAAGACAAGGCTTGGCGTGTATTTAAAGCCGGATGCAATCAAGAACCTTGAGGACGAGATTTCGGCAATGGATGCGCAGAAGGAAGCGGCGATTAAGGAAGAGGCTTATGAGAAAGCCGGGGAAATCAAGAAAAAGCAGCTTAAGAAGCTCGAGAAGCTTGAAAAGCTCAAGGAAAAATGGGACAACGATAAGCATAACAAGCGAATGGTTGTAGGGGAGAACGAGATAGCGGATGTTGTGTCCGACTGGACGAAAATTCCTGTCAAGAAGCTTGCAATGGAGGAGTCTGAGAGACTTATGAATCTTGAAAAGATACTTCATGAGCGTGTTGTCGGGCAGGATGAAGCTGTTACTGCGGTAGCGAAGGCAATCAGACGCGGACGGGTTGGACTTAAGGATCCGAAAAGACCTATAGGCTCATTCTTGTTTCTTGGCCCTACCGGTGTCGGCAAGACAGAGCTTTCAAAGGCACTTGCGGATGCAATGTTCGGCTCAGAGAATGCTCTCATAAGAGTAGATATGTCTGAGTACATGGAGAAACACAGTGTATCGAAAATGATTGGTTCGCCTCCGGGATATGTTGGCTATGAGGAGGGAGGACAGCTCAGCGAGAAGGTGAGGAGAAATCCATATTCGGTAATCCTTTTTGATGAGATAGAGAAGGCTCACCCGGATGTGTTCAACATACTTCTTCAGGTACTCGATGACGGACACATAACCGATTCTACCGGAAGAAAGGTCGATTTTAAAAATACGGTTATAATTATGACCTCCAATGCGGGCGCGCAGAACATAATTTCTCCTAAGAATTTAGGATTTGCTTCGGATAACAGCAAGGAGCATAACCATGCGGTTATGAAGGAAAGAGTTATGGAAGAGGTCAAGAGCATATTCAAGCCTGAGTTTTTGAACAGAATTGATGAGACGATTGTGTTCCATACACTCACAAAGGAGAACATCGGAAGCATTGTGGATATTCTTTTAGCTTCAATCAATAAGAGAATCAAGGAGCAGATGAATATGACAATCAAGCTTGATGAGGCTGCGAGAAATTACATTATCGACAACGGCTATGATGAGAAATACGGCGCAAGACCTTTAAAGAGAGCGCTTCAGAGCAAGGTAGAGGATGAGCTTGCAGAAAAGATTCTTGAGGGAACCTTCAAGTCCGGAGATACGGTTCTTGTAGGCCTTAGCGATGATAAGCTCACATTTTCAAAATCCAAGTAAAATTTAGTGGAAATTTAGGTGGATTTGAGATATAATATTTTAAAAAGTTACAGATTTACGCGAGATTTGTAATAAAAAATACTTCGGTTGATACCGAAAGCAGGAGGAGCGGTTATGCCAGTAATTGAGGAATTAATCAAGGTTGAGAAGGATGGCTCAATCAGTTTTGGCAACTACGAGTTGGACACCAAGGCTAAGCTTGACAATTTTGATGTAAACGGAGATATTTATAAGGTAAAGACCTTTAACGAGATTACCAAGCTTGAGGAGAATGGAAATTTTGTATACGAATCGGTTCCGGGAACAGCGGTTAACGGATTTACTGCAGATGACAGTTCTGTTAAGTTCTTTGTTGAGGGAAATGACGATGCACAGATTACCCTTGGCTTAGAGGCTGATACAGATTATAAGGTACTTGTTGACAGTGTTGTTATCGGAAATATGAAGACCAATATCAGCGGCAAGCTGAGTCTGAGTGTTGAGCTTTCAGGAAGACCGGTTAAGGTAGAAGTAAATAGAATGTAGTATATTTATAGCTATATAAAATGACAGGGTTGGACTATCGCGATGAGTGTGGGACAACCCTGTTTGTTTAAAAATGAGGTGAGTATGGCAAAAGCTAAGAATACAGCTTTTTTTTGTAAAGAATGTGGATATGAATCTTCGAAATGGCTGGGACAGTGCCCGGAATGCAGGCAGTGGAACACCTTTGTTGAGGAACCTGTTGCGAAGCAGACGTTACAAGGGAATATAAGAGGTATCGCACACCGCGATGTCATGCCGTCCGTCCTGTCCGGAATATCACTCGATGAGGAGGAGAGAACACTCACCGGATATTCAGAGCTTGACAGGGTGCTTGGAGGCGGAATAGTAAGAGGTTCACTGGTGCTTGTGGGAGGAGATCCAGGAATTGGAAAGTCAACACTTCTTTTGCAGGTGTGCCGCAATCTTGCTGAGTCGAAGAATGTGTTATACATATCGGGAGAGGAATCACTAAGACAGATTAAGCTTCGCGCAGACAGAATCGGAGAGTTTTCGGATAAGCTGTCGCTGCTCTGCGAGACGAATCTGGATGTGATAGACGATGTGATAAGAAAGACTATGCCTGATGTTGTGATTATAGACTCCATACAGACCATGTTCTGCGAGAATACAGCCTCGGCTCCGGGAAGCGTAAGTCAGGTACGTGAATCCACGTCGGTGCTTATGCAACTTGCAAAAGGGCTTAATATTTCAATTTTCATTGTCGGACATGTGACAAAGGAAGGTGTTGTCGCAGGACCAAGAATACTTGAGCACATGGTAGATACAGTTCTTTATTTTGAGGGAGACAAGAACGCGGCATATCGTATTCTCAGAGCTGTCAAGAACAGGTTCGGCTCCACCAACGAGATAGGTGTTTTCGAGATGCGTGAGACAGGGCTTTCCGAGGTTGCGAATCCATCGGAATATATGCTTGATGGCAGACCGGACGGTGCTCCGGGTTCTGTTGTTGCATGTCTTATGGAGGGAACAAGACCGATGCTTGTCGAGATTCAGGCTCTTGTATGCCAGTCTAATTTTGGAATGCCAAGAAGAACAGCGGCGGGTGCTGATATAAATAGATTCAATCTGCTCATGGCGGTACTTGAAAAGAGGATTGGATTAAGACTTTCAGGATGTGATGCATATCTTAATATTGCCGGTGGACTTAGAATATCGGAACCGGCACTTGACCTGGCGATAGTATATGCTGTATTATCAAGCTATAAAAATATCGCGGTCGACCATAATACAATAGTATTTGGGGAAGTCGGACTTGCAGGAGAAATAAGAGCGGTAAGCCACGCTGCGGTAAGAGTTAATGAGGCTGTTAAGCTGGGATTTACAACATGCATTTTACCTGAGGTATGCCTTAAAAATTTAAAAGCTGATGGAAATATTAAATTAGTAGGAATAAAATCAGTGAATGAGCTTTTAAATATTATATAATTTGGTTACTGTACCGAGTCTGACATAATCTATAAATAGGTGTTAAAATATCCGTATTTTAATTATTGAAGTAAGAGAATATCTGCAGATGTCGGTTCATATCCCTGAGGCATGAGCTGACAAGCAGTAGATATATGTAAAATTCTGAGTGATATATAAAAGGAGAAAACATGGACAACAGCGCATTGGTTAATGAAATGAAAAAGGTTGTGAACGATCTTGATGAGTCACAGCTTAAGGTAGAGAAGCATGCATTTGATGTAATAAATTCATCGGATACTTCTCTAAATCTGGTAAAGGAAGGAATTACAAGCATCGGAGATATTATTGAGCAGATTAACAGACTTAATGAGGTAGTCGAGCGCTCATCACAGAATATTAAGGAGCTTGAAAATCTCTCAAAGATGATAGAGGGCTTTACGCAGGTAATCAGCGGTATTGCAAACAAGACAAACATACTTTCACTCAATGCTTCGATAGAGGCAGCAAGAGCAGGCGATCAGGGAAGGGGCTTTTCGGTTGTCGCAGGTGAAGTGCGTAATCTTGCAGCCCAGACTGCAAAGTCATCAAGAGAGATAGCAGATACGATAGTAAAGGTGCAGGAATTTATTTCCAGTACAGTACAGTCAATGAATCAGATATATGATAATACCACAAAGCAGCATGAGATGGCTGGTTCGGTCAATGAGCTGCTTAACAAGGTGTTAGATGCGGCAATGGTTGCCAATGACGAATCAAGAGGAATGGAGCATGAGATTGCATATCAGAGGGATATTACAGACAGTGCAAAGAATGTGCTTGATACATATACTGATAAGCAGTAAATAGTGCATAGCTGAAGAAAGCATATTTTAATTCCGCCACCGATTAGTTAGTAATATATAGGTGACGGAATTTTTGTTTTATTGCCAAAGTTAGAAAATTCAGACAATATATGTGAAAAATGCTTAAAAACTTACTTTTAAATAATACTTTACAAATCCGGAATAATATGTTAGTATGAACAAGCCTTGAAAAACAAGGCATTAGCAAGACGTCCGGTGCGCGAAAGTAATCCAGAATGAATTGTAAACATTTTTTTGAAAAAAGAAAAAATTCTTAAAAAACTGTTGACAATCCTCCGGTGACATGTTATTATATAACACGTCCTCAACGAGAGGAATCAGTTAAGACAGCGGCTTCTGATAAAGAGGTTCATCTGTCCGGTATGAGATCTGGAACTCATGACTTACCTGGGAACAGAGCGGTTCGACAAGGTTTTGAAAAAAAGTTAAAAAAGTTCTTGACAAATAAAACTGATTATGCTAATATAAATAAGCTGTCGCTGCTGAGAACGACAAGAACTCACAGAAAGCGACAAGGTTCTTTGATAACTGAACAGTAAAACAACCCTGAAAATTCTAACGGGTTTCAAAGTGGTTTCTGCTTTGAGAACCTGAGAATATTCAGAAACGAACAAAAACCTTTATAAGACGAGAATCTTCGGATTATCGTCTGGTAAATTTAACGGAGAACGAAACACTTCTTTAATTAAAAGGAAGCCAGAGTAGTTCTGACGGAATTAAACTTTTTATGAGAGTTTGATCCTGGCTCAGGATGAACGCTGGCGGCGTGCTTA
>ERZ840371.1198-NODE-1198-length-28070-cov-3.873246_pt1 | contig 28070 bp, 15 predicted proteins | sample MGYA00519937_ERZ840371 | MGnify/ENA primary metagenome ERZ840371 (study PRJEB31850, sample SAMEA3708873) | human gut metagenome | biome: human gut; feature: human-associated habitat; material: faeces | place: China | collected 2014 ... | reverse complement strand
GCCGTTTATCACGGAAGAATTGTGGCAGCAACTGCGTCAACGTGAACCGGGTGCGAGCTTAATGGTTACCCGACTGAGTGAGACATTCGAAGTGAATGAGAAATTCCTCCAGGAGTTTGAAGTTGCCAAGGAAATCATCAGTAATATTCGCAGTATCCGTTTGCAGAAGAATATTGCCATGAAGGAACAACTCAGATTGCAGGTGATAGGTAATCATCCGGTAGAGAAACTAAATTCGGTTATCATGAAGATGTGTAACCTGTCATCTATTATGGTAGTGTATAACAAGGCGGAAGGTGCTGCCTCTTTCATGATAGGAACAACAGAATTTGCCGTGCCGTTGATTGATATGCTTGATATAGATGCGGAAATCAATCGTTTGCTGGCAGAACTGAAACATAAGGAAAGTTTCTTGCAGGGAATTGTGAAGAAGTTGAGCAACGAGAAATTCGTGAACAATGCTCCGGCAGCCGTAATCGAACTTGAACGCAAAAAACAGGCAGATGCGGAAAGTATTATCAAATCTTTGAAAGAAAGTCTTACCATTTTGTTGAAAAGATAATCACTTGATACTTAATTTTATGCAATACAAAGGCATCCCGCTAGATTTGGGATGCCTTTCTTTTTTAGATTGAATTTTAATACTATCTTTGTTCTCTCTTTTAATATCACCGACAAATGAAGCAAACACTACGGATTATTATACTTTGCTACTCCTTCATTCTTTTTGAGGGGCTTCTTTTTTCCATGTTGGCAGATACCGGAAAGGCGGATAAAGAAGTATTGGTCTTGAATTCCATCAATTTCAATTTACCTTGGTCGAAACATTTTTACTGGTGCGTACATGATGAACTTCAGCAGAGGGGTGTTTCTGTTAAGGCGGAATCATTGTCTGTTCCCGCTTTGTTGGATACAATGGAAGTAAATGCGGTGATTACCCGTCTGCGCGAGAAGTATCCAGTTCCGCCTGCCGCAGTAGTACTGATTGGTGATCCGGGTTGGATTGTCTGCCGTGAGTTGTTTGATGATGTCTGGAAAGATGTTCCCGTGGTAGTGACGAATGCCCGTGACCGTTTGCCGGCTTCGGTGGAAATATTGCTGTCTCACGTTCCGTTGACAGAAGCAAACAGTGTTCCGGCTAAAGAATGGAGGCGGGGATATAACATTACCACTCTAAAGCAGCATTATTACATAAAAGAAACGATAGAGCTGATTTGTCAGTTGATTCCTGATATGAAACGTCTGGCATTTATTTCAGACGACCGATATATTAGCGAGGAGACTCGTTGTGATATGAAAGAAGTCGTAACCAAGCATTTCCCGGATTTGCCATTGGAACTGCTTTCTACCACTCAACTGTCAACGGAAGCGTTGCTGGATACTCTGCACAGCTATAAATCGAATACCGGAATTATTTATTATTCCTGGTTTGAATCACACAATAAAGATGATAATAATTATCTTTTTGATCATATTCAAGATGTGATATCCAATTTTACTCCATCTCCTTTATTCCTGCTGTCGTCCGAAGATTTGTCTAACAATACTTTCGCAGGCGGATATTATGTCTCGGCGGAGTCTTTCGGGCAGTCTTTGCTGGAGATACTTTACCGGATTCTGGACGGAGAACAAGCCCGGAATATTCCGGAAACTACCGGTGGAAAGGAGAATGCCTATCTGTGCTATCCGGTGTTGGAGGAACATAATATACCTTCTTATCGTTATCCGAAAGCAGCTGTTTATATCAATCAGCCCCAAAGTTTCTTTCAGCAACATAAAGTCGAAATCCTTGTCTGCATAGCTATATTGGTGATTTTGGTAACGGCTATTACCTATTATATCCGTATTCTTCGGAAAGCGTACAGCCGTTCAAGTGAAGCTATGGAAAAGGCGGAGCAAGCCAACCAATTGAAGTCTGCTTTTTTGGCTAACATGAGTCATGAGATACGTACCCCGTTGAATGCTATTGTTGGCTTTTCAAATATGTTACCGGAAGTTGATGATCGTGAGGAAATGCGGGAATACACAGATATTATTGAAACAAACACTAACTTGTTGCTTCAACTGATTAATGACATTCTGGATATGTCGAAGATTGAAGCCGGGACATTCGATTTCTGTCCGGCGCTGATTGATGTGAATCAGACAATGGAGGAAATAGAGCAAAGTATGCAGCTGCGCTTGAAGAATGATGCGGTAACTTTCACTTTTTGCGAACGTCTGCCGGAATGTATGCTTTATATAGATAAGAACCGCCTGATGCAGCTACTTTCTAATTTTATAGTTAATGCCATAAAGTTTACCAAATCCGGCAGTATCCGTATGGGATACCGTATGAAAGATATTAATACGATCTATTTTTATGTTTCGGATACGGGGTGCGGTATGTCGCCCGAACAATGCCGGCACGTATTTGAACGTTTTGTGAAATATAACCCGTTTATTCAGGGGACAGGACTGGGACTTTCCATTTGTCACATGATTGTCGAGCATTTGAAAGGGGAAATAGGCGTTAACTCAGAAGAAGGAAAAGGTTCTACTTTCTGGTTTACGTTGCCTTACCGAAAAGGGTAAATTTTGTATTAAGGAAATAGAATCGGCAGTAGTAACGGAAGATAATCTTTCAAGTCCGTGCGCAGTTGCTTCAAAGCTTGCTGGATACGGTAATCTATTGTTTTGGGTGATACTCCCAGTGTTTCGGCGATCTCTTTGTAACTCATGTCCCGGAAACGGTGCATCACAAAAGACTCCCGATAGCTTTCGGGTAGCGCTGCGATAGCCTCCTCAATTCGTTTGGTCAGTTCTTCCATCTGATAGTAGTCCGTATCTTGCAGCATTTCCTGCATTTCTTCATAAAAACGGGTATCGGCCCGTTGGGTGGCGTCGATATGCGCGAGTTTGTTTAAAGCCCTGCGGTACACCATTTTGAAAAGGTAGGAACTCAGTGAAGATTCAATGACAAGAGTTTCCCGGTTTTCCCAAATCCATAAAAGAGAGTCTTCTACAATTTCTTCCGCATCTTCCAGATCAACAAACCGATGACCGTATGCACAAAGCATCGGATAATACTTTCGAAACAGCGTGTCGAAAGCTTTTTGATCTCCGTGTCGGACGGCTGATAATAAGAAATCGTTTTCTGAGCGGTAGGTTTCTTTCATGTATTAGTTTTGTAAATTCACTGCAAATATAGCTTTTTTATAAGAAAACAAAGATTTTCTGAAAAAAAATGGATTTTAGTTTAGGAATCTATCCGGAGTCTCCTGTCTTATAATAAAAGACAAGAAAAAGAGGATATGGACAAACTTGATAAAAATAAAATAGACGAATTACTTCCCCGCTATTGTGAGGGACAAGTGACAGAAGAAGAACGTCTGCTGGTTGAGACTTGGATGAACGAATCGGAGGAGAACCGGCGGGTAGCCAAACAGATTCATTCGCTTTATCTGGCTACGGATACCATTCATGTAATGAAGAAAGTCGATACGGAAAAAGCGTTGTCGAGGGTAAAAGGCAGGATAACAGGTAGAAAGAAAACGATGTGGTGGGAATGGGCACAACGTGCGGCCGCAGTTCTGTTCATTCCACTTCTCGTTGTTCAGTTGGTGCACTATTGGGGAGGAGACGAACAGGAACTGGCACAAATGTTGGAAGTAAAGACCAATCCGGGAATGACCACTTCATTAACCTTATCGGATGGAACGGTAGTCTTCCTTAATTCAGAATCACGCCTGACTTATCCTTCACATTTCAACGGAGATACACGAAACGTAACCTTGCAGGGAGAAGCTTATTTTGAAGTTGCCAAGAATCCCGAAAAGAGATTTATCGTTTCCACTTCTCATCAGTCGCAGATAGAAGTACTAGGTACACATTTTAATATAGAAGCCTATGAGAAAGATGATAAAGTGCTGGCAACACTGGTGGAAGGAAAGATAGGATTCGTCTTTACACAGGATAATGTGTCGAAAAAGGTATTAATGGATCCGGGACAAAAACTTGTTTATGATTCGAGAGATTGTAAAGTGCAGCTTTATGCCACTTCCGGTGAATCGGAAACAGCATGGAAAGAAGGAAAAATTATATTCAGGAACACTCCTTTGGAAGAAGGCTTACGAATGTTGGAGAAACGATATAATGTAGAATTTATAATTAAGAATGACCGCTTGAAAGGAGACTCGTTTACAGGAACATTCACGAATCAACGTCTGGAACGTATCTTAGAGTATTTCCAACTTTCCTCCCAGATTCGTTGGCGGTATCTTGATTCTCCGAATATAAAAGATGAAAAGAGTAAGATAGAAATATATTAATTGATTTACCTTAAAACGAAAAGTAATTGTATGAAAGACAGACCCCCTTAAATGAAAAACATACGGGATGATATTGGCGTATCTTCCCGTATGGAAACCAGTAAATCTTTTTAATGCTTGTTTGGCGACAAGCTTAGATAAACTTTTTATTAACTTTAAGTCATTACAAATTTATGCAAAATTATTTTAGCATCCAATTTTTATGGGTGATAAAGTCGCTTTGGCTAACCTCAAAAAAAATCCCATTATCTATGAGACTATTAGTTTTGTTCTTAGTATGTTCTATCGGACTAAGTTATGCAGCCGATAGTTACGCTCAGAAAGCTATGATCAGTATCGATGTTCATAACCAGCGTGTGGAGGATATTTTGAAAGAGATTGAAGCGCAGTCGGATTTTGACTTCTTCTTCAATAACAAACATGTAGATTTGAATCGTCGTGTTTCTGTGTCTGCTGATAAAAGTAATATTTTCAGTGTGTTGAAGGAAATCTTTGCCGGTACGAATGTGAAGTATTCGGTGTTGGATAAGAAAATAATATTGTCTGTTGAAGCGCAATCACCACAGCAGGAAAAGAAAGTAACAGTATCGGGTACGGTACTGGACACTCATGGTGAACCGGTAATCGGAGCTAGTGTATTGGAGAAAGGCGTACAGGGAAATGGAACGATTACAGACATTGACGGTATCTTCAAACTTTCCGTATCTTCATCGAAAGCACAATTGGATATTTCCTATATCGGCTATCAGTCACAGACTGTTGCGGTGCAAGTCGGTAAAAATCTAAAAATCATTTTACAGGAAGATTCCAAACAACTGGAAGAAGTAGTAGTGGTAGGTTATGGTACACAGAGTAAAAAGACATTGACAGGTGCTGTTTCTATGGTAAATATGGGTGATGTAGAAATGAATACTGTTCCGAATGTATCTCGTGCATTGGCAGGTAAGGCTGCCGGATTTCGTGTAAATCAGATCTCTGCGCAACCTGGCGGTGAGGCTAAATTCCGTATTCGTGGTGAGGCTTCTACAGGAGCAGGTAACGACCCTTTGTTTGTTATTGATGGTTTTCCGGTATCGTCTTCCGGTAATTTAAGTTCGGGGAACGGCTATTATGAATCCGGTAATATTGATAATGTGCTGGAGTCTTTGAATCCGGATGATATTGAATCAATTTCAGTTTTGAAAGATGCCGCTTCTACGGCTATTTATGGAGCACGTGCCGGTCATGGAGTTGTTCTGATTACAACAAAACGCGGTAAGAGTCAGAAGCCCAGAGTGACTTATTCCGGTATGGGATCTGTGCAGGTAGCCCGTTCGAATTATAAGATGCTTGATACTCGTATGTATATGGATATGTATAATAAGCAGCAGCACGAGGAGTGGCTGAAGTTGAATGGAATGGGGATTTATGAAGGATATGTGGAGAAACCGGATACTCCGCCCACTCAATATAAACCGGCTTTCAATAATGATGAGATATTGTTGGCAAGTGGTACTGATTGGCTTGATGCGGTAATGCGTAACGGATATACGCAACAACACAATCTTTCTGTTAATGGTGGTACCGAGAAAACCCGTTATTTGGCTTCCGTCAACTATATGGATCAAGAAGGTATTGTCAAGAATAATGGTGTCAGCCGTTTTTCTGCCCGTTTAAATCTGGATCAAGAATTAAGTAAATATGTATCTTTCGGATTAACCGCTACTTACTCACAGAATAAGTATGATAACGTTCCTTTAGGAGATAAGGTTAATGAATATTCAGGTGTGTTGACCGGTGCTATTCAGTCCAATCCTACTATTCCTATTTATGATTCTGAAGGGAATTATTTTATTGACCCGAAACGTCCTTTTGTTGCGAATCCGGTTTCTTTGTTGGAAATAAAAGATAATACGGTAAAAGATCGGTTGATCGGTTCAGCATTTGTTTCAGTAAAACCATTGAAAGAATTAGAAGTGAAATTACAGTTGGGAGCTGACCGCAGTTTCCAGAAACGTTCCAGTTATTTGCCTAAGACAACTTTGCAAGGGGCAAATAAGAATGGAAGGGCAGATATTTCACAAGAGACAAGCACTACTTATCTAATGGAATTGACCGCTCAATATTCTAAAAGTTTTGGTGATCATAATCTGAAAGCTATTGGTGGTTATTCATTCCAAAAGTTCAAGAATGACGGATTCAGTGCCGGAAATTCAGATTTTCTGGTGGATGGATTTGGGTATAACAGTTTGGGGTCGGGTAATTATAAAAAGCCTTCTGTCAGTTCATGGGCTTCTATAAATAGTATTGCTTCTTTGTTTGCCCGTGCTAATTATTCTTACAAAGGAAAATATTTGTTGGAAGCCACGGTACGTGCTGATGCTGCATCTAATTTTGCACCGGAAAATCGTTGGGGATATTTCCCTTCTGTATCAGCAGGTTGGATGATTAGTGAAGAAAATTTCATGAAAGGGGCTTCTAAATGGTTATCCATGTTGAAATTGAGAGCTTCTTATGGACAGACCGGTAATTCTAATGTCGGTTATCGTATTTATGATTATTATGAGGTAGGAAGAAATGCCATTATTGGAGGCGCGGAGTCAACAGGAGTATATGCTTCGGATTTGGGAAACAAGAGTATCACTTGGGAAACAACTACGGAATTTAATCTTGGAGTAGACTTTGGAATATTTAATAACCGGTTTAAGTTGGCTGCCGAGTACTTTAAGCGTAAAATAACAGATTTGTTAGTGACAAACAAGCCCTTGCCATTTTATAATGAGGTAAATAAAATTGCAGGAAATATAGGATCAACGCAAAGCCAGGGTGTGGAAATCACATTGAATACAGTGAATATTGTTACAAAAGACTTTGAATGGGATACCACATTGACTTTATCACATTATAATGACCGTTGGTTGAAACGTGATCCGAACTGGAAGCCAAGAGCCTATGAAAAAGAAGATGACCCGATACGGGCATGGTGGGAATATGAAGCAATCGGTATCCTGCAACCGGGAGAGAAGGCACCGGATGCTCAGAAAGATTTGGTTCCGGGAATGATGAAGTTGAAAGATCGGGATGGAAATGGTGTGTTAGGAGATGAAGATAAGGTCTATATGGGGAATGGTGATCCGAAAATAATCTACGGTTTGAACAATTCATTCCGCTATAAGAATTTTGATTTGAATATCTATTTTTACGGAGAAGCGGGTAGAAAGCGGGGAGCCAGCTATTATGAAGGTTGGACACGCATGGATAATGGTATCAACGTTTCCACTTACGCATTGAAAGCGTTCAGTAGTAATAACTTGACAGCTACTGATCCTACCTACGTGAGAGGGGGAAACGGTTGGGGAGACTATTACGTAAAATCTATCTATTACGTTCGTTGCGGAAGTATAACATTGGGATATAAAGTACCGATCAGCCAAAAGATCGTGAATAATCTTCGTGTATATGTAGATGTGAACAATCCGTTTGTGATTACCAATTGGACAGGGCTGGATCCTGAAACGGATAACGGAACTTATGCATATCCGAATGTGACCTCTTATAATTTTGGTGTATCAATATCTTTCTAATAAGTTATGAATATGAAAAAGACAATTTATACTGTAATAGCAACTCTTTTGTTCCTCATATCGTCTTGCACGCTGGAACAGGAAGTTTATAATAAAATAAATCCGGGAATGTTTCCGCAGAATGCTGAAGATGTAAATGCGTTGGTCAACTCAAGTGCTTATTACGTTTTTTCTCCGTGGGGGATTTTTGAGGTGGCGGCAGGTTATGTGACGACTTCGGAAATGGTGACCGATTATGTGGAAAATACATGGGGGTGGACTACCGTATATAATTCGTATGAAGCTAATGACTGGCATATCGACGGAGATTATCGCCGCGTGTATGACTATTCCCAATATCTGGCTTCCATGACTTTGACAATGGAACGTATCAAGAACGTGGATATGGATGAAACATTGAAGGCCCGTTATATGGCCGAATTAAAATGTGGACGTGGTTTTCTGGCTTTTCTGATGTATGATATGTATGGTCCGATACCTATTGCAGATTTGGAAACTTTGCAGAAACCGGAAGCTGAGATTGTGATTCCCCGCTTGTCTGAAGAAGCGATGCGTGAATACATTGTTACTAACCTGAAGGAAGCGGCCGACATACTGCCTTATAAATATGAAGATACGGATTACGGACGTTTTACAAAAGGATTGGCCAACACATTGTTGTTAAAATTCTATATGATGACTAAACAGTGGGATGAAGCAGAGAAAATAGGACGTGAATTGACTAAATCCGAATACGGTTATAAACTGGTAGATGATTATCATTCTTTGTTTTCTTTATCAGGAGAAAAGAATTCGGAAGTAATATTCTCTTGTGTAGCGGAAGCTGGTGTGATGGAGCAGAAGTGGTTTGCACATGTATTAACATCCGACTATCCTATTCCGGCAGGAATGGCGGTGACTGCATGGGGAGGGTATAAAATATCCTGGCCTGCCTATGAATCTTTTGATCCTAAAGACAAAAGACGGGAAAGAATTATAGGTGAATATACTGGTACGGAAGGCGTGCATCACAGTCGTGCTCTTGACCGTGACGGAGGTACAACAGGTGTACTCTTTTATGGTGCAATTCCGGTTAAGTATAAAATCGAAGGGGTGATAGGAGAACTGTGTGAAATAGATATGCCAATCTACCGTTATGCAGACGTATTGACTTTACTTTCAGAAGCTATTGTCCGCAATGGAAATAGCATAACTCAGGAAGCTGTCGGGTTATTGAATCAAGTACGTGTTACCCATGGCGGCCTGAAAGCTTATCAATTGAGTGATTTCGCTTCAGTGGAAGATTTCCTTGATAAATTGTTGGAAGAACGTGGACATGAGTTCTATTTTGAAGGTGTACGTCGACAGGATTTGATTCGTCACGGAAAATTCATAGAAGCGGCACTTGCTAAAGCAAGATTTGCAGGTCAGCCGACTGGTAAAATCGAAACGAAGGTGGACGGGCAATATAAATATGAGAAGTTTCCGTTACCTACTCATTTGATTACTGAAGGACAAGGTCTTATAATTCAAAACCCCGGTTACTAAAAATGGATAGTATTATGAAACATTTATTATATACTCTATTAGGTATTTTATTACTTGCCGGATGTAAAGAGGACAAGTATAATGTAATTATTCCTATGTCGGATATTTACCTGAGTGCGCCTCAGGATGGAACGAAAATTGACTTGAATGATTTGTCAATCGATGAATATAGTTTCTCATGGGATAAGGCATTGGAGAAAGGTGCCAAACTGATTCTTTGTGCTACCAGAGATTTCAAAAAGCCGGTGAAGATTGACGCTGGTAAATCGACCTCTTTTACTTTGTCCGTATTGGCAGCCGATCAGTATTTCTCTCAGTTGGGAATAAAGGCCGGTCAAGAAGCGCTGTTGTATTGGACTGTTAAAGAGGCTGGCAATACTACGGCTGCTGCGTCGGATGTGCATACGATTCATGTGAAACGTATGTCTACCAAGTTGTTACAACCTGAGGATATGACTGAGATTGCTTTGGCTGAAGATAAACCGGAAACTGCCGTACAGTTTGAATGGGATACGGAAGGAAGGCCTGAATCAACCTCATATTCACTCTGTCTGTCACTTGATCCTGAAATGAAACAGACTGTAGCCGAGCAAAGTGTAGGGATTGTAAAAGGTAAGTCTTCTCTGACACACGAGCAACTTCAGACCTTGCTCGACCAACTTTCTATTAAACGTTGGACATCCAACGCTATATATTGGAATGTGAAGACTGATGACGGGCAACTGGTGTCACGTTCTTCCGGAGTACTAAATATGACGGAAATGATGCGTTTCATTGATGTTCGCGGTGATGAGAAGATAACCTATCGGGTTGCCCGTATTTCTTATAGCGACGGAACTTCACTGGTTTGGCTGGCAGATAATTTGAGGACGACCAAGTATCCTGACGGAACTGATATTGAGTCAAATAATTATAAGAATACGCCGGAATCTTTTGGAGAAGGCAGAGTGAAAGCATACGGAGTTCATTATCATTATGACATTCGTGACAAAATAGCTCCTACGGGTTGGCGCTTACCGACTATGCAGGAATATAAGAACCTGTTTGCCGAAGCGGGAACAGCTGAAGGTCAATGGAATGTTTTGAAAGACCCTGATTATTATGAGTCAGTGAAAGGACAGACTCATTTGAATGACTGGAAATTTAATTTGTGTGCTTCCGGTCAATGGGTAGAACCGAATATTAATAATCACACCGGACAGTATTGCTATTTGTTGGTGACTGATAATACAGAGCATGGATGTATGCTTCATGATGGCGGAGCAACATTGTGGACTCCTTGGACAACAGGGGCTCCTGCACGTTTTATCTTCAATGAAAATTAATCAGGTGAAAATTAAAAATAGATCAATCATGTTAATCAATATAAAGAAAACTATGACCATATTATCTACCTTATTATTAGGTATTATGTGTAGCTTTTGTTCTGATACGATAGATGTGTATGCAGGACAGTATGGAGAGGAAGAAGGTACGAATGAACCGGAAACTCCGGAAGTTGTAGGTAAAATTGTTCATATCGAGTCGTTGAGAAATCCTGATAGAGGCTTTCATCTTGAATGTAATTTGCTGGCTGATGAGATGAAAAGTCCATATAATGATTATGAAGTATATGGTGAGGATTTGTATAAAAAGAAAATAGAGCAGTTTGATGCGAAAGACGATAATCTGACTCTTGTGCAGCAATATATCTATCTGACCAAATGGGTGAGTAAAGATCTTGATGATGAGGCTTTGAATAATATCCGCAAGGTGTTTGAGTTGATGAAAGCGCAGGGATATAAAGCCATTCTTCGTTTTGCATACAATCATGCGGGGCTTAATACGTCCGGCGGTGAATCTAAACAATGGATTCTTAGGCATATTGAACAATTGACACCTTTGTTGAATGAATATATCGGTCAGATTGCTACGGTGCAAGTTGGTTTTATTGGTGCTTGGGGAGAGTGGCATACGTCGCCGTTGGCAAATGATCAGGATGCGAAGAATGCAATTGTCAGTGCACTGTTAAGAGCTTTGCCTGTTCCATATTGTGTAGAAATGCGTTACCCGAGTCATAAGAAAGCATTGACATTGGAGCAGGAAGAATACCGCGGACGTATCGGATATGCGAACGATTACTTTACAGCCGGTGAACATTCTCATGCGCCGGGCAATGACTTTGTTCCCAATACGGATGATTATAAACAAATAACCGGGGAGGTAAAAGCGAATAATTTCTATATGAGTGGTGAGATTCCTTATAATGAAGATACCGAATGGGGTTTGGCTGCACTAATTACCCCGATGAAGTCATTGCGTATTTTGCGTGAACACCGTTATTCGGCTTTTGATATAACGCAGAATTTTGATTTGAATATCATGAGTTGGAAACAAGTAAAAGTATATCCTTCTTTGCTGAATGATAATAACATTCTCTTTGATGAGAGTTATTTTAAAGACGCTGAAGGAAATGAGGTTGTCCGTTCATTCTATGAATTTGTACGTGACCATTTGGGATACCGGTTGAATCTGCAAAGCGAATCGACAGTGGAGGCGAAAAACGGAAACTTGGAATATAATCTGACGATAACTAATACCGGTTTTGCTACGGTGATTAATCCGAAAGAAGTATATCTTGTGCTGGTTTCCGGAGACGGTCAGGTAGCTAAAGAAATAAAGCTGGATGTTGATCCTAAAACATGGATTCCTTCTACAAATGAAGAACCGAATCAGGTAGCGAAGTATGTTATAAAAGGAAGTGCAGCTGCCGGATTGAGCGGGACATACAAAGTTGGAATCTGGATGCCGGAGAAAGTGGCCGATTTGAAATACAATCCGGCTTACGCCATCAAGTTTGCTCCGACGGAGAAACTCACTCATTGGTATGATGACGCAGGAAAATATGCAGTGAATATTTTCGGTGAAGTTACATTCTGATACGGATTGATGAATGCTTCGGTCGGGACAAACCGATATCTTGTGGGCAAGTCGGAGCAGATTACTCTTTAAATTTGTCGGTAAGGTGAATTTGTAAAATAATGATTTGCTAGTTTATAGTCGATAGTATCCTCCATTCTCCTTCCCGAAGGAGGGGAATGGAGATACCACCGACTTGCTAAATAACCACCAAATTTGAAGAAGCCCCCGGAACATTCAATACTTATGATATAATTTGAATAAAGATGAATAAAAGTAGAAGCAACGTATTTATTATGCTTAACTTAATTGTATCATTTTTTATTTCAGCCTGTTCCTCCCCCAGGGAACAGGTTAAAATAGAAAATGGTACTTTTAATATTAACGGGAAAGATGTGCAATTGATATGCGGAGAAATGCATTATCCCCGTATTCCGCACGAGTATTGGCGTGACCGTCTGCACCGAGCGCGTGCAATGGGGTTGAACACCGTGTCTGCTTATGTATTCTGGAACTTCCACGAACGGCAACCCGGAGTATTTGATTTCAGCGGACAAGCGGATATTGCCGAGTTTGTACGTATTGCACAGGAAGAAGGGCTGTATGTCATTCTTCGTCCCGGGCCATACGTGTGTGCGGAATGGGATTTCGGAGGTTATCCTTCGTGGCTCCTGAAAGAAAAGGACTTGACTTATCGCAGTAAGGACCCGCGTTTCATGTCTTATTGCGAACGATATATCAAGGAACTTGGCAAGCAACTGGCCCCTCTGACTATCAACAACGGCGGTAATATTATCATGGTACAGGTGGAAAACGAATACGGTTCGTATGCGGCCGACAAAGAATACCTTGCTGCTATCCGTGATATGCTTCAAGAAGCCGGATTCAATGTTCCGTTGTTTACTTGCGACGGCGGTGGGCAGGTGGAAGCCGGACATATTGCCGGTGCATTGCCTACTTTGAACGGCGTGTTCGGCGAAGATATATTTAAAATCGTGGATAAATATCATCCGGGCGGTCCGTACTTTGTGGCGGAGTTCTATCCGGCTTGGTTTGATGAATGGGGGAAACGTCATTCTTCTGTTGCCTACGAGCGTCCTGCCGAACAACTGGATTGGATGTTGGGACATGGCGTATCTGTCAGTATGTATATGTTCCACGGAGGAACAAATTTCTGGTATATGAACGGTGCCAATACTAGCGGAGGATTCCGTCCCCAACCTACCAGCTACGATTATGACGCTCCGCTTGGAGAATGGGGCAACTGCTATCCGAAATATCATGCTTTCCGGGAGATCATTCAGAAATACCTGCCGGAGGGAACACAGTTGCCGGAAGTGCCTGCCGATAATCCGACCACAACCTTTGCGACGGTCGAGCTGAAAGAAAGTGCTCCGTTAACTACGGCATTTCATCAGACTATACAATCGGAAGATGTTTTATCCATGGAAGATGTAGGAGCCGATTTCGGATATATCCACTATCAGACTACCATTAAGACACCGGGAAAACAGAAATTGATTATTCAGGATTTGCGTGATTATGCCGTTATTCTGGTGGACGGTAAACAAGTAGCCAGCCTTGACCGTCGTTATAATCAGAATAGCACGACATTGGATATTCATAAAGTTCCCGCCACACTTGAGATTCTGGTTGAAAATACCGGACGGGTCAATTATGGTCCCGATATTCTTTTTAACCGTAAAGGAATTACAAGTCAGGTGCTTTGGGGGAATGAGAAATTGACAGGGTGGTCAATCACACCGCTTCCTCTTTATAAGGAAGAAGTATCTTCCTTGTCTTTCGGACAAGAAATCAAAGGCGTTCCGGCATTTCATAGAGGGACATTCATTATCGAACAGCAAGGCGATTGCTTTGTCGATATGAGCCAATGGGGTAAAGGAGCTGTCTGGGTAAACGGTAAATCGTTGGGACGTTTCTGGAATATCGGTCCGCAACAAACTCTTTATATACCTGCTCCCTGGTTGAAAAAAGGTGAGAATGAGATTGTTGTTTTCGAAATGGAGGATACGGGAAAGAGGAACTTGCAGGGATTGGACAAGCCGATTCTCGACAGTTTGGGTATTGATAAAAACAAGCCGGAGAAACAGCAACGCAATCAAACAGGCAGTCCGATTCTCGAAGAAGGAGATATTCTTCTGAACACCACTTTGGCGGAGACAAACGATTGGCAGCAAGTTGATTTACCGGTTGTGCGCACTCTGCGTCATTTTTGCATCGAAACGCTTTCTTCTTATACGGAAGACAATCAGGCGTGTATTTCAGAGGTTGATTTGTTGGACGATAAGGGACAACCGATTGATAAGACCAAATGGGAAGTTGTTTACATAAGCAGCGAGCAGGCAGATAAGAATCTGGGTGTAGCGGAGAACTTGTTCGACGGAGATATTTCTTCATTCTGGCATACAGATCCGGCAACGGAACCCGGACAGCCGCACCGTATCATTGTGGACATAAAGGAAATCTATAAAATATCAGCCCTTCGCTTCAAAGTACGTAAAGGTGCTTTTTTGTCAGGGAAGGTAAAAGAGATAAACGTATACGGTCGCCCGCAATTCTTCTTGTTTCATTGATTAAAGTGTACAGGTAGTAAGAAATTTGATTTCTATTTACTATCTTTGGCAAATCTAAAAAACACGATTATGAACATACGTATTTTGATAACCTTATTATTTGGAGTGACTTTGTTTTGTAGCTGCCAACCGAAGCAGTTACCGGTAAATTCTTTGGCAGAACGTGTAACGGAAGGAACCTCGAAAGATCGAATCCTTTTTCGGATGACACCGGAAAAAGACGATGTGTCTAAGGATTACTTTGAAATAACTGCCGAAGACGGTAAAGTCCTGATAGTCGGAAATTCCGATCTGTCATTGGCAACAGGACTGAACTGGTATCTGAAGTATGTAGCCGGTATTCATCTTTCCTGGAATAACCCGTCACAAAAGTTGCCGGAAGTGCTCCCTCTTCCCACGGGGAAAATCCGTCAGGAGACAGCTATGCAAAACCGTTATTATCTGAATTATTGTACTTATTCCTACTCAATGGCTTTCTGGGATTGGGAACGTTGGGAGAAGGAGATTGACTGGATGGCATTGCATGGCATTAATATGCCTTTGAGCATAACCGGAATGGAAGTAGTCTGGTATAATCTGCTGAAACGTGTCGGATACACAACGGAAGAAATCAATGAATTTATCTCCGGTCCGGCATTTATGGCCTGGTGGCAGATGAACAATCTGGAAGGGTGGGGCGGACCCAATCCTGACAGTTGGTATCAGCAACAAGAAGCACTTCAAAAGAAGATCGTATCCCGTATGCGGGAACTGGGAATTGAACCCGTATTTCCGGGTTATGCAGGAATGGTTCCCCGTAATATCGGTGAGAAACTAGGTTATCAGATTGCCGACCCCGGCAAGTGGTGCGGTTTCCCTCGTCCGGCCTTCCTTTCTTCGGAAGACGAGCATTTCGATTCTTTTGCGGCTATGTACTACGAAGAATTGGAGAAACTTTACGGAAAAGCTAAATATTATAGTATGGACCCATTCCATGAGGGAGGCAACACAGAAGGGGTAGACTTGGCGAAGGCCGGAACTTCTATAATGAAAGCCATGAAGAAAGCCAATCCGGAAGCAGTTTGGGTCATTCAGGCATGGCAGGCAAATCCGCGTCCGGCTATGGTTGATGTGTTGAATGCCGGAGATATGTTGGTGCTGGATTTGTATAGCGAAAGACTTCCTCAATGGGGGGATCCGGATTCGATGTGGTATCGTGAGAAAGGCTTTGGCAAGCATGACTGGCTTTATTGTATGTTGTTGAACTTCGGAGGAAATGTCGGTTTGCATGGACGAATGAATCAGTTGGTGAACGGATATTACGATGCGTGTACACATGCAAATGGGAAAACATTGCGTGGAGTAGGTACTACTCCCGAAGGTATTGAGAATAATCCGGTGATGTTTGAATTGTTGTATGAGTTGCCGTGGCGTGCGGAACGTTTCTCGCCGGATACATGGTTGCAAGGATATCTGAAAGCCCGTTATGGTGGTGAACTGTCACCGGAAGTTATGGAAGCATGGAGAGCATTGGAACATACGGTTTATAATGCTCCCAAGAATTATCAGGGTGAGGGAACGGTGGAATCCTTATTGTGTGCCCGTCCGGGTTTCCATTTGGACAGAACGTCTACATGGGGATATTCCAAACTGTTCTATTCGCCTGATTCTACTTCGAAAGCAGCGGACTTAATGCTCTCTGTGGCTGAACAATATAAAGGCAACAATAATTTTGAATATGACTTGGTGGATATCGTACGTCAGAGTAATGCTGATAAAGGCAATGCATTGCTCGATGAAATATCCCAAAGTTATGATCGTAAAGACAAAGAGAATTTCCGGAAGCAGACGCAGCAGTTCCTTGAACTCATTTTGTCGCAAGACAGTTTATTGTCTACCCGGAAAGAATTCTCCGTATCTTCTTGGCTGACTGCCGCACGTTCTTTGGGCAATACGGACGCGGAAAAGAAACTCTATGAATGGAATGCATCTGCATTAATCACAGTCTGGGGTGATAGTATCGCTTCCAATCAGGGAGGTTTGCATGATTATTCTCATCGTGAATGGAGTGGTCTTTTGAAAGATTTGTATTATCTGCGTTGGAAAACTTTCTTTGAGCAGAAACAACAGGAGTTGGAAGGCAAAGCTAGCGGTGAAGTGATTAATTTCTATGGTATGGAGAAAGCTTGGGCGGAAAAGGCTCATGAGTATTGATTCAAAAGTATGAGATAATAGCAATTTTATTTTTATACTCTTATTGAGGGTTCATCAGGTTCATCTTCGTGTTGGACTGCCGATGAATAAATAGATACAGGGTGAAGGAGAGAAGGAGAAACGATTGAAAGCGTCCTTCACTTCTTCACCCTGTACGTTTTACTTCCATGTAGTGTCCTTTTTTGAACTCTAAAGCGGCGCTTTAGAGTGTGTAAAGCATAGCTTTAGCCTACCTAAAGCGCTGCTTTTCAAAAGTCGAAGAATTTGTTTCAACTATGGACGAAAATAAATAAAGTAACAGCAATTTGTCTACCGGGTTTAACGGGCGGTTAATCAGGCTGTTATGGATGAGATGCTGAATCTATATGTCCAGCGTATTGGATCTATATGCCCAACGCGCTGGCTATATATGTCCAACACATTGGATCTATATGTCCGATAAACTAGTAATATAGAAGTAATAAAAAGAGGAGCTGTCCGACAGATCAGCAGTATCTCCCCATAATACGGCTCTAAGCTGGAAAAGTCTGTTCTATTGGGGAGATATCCTGAAAGTGGCTATTACTCCTTTATGGTCAGAAGGCCATATGCCTTTGGGGGTGATGAAGTTGTCTTCTGTATTCTCTTCTATGCGCTGACTTTTGACAATGGAACGGGACGGACCGAGAATCATAGAGGATATCGGTGTAATGTCCTGATTAGGATAAAAGTAAATAAAATCAATCCGGTCTCTTTCGTCCGCATCGGGTGCCCAAGTTAATTTGCTGACAGGCATCTTGTCGTTGTCGGAAGGAAAAGTGAATCCCGGGTGAGTGACCGGGTTAGGATATAGAGTCCGATATATGTCCTTGAATCCTTCTTTGCAGAGTATACTTGAACAGTCCCAATTGATAACTACCCCATTATGGTCCCATAGGTCTTTTGTATCTTCTTGCCAGTCGAGGTGAGAAGGTTCGTTGAAATCTCCTCCTAATAGAACAATGGCTCCTTCGGCAATGTCTTGCCGTGCGTTTTCGATGAATACTTCAATGGCTTCTTCGCGAAAGGCGATCCGGTTGGCCGCTAAAATGGAATCCGCATTATGAACAGGTTGTGTCATTTTCTTCCAAGTACTTCCATTGTAACCACGAGGTAAGTAACAAGCATAATTCTTATAATCTAAGTGGGCGGAATAAACGGCAATAGTATGTCCGGCTATGCCGATAGTTGCTTTCAGGATAGAGCCGCAACCGCTGTCCTTTGGATAGATAATCTCCTGCTGACTTATATTGTATTTGGATAAAATGCCTACATCCAGAGGGTTATGTTCTCCATAGTAAGTTTTTCCACGTTTCTTAAGTGCCTCAATGATGCGGGATATAAAGCAGGTGCCATTGTAGTTGCGGACTTCACTGAAAAAAACGATATCGGCATCAACTTGTGCCACTTCATCGGCTATGGCTTCAAATCCTCCTTCTACGATGCTTCCTTCCTGCCAGATGTTGAGTTGCAGGACGGTGAGATGAGAGGTTGGGGTCGCATTGCGACCCCAACTTGTTATTCCTATGCTGCTAAGGCATAAGAGTAGTATATAAAAATTTAGTTTCATGCCGTTCTTTTTTATTCTTGTAGAATCCACATCAACTTGTTTACTTCGTCCGAACCGTTGAATTGCCTTTGTACAGCCGCTTCTACATTTGCCTTGTTATAATAACAGAATCTTTTTTATTGCCATATATTAGATTTTACTTTTCCAGCAACTCTTTCAGAAAATCATCCAACTCTTTATCCAATCCTTTCAGTAGCTCGTCATTCACCAGCATCGTATCGTCGTCTACCAACAATAGTTCAGTTACCGTTTCTTTGTCCTCATCCACCAGTACAAACGAATAAGGTTTCAGGATAGTCACCTTGTCGAAGTCACCTGCATCTTTCATTCTGCAAAGGATACTACGTAAGCCGGGCTCAATATTTTCGAGGAAATCATCGCCGTCGTATGTTGCCCATTCTTCCACCATGACGTTTGCTAGTTCTTCATCATCATCGTTGTAAATATTCAGTTGCCCTGACGTCTGGTCAGGTTGCAGATGAATATCGGTTACGACTGTCTGTTCACAATTGCATACATATTTGCCGACTGCCTTTTGGATAGCCGATTCGATGATAGATAATGATTGTTGGCTCAGTTTCATAGGTTCCTTCTTTTTGTCAGTTCAAAGGTATAAAAAAAATAAGATTTGATACATGATTTCCTTAAAAATCATCATTAAATCGGCTCATTTGCATCTTTAATTTGGATATTTGAGCATTTCTCTCCTTCAATTCGGCCAAATAGAGGCTGGTGAGGTAATAATTCGGCACATCGTCAATACTCGCTTTGACATTGTTGACAACATTCTTTTTCTCTATCTTCTTGGCTAGTTGCTGTGCCTTTTCCGCCCATTTCACAGCTTGAGATAGACTATCTTTCGTCTCATAATACACGGCAATATTGAAGGCGGCTCTCATCTGCTTCTTTGTGTTCTTGGTTCCTTCGAAAGCCTGATGCCAAAGTTCGAATGCATTATCCCATGAATTTTCGCGGACGTAGATAGCTGCATCGCGCATCTGAACCGAACCGCCGGTGTATAAATACCGTTTTCCCGTTTTCCATATCGGAACCAGATGCTTTACCGGAACTGTTCCTGCAAATTCCGCAGCTTCTTTCAACATTTCCCTTTCGGGGATGATACGGGCAGCCGCTTCTGTGACCGAACCTCCGAAATCTTCCCAAAAGATACTGTCATTAGGGTGAAGGGTGGTCATGGGCTTGCTTCGTCCCGGTACATAAACCCGTACTGTGGGATATACTTTTACATCCATAGCTCCCTGATAACAATTGAAATCGGGTAGATAACGAATGGTCTTGGTTGCTTTGAATTGCAGATTCTCTAATGCAATAATAAAATCAACTCCTAAATCGGAAGCTAACTGGCTGACTTCCTCTTGACTTAGCATATTTTCACGCGCTAACTTGTCATTGGCACGTAAGGCGGAGTCACAAATGACAACTTCATCAAAGTAATTCTGGTGGGCTATTTCTTCAGCCAATGATTCGGCAGCAATCTTGGGATCACCGTTGGCATAGGCTGTGGCGCGACTTACTTCCGGAACGTTTTCCTTCGTTTTCTGTACTTCTGTAATCAATTTGTTATCCGGTGCATCGCTGGTGTTATTCACAACAGCTACCTTGCGGAGCTGGGGTGGAAAACTCAAGTCGGCGGGTTGCAGATAATCAATGGAAATCTGTTCGATGCTCTGGCAACTGTTGAATAGCAACAGGAACAGAGAGATGAATGCCAGTGAATAAGATTTTGCCATAGTTTGATTCATTTAGTAGTTTGAACAAAAGTACTATTTTACACGAATAAAAGAAAGAGGCCGCCTGACAAGTCGATAGTATCTAAAACTCTCCTCCTTCGGGAAGGAGGAGTCCCCGTAGGGGGAGGTGGTAGGTGAATATATAAGTCTATTATTATCAGCATTGTGTATCCACCTACCACCCCGGCTTTCAGCCACCCCTTCTTCCCGAAGGAGGGGAATTGCAGATACTACTGACTTGTCAGGCAGCCTTTATTATTTAGTAAAGTAGTTAGGACTAATTAACTACTTGAACTCTTCTTTATCAAACGTTCTTTCCGTGACAGTTTTTATACTTCTTGCCGCTTCCGCATGGACAGGGATCATTACGTCCTACGGTCTTTTCGGCACGAATCGGTTCACGTCTCTGTTGCTCGCGCGTATCCTGACTGGCAGCAGCCTGCTGATTCGGATCACTCAGGTCCTGCTTGTTCTCACGATACTTGCTCATGTCCTGACGCTGTTCCGGTGCAGCCTGGCGTACTTCTACGCGACGGGCAGCCTGTTCATCCGGAGCTTCCTGTACAGGAATTTGTCCGCGCATCAAGATAGAAACAGTCTGATTGTTAATCTTATTCACCATTGAGTCAAACAACGTTACAGATTCCAGTTTGTAAATCAACAACGGGTCTTTCTGCTCGTAGCTTGCATTCTGTACAGAGTGTTTCAGTTCATCCAGTTCGCGCAGGTTCTCTTTCCATGCTTCGTCGATAACGTGCAGCAGGATTGACTTTTCAAATGCTTTTACTACCTCTTTGGATTCGGATTCGTAAGCAGCTTTCAGGTTACAAGAGATATTGTACATACGTTTACCGTCCGTGATAGGAATCAGGATGTTCTCGTACATGTGTCCCTGGTTCTCATATACCTGTTTGATAACCGGATTGGCAATCTGTGCCAGGCGTTCAGTCTTACGTTTGAAGTTCTCCATGGCAATGCCGAATGTCTTTTCAGCCAGTTTCTCTTTCTTCTCGTTGCGGAATTCTTCTTCGGTGAACGGAGTTTCCATAGCCAACGTCTGAAGCAGTTCCATTTGGCAACCTTCGTAGTCGTTGTTCTCGATAGCGTTGGCGCAACGGTCCCAAATCATGTTCACAATATCCATACCGATACGTTCGCCCATTAAAGCATGGCGGCGTTTCGTATAGACAACTGTACGTTGCTTGTTCATCACGTCGTCATATTCCAACAGGCGTTTACGGATACCGAAGTTGTTTTCTTCTACCTTCTTCTGTGCACGTTCGATAGAGTTGGAAATCATCTTGTGCTCAATCATTTCACCTTCCTGGAAACCGAGCCTGTCCATTACGCTGGCGATACGGTCGGAGGAGAACAGACGCATCAAGTCGTCTTCCAGTGACACGAAGAATACAGAAGAACCCGGGTCACCCTGACGTCCTGCACGACCACGCAACTGGCGGTCTACACGGCGGGATTCGTGGCGCTCCGTACCGATGATTGCCAAACCGCCTGCGGCTTTCACTTCCGGGCTTAGCTTGATGTCGGTACCACGACCGGCCATGTTGGTGGCAATGGTAACTGTTCCGCTCAAACCGGCAGTAGCAACAATATCAGCTTCTTTCTGGTGTAACTTCGCATTCAGCACCTTGTGTTCGATCTTGCGCATGGTCAACATCTTGCTCAGCATTTCGGAGATTTCTACCGAAGTAGTACCTACCAATACCGGGCGTCCGGCGTTCACCAGTTGTTCGATTTCTTCGATTACGGCTTTATATTTTTCACGTTTCGTCTTGTAGACGCGGTCGTTCATATCTTTACGGGCAATCGGGCGGTTGGTCGGGATCACTACCACATCCAGTTTGTAGATGTCCCAGAGTTCGCCGGCTTCCGTTTCGGCTGTACCGGTCATACCGGATAGCTTGTGATACATACGGAAGTAGTTCTGCAGAGTAATCGTAGCAAAGGTCTGTGTGGCAGCTTCCACTTTCACGCCTTCTTTGGCTTCGATAGCCTGGTGCAATCCGTCAGAGTAACGGCGGCCTTCCATGATACGTCCGGTCTGTTCGTCTACGATCATCACCTTGTTGTCCATCACCACATATTCATCGTCTTTTTCAAACAATGTGTAGGCTTTCAACAACTGGTTAATAGTATGTACGCGTTCGCTTTTTACAGAGTAGTTGGCAAGGATCTCGTCTTTCTTAGCCTGCTTTTCTTCTTCCGAGCCTTTGAAGTTTTCCAACTGTGACAGTTCGGAAGTGATATCCGGCAAAACGAAGAAAGTAGGGTCGTCGGAACGGCCTGTCAGCAGGTCTATACCTTTATCCGACAGTTCGATGCTGTTATTTTTCTCATCGATCACGAAGTACAGTTCATCGGTAGCTTCGTGCATATGACGCATGTTTTCCGACATGAAGTATTCTTCAGTCTTCAACATCTGGGCTTTCACACCCTGTTCACTCAGGAATTTGATCAGCGCTTTGTTACGCGGGTATCCTTTGAATGAACGGTATAATTGGATAGAACCTTCTTCTACTTCTTTCGGATCGCTGCTGGCCATCTTTTTCTTGGCCTCGATCAGCATTTTGGAACACAACTCTTTCTGTGCGTTTACCACGACTTCCACGTTCGGACGGAACTGTTCGAACAGTTGTTCTTCACCACGGGGGATCGGACCGGAGATGATCAACGGTGTACGGGCATCATCGATCAATACGGAGTCGACCTCATCGACGATAGCGTAGTTGTGCTGACGCTGTACAAGGTCTTTCGGGCTGATCGCCATATTGTCACGCAGGTAGTCGAAACCGAATTCGTTGTTGGTACCGAACGTGATGTCTGCCAGATATGCCTGGCGGCGTGCGTCGGAGTTCGGCTGGTGACGGTCGATGCAATCTACGCTCAAACCGTGGAACATATAAAGAGGACCCATCCATTCGGAGTCACGTTTTGCCAGATAATCATTCACGGTAACCACGTGCACACCGTTTCCGGTCAGTGCATTCAGGAATACGGGGAGGGTAGCCACCAATGTCTTACCTTCACCGGTTGCCATTTCCGCAATCTTGCCTTTGTGCAGAACGACACCACCGAACAACTGTACATCGTAGTGTACCATGTTCCAGACCGTATCGTTACCACCGGCTATCCAGTGATTCTGATAAATGGCCTTATCGCCCTCGATGCGTACAAAGTCTTTTGTAGCAGCCAGTTGGCGGTCGAAATCAGTGGCGGTAACTACGATTTCTTCATTTTCCGTGAAACGTTTTGCAGTAGCCTTGACGATTGAGAAAGCAACGGGCAGTACTTCGTCCAGTGCTTTTTCGTATTTATCCAGAATTTCTTTTTCTATCTTGTCGATTTGTGCAAAGACTTCTTCGCGGTCTTCCAGTTCCAGGCTTTCGATACTCGCTTTCAGTTCTTCCACTTTCGCACGTTCGGCGGTAGCCGACTCATGGATATATTTTTTGAGTTCTTCCGTTTTGGCACGGAGTGCGTCGTTGTCCAGTTTCTCAATCTCCGGGTAAGCAGCTTTGATTTTCTCCACCCAGGGCTTGATTTCTTTCATGTCTCGCGTGGATTTGTTTCCGAAAATCGAGCTTAAAAATTCATTGAATCCCATTTGTATAAGTATGTTTATTATTTATCGAATTAAAATAGTTTGCGCAAAGTTACATTAAAATGCTGATTTATTTATGTTTTGCGCCCTGTTTTTGTGAGGTTTCTTTTACCGCAGGCCGGTAATAGGAGCAGATGTGCAGGCGTTGGGAGCCCGGATGCGCATAAAATGTGCCAGTGTAGGCGCGATATGGTCTATTGTTACAGGTGTCTGGATAACGGCCGGTTTCACGGAATGTCCCATGAAAATCAATGGCGAAGGAATATAAGAATGGCGTACCACTTTGTTTTCGCCACCATTCTCGTTGACGATTGTCCACCCGGGGAGGACGTCGATTACGAGGTCTCCCGAACGTTTGCGGTGGTAACCGTTGCGTATTTTATAGATCTCCGGAGTCCATGAACCCAGTAGAAGCCGGTTGGCGGAATATGCCTCGTTCACTCCGCTGAACTGCATCAGGAATTCGGCGGACTTCTGCTGTATTTCCGTCAAGTTCAGTTCTTTCTTTTCCAGTAATTTATGGTTCAGATAGATTTGCTGGTTGTGGTGGGTTTCAACGTACTTTCCCTCACCGTATGTAGCCATGAGGTACATATTCAGCAAGGCGGCGCAGCGGTTGAGATAAAACTCTCCGCCGGGGATTTTGTATAATCCCGAATCGGGCGATTCGCTGTCCGTATAGCCGGTCGAGGTGACGAAAAGAAGCACGTTTTGTAGTCCTACCTTCTTGTCGAGCACATCGAGCAGGTTGGCGATACTGCGGTCGAGACGTACGTATGTATCTTGTATTTCCATAGCACATTCCTGTACGGATTTATGTGCGTAGTTGCCCGCATAATAAGTCAGTGCCAATAAGTCAGTAATATCGTCCATACCGATAGAACTTTTGTTGAGCGCTTCTTCGGCGAGTGCATTGACTTCATCGTTCACAAAGGGACTGGCGATGAACCGTCGGAACTTGTTGTTGCGGTCGTCGTCAAATTTATATTTGAAAAGCATATCCCGCCAATCTGGCAGGAAAGTGTACATCCCCCGCGGGAAAACCGGTTCCCATGTCATGCCGGCGATACGGAAATCGACAGCCTGGCGGTCGTTGTATTGACTTGCCCACCAGGGAAATTCTCCGTAGTAGGTTGTCCCGCTCCATTTTCCGGTATTGGGATTGAGCCAGAAAGCACCGTTTCCGGCATGTCCGGCGGCAAAAATGGCGGCGTCGCAGTTGGGGGCAATGGCGTATACAAGTCCCTTGCCTTGTGTAGCTATTTTAAGCTCATCGGCAATGGTGGAAGTCAGCAATTTGGTGGGGGCGACCGTCTGATCGGTGTAATATCCCATAAATGCCGTGTCGTCCGTGCTGTTGACGGGGCGGAGGGTGGCGGCGTCCATCCAGCGTTTGGAGATAATTCCGTTCATGGAGGGCGTCGTACCGCTATAAATGGCAGCTATGGCGGAAGCGCGGTCTACACCGCTGAAAGTATATTCGGCGTTATGGAACACTCTTCCCTCTTTCCAAAGACGTTTGAAGCCCTTTTCGCCGTAAAGTGACGAAAATGCTTCCAGGTAGTCCGTACGTAATTGGTCGATCGTCAGTCCCACCACTAATTTAGGGGCGGCAGGTAGCGACTGGGCTTGCAGCCCGGTGAAGGTCAGTACGGTGATAAGGGAAGTTAGTAGTCCTTTCATTATTTCTTTTTAGATGTCACAATTAGATTGCTCACTGAACGTATCAGCAAACAGAGTGCCAAAGGTACAACAGCAAAGTCAAATCTTTGCGGAATTACCGGAAAAAGCACTATAAAAAGTGTTAAAACCGCCAGATTCAGGGTTAAATACCAACATTTCTTCCCTTTTCGGACACAATATATAATGTATGGCAAGAAAAGAAGTTGCCCCGGATGGAATACCAGTAATAGGAAATTAGAGTTGACTGCCGGGTGTTGGGAGAAGAGTGCGAGAAATGCAAGGACGCATCCCACAATACCTGCTATACCAAAAAGGAAGAGGTCGATTCCCCATAATCCGGTTCTCCGGCGGATTCCATAGATTGTGGCGGCGGTTGTCAATATAAATAAGAGTAAGGTGCATTGAAGCGGAGTAGGCATCCAGCCGCTTTCATCCGGTTCGGGAGTGGCATCGACTACCAGCTCGTTGGCCGTTATGAGTGGACGCTGGATAGAATCGCTTTTAATTTGTGCACCGTCGAAAGCATCCATCAGGTAGAAAGGGGCAAACATCATCTGACGTTGTGTGATGGGCTGGTCGGCTTCACTTCCGATACAGAGATCAATGCCGAAACGTGCCCACGGATGTCCTTTGCAATACTGATGTACAATGTCGCGGAAAGTGAGGGAGCCATCCTGTGGTTCTGCGGGATAAATCACTTTTCCTGCAATGCTTTCTTCTATCTTGTCCCGGGGGCGGGTAGCACAATTGTCGTAAAAGAAATTATAACGGTATACCCGGTTTTCCGGACGATAGTTTTCTTGTAATAACCGGATCAGTTCAGTCTTTTCTTCATCGGTCAGATTCAGCGTTTGCTGCCATACGCTGCGTCCGAAAAATGCGTATTCAGCTGCAAAACGTTCATAATCCGTTGCTCCCAGTTGGTAGTCTGTTTCTCCGAGCGAGAAGCGGAAGATGAAGTTGGGAGTGTTGAAACTGAACAGTCCGTAGTTGAATACAACGTCAATCCCTTGTGAAGGATTTTCGTAACGGATGGCAGTGTGTCCGAATAGGGAATATATTTCCTCTCCGGGGGCACAAGTCAACAGACTCAAACGGATGGAGTCGTTGTTGTTGGCAGATGCTTGTCCGGTGGGCAGAAGCAACAGGAAGAAGGAGAGGATGATGTATGAGAAAAACCGTTTCATTAGCTGGTTCGTTTTATTTCGGTGGCAAATATAGAAAGAATAGTTGGATTCGGGAAAACGGAGCCTCTATTTTATCAGAATAAAGGCTCTATATGGCTTAAACAGAGGCGCTGTTTTCTTTAAATGGAGCCTCTGTTTGGGTGAAATAATGTTTCTGCTTGAACGGAAAATCGGTTACAAAATAGTGGAACACTTTTTGGAACGCTGTTTTTTTCTTGTAATCTGTTGCTTATTAGTTGTTTATGATGTAATAAAAAAAGACTGCCGAACGCAAAGTGGAATACATAATAAACAATAAAAGATAATTGATCTATTTAAAAATAGATAGTTCGATTTTTTTGTTTTTGGGGATTTCTAAAATGAAAAAAGAAGATAATTCCTCTTCTATGCTTCAACTTTTCTTTTTTTACTTTACCTTTGCGCCCGCTAAAGAACCAAAAGATTTGAATTTAATAATCGACATAGGAAATACAAAGGCAAAGATTGCTTTCTTCGACGGCGGAGAAATGGTGGATGTAGTAGCTGAATCCAATCAGTCGCTGGGTTGCTTGAAAGCTCTTTGTTCTCAATATCCGGTTGAACAGGGGATTGTGGCTACTGTCATTGATCTAAACGAAAAGGTTTTAGCTGATTTGGCCGCTTTGCCGTTTCCTTTGCTCTGGCTCAATCATCAGACTCCGCTTCCGGTTGTCAACCTGTACGAAACTCCCGAAACATTGGGATATGATCGTATGGCTGCCGTAGTGGGTGCTAATGAGCAGTTTCCTCATCGGGATATATTGGTGATTGATGCGGGAACTTGCATTACTTATGAGTTTATTGACTCAAAAGGTCAGTATCATGGCGGTAATATTTCTCCCGGTATGCAGATGCGTTTCAAAGCACTTCATCAGTTTACAGGACGTTTGCCTCTGGTAGACACCAACGGGCGCAAACTCCCGATGGGACGGGACACCGAAACGGCTATACGTGCCGGAGTGATGAAAGGGATGGAATACGAAATTTCAGGTTATATTGAGTCTATGAAGCATAAATATCCTGAACTTTTGGTTTTTTTAACGGGCGGAGATGATTTTTCTTTTGATAGCAGCGTAAAAAGTATCATCTTTGCAGATAGATTTTTAGTGTTGAAAGGATTAAATAGAATTTTAAACTAT
>ERZ840371.1197-NODE-1197-length-28091-cov-3.432480_pt1 | contig 28091 bp, 19 predicted proteins | sample MGYA00519937_ERZ840371 | MGnify/ENA primary metagenome ERZ840371 (study PRJEB31850, sample SAMEA3708873) | human gut metagenome | biome: human gut; feature: human-associated habitat; material: faeces | place: China | collected 2014 ... | reverse complement strand
AACAGTCTTATCGGGACAAAGTGGGAACAGATTAAGGACTATGAGGCAAATTGTAAAACAATCATAGAATTTACAGGTACGGATATGGTTGAGACTGTAACCTTTTTTACAAAGCCAGAAAAGACATACCGTACATTACGACCATATTATTTGTCGCAAACAGTTCCGACAACATTCAACAAAAATTTAGTTGGTAAATCAACAATTGGAACATATTTGGTAATGCTATATAAGTTTGACGAGATGGATTATAAGACCATCAAGAAAATAACACCAGACACTCTTGTCCTGTATCACCGAAAGACAAATAGCATAGGAGGTGCGGAACAGACTTTTGTATATAAGAGGATTAAATAGAGTTCTTGATATTTAGAAGAATAACATGTTTGTCGGTTCCGCTGTTATAAATATGCAGCGGAGCTGACAATTAATTATCAATATTCACGTTCATCATATATGAGCATCATTACAAAATTCATTATAAGAGCCGTTTTGTTCTTCGCAGGTCTGCTGGTTGTCTATATAATTATGGGCAAAGACATTGATTGTGCTGAAATTGCAGCCTTGGCGTTCGTGGCAGCATTAACAGACTTTGCATGCAGGTATTTGGAAAAGAGGTATATTGAATAATCTGGATGAAGAGCTTCGGATGATGTCCGGAGGACTGTTGCCGGAGGATTTGTCAGACTAAAAAATACTTTTCCTGCGTTTCACATGATATAATAATGTTTAAGACAGTCGGTAGAAACGGATTTATTAATAACCGTAAAAGTATATTAAAATATATCATGTCACATTCTTTATAATATTATAAAGCCTAATCCTCAAATTTATTCTTTACCTTTGTAAGGTGCAAATTCCGCATTTTATTCTTTTATTTATTATGCAGTAATCTTATAAACAACAGGAAGGCTTACGATGATAGACAGAGCGACGATTGACAGGATTATGGATGCCGCCGACATTGTGGACGTGGTGTCCGAGTTTGTCTCACTTCGTAAGGTTGGAGCCAACTACAAGGGGCTTTGTCCTTTCCACGACGACACTACGCCATCGTTCTATGTGTCGCCGTCGCGCGGTATATGCCATTGCTTCTCGTGCGGAAAGACAACAAATGCGGTGGGCTTTGTCATGGAACGCGAACAGATGACATATCCCGAAGCCCTGCGCTGGCTGGCAAACAAATATCATATAGAGATACGCGAGCGCGAACTCTCTGATGAAGAGAAGCGCGAACAGAACGACCGCGAGAGCATGTTTATCGTAAACGAGTGGGCGGCGGGATATTTTCAGGACGTGCTTCTTAACGATGTGGACGGGCGTGCCGTGGGCATGCAGTATTTTCGCAGCCGCGGCTTCAGGGATGACATCATACAGAAGTTCCGCCTGGGCTTTGCCCTTCCTTCGCGAACGGCGTTATCAGACATGGCTCTACTGAAAGGTTATAAGGAAGAATATCTTGTAAAGACCGGGCTGTGCTATCGTCGTGACGGCGGCGGACTTGTAGACCGGTATGCCGGAAGAGTGATATTCCCGTGGGTAAACGTGGGCGGAAAGGTGTGTGCTTTCGGCGGACGACTGCTCGACTCGCGCACCAAGGGCGTGCAGCAGAAATACGTAAACTCTCCCGACTCCGACATATATCATAAGGAACGCGAGCTTTACGGCATATATCAGGCAAAGAGGGCAATCGCCAAGGAAGACCTTGTATATATGGTGGAGGGATATACCGACGTGATATCCATGCACCAGTGTGGCATTGAGAATGTGGTGGCAAACTCGGGAACGGCGCTCAGCGTTCACCAGATACGCATACTCAGGCGCTTCACGGCAAACATAGTGCTGCTTTACGACGGCGATGCGGCAGGAATACATGCCGCCATGCGCGGCACCGACATGCTGCTTGCAGAGGGGATGAACGTCAAGGTTCTTCTTCTGCCCGACGGCGAAGACCCCGACAGCTTCGCACGTAACCACTCGGCATCGGGCTTCCGTGAGTATATAGAGGAGCATCAGACCGACTTCATTGAGTTTAAGACAAACATAATGCTGCGCGGTGTCACCGACCCGATAAAGCGCTCGGAGGCAATAAACAGCATCGTGAAAAGCGTGTCGGTGATAAACGACCAGATTGTGCGTGCCACGTACATCAAGGACTGTGCCCACCGGCTGGGCATAAACGAGGCGACGCTCATCAGCACGATGAACAAGTTTATACGCAGCGGAAAAGAGGAGAAGCGCAAGGAGACGGCACGGGAAGAGGCACACGCCGCCGACAAGCCGCAGGACCCACTGCGTCCGGCAACGCCCGACATGCAGGCGTCCAAGGTGGAATACATGCTGATACAGGCGGTTGTCAGGCATGGCGATATGACGATATACCGTAACGTGGAGACCGAAGACGGGGGGACGACCGACCTCAATGTGGCTCAATATATAAGTTATGACCTCGGGGCAGACGGGCTGTCGTTCCGTTCCGAAGTGTACAACCGCATACTGGCTGAGGCGGTGGAACGCAGTGCCGACAAGGATTTCAAGGCTGAGGCTTATTTCACGAGGCATCCCGACATCAGCATAAGCACCATTGCCGCGGAAATGGCTGCCGACCGTTTCCAGCTGAGCAAGAGCATGCAGGTGAATGAGGACGAGGACAGTCTGCGCAACAGGGTGGTGCACATGGTGCTCGACTTCCGCATGGACTATGTCAAAATGCGTCTCAACCAGCTGCGTCAGGAAATGGCGCTTGCCGCCAGCGATATGGAGAAACTCATGCCGCTGATGAAGGAATATAAGGATGTTCAGAACCTGAGAAACCGCATAGCGAAGGAACTGGGAAACGAAATAATAGTTTAAATTTCTGTCTTAAAACAAATAGTGCCCTGATATGGAGCAATTCATGGCGTTGATGAAAAGTTACAAGAATCAACCAGAGATATAAGTAACTGCATGGCGAAGGAACAGTAAAACGAAATGATAATTTAAGTTTCCGTCCTTGCGCTAATCGCGCCCTGAAAGGGCAGTAAGCTCACAGCCCAGGGCAGAGCGTAGCGACACCCTGGGACTTGTATTGACAACAGTTATCAACGCCCTGAAAGGGCAAAAGCAAAATAATATAATGGCACAATCATTGAGTAAGATATATATTCATTTGATATTCCATATTAAAACATCAAGTCCGATAATACGTGACGGGGAATTGGAACGTATGCATTCATATATAGGCAAATTGGTTAACATAACCGGAAGTAGCGTGATACAGGTGGGCGGTATATGTGACCATGTCCATATTCTTTTCCTGCTGTCCAAAAACGAATGCCTGTCCCATGTGGTAGAGGAGGTGAAACGCAATAGCAGCAGATGGATAAAATCAGTAGACCCACATTACGATAAGTTTGAATGGCAGGGTGGTTATGGCGCATTTTCTGTGAGCCAGTCGATGATGGACAGGACGTTGCAATATATCAAAGAACAACAGAGACATCACATGAAACGCACGTTCAGAGAAGAATATATCGATTTCTTGAAATTATATGGTATCGAATATGATGAGAAATACGTGTTTAGTGATTAATGCTTTTGCCCCTTTAGGGCGGTTGTCCAATCAGCATATTATACCCGGGGTGTTACCCCGGGCTATGTGCTTATTGGGCTTTCAGCCCATAAATGTGAAGTTTCGTAAAATCTAAAAACAGATAGCCGCATGATATACATTCACTGGCTGACATATCTTATATATACGGTGGTGACGGTGTCTGCCATCGTGGCTGTGCTGATGGACAACCGCCAGCCAGCAAAGACGGTGTCGTGGATAATGGCACTGATATTCCTGCCGGTGATAGGCATTGTGCTTTACTTTTTCTTCGGACAGAACACGCGCAGGGAACGCTATCTCAGCGAGCACAACATAGACCTGTTGACGAAAAGCTCGGTGTTGGAGTTTGTTGAGCAGAAAAATCTGCACGTGCCGGAGAACCACCGCTCGCTGATAAACCTTTTTACCAACCGTAGCTGGGCACTGCCTTTCAAAGACAACGCTGCCGGCATATATACTGACGGCTACGGGTATTTCAATGCACTGCTGACCGAGATTGCCAGTGCGCGTCACCACATACATCTCGATACATATATCTTCGACGACGATCCGCTGGGCTATCTCGTCGCAGACGCTCTTATGGACAAGGCGCGCGACGGGGTGGAGGTGCGCGTGATATACGATGACGTGGGATGTTGGAACGTTGACAACCGTTTCTTCGGACGCATGCAGGAGGCGGGGATAGAGGTGTATGCCTTTATGCCGGTGCGCTTTCCTGCATTTACAAGCAAGGTGAACTACCGCAACCACCGCAAGCTGTGCGTGATAGACGGCAGGGTGGCGTTCATCGGGGGCATGAACATTGCCATGCGTTATATTAAAGGTACCGGCTCTCAGCCGTGGCGCGACACTCATCTGCGTATAGAGGGCAATGCCGTATATGGCGTTCAGCGTGCTTTTATGGTGGACTGGTGCTTTGTCTCAGGCACGCTCATTACCGACCGGTGCTATTATCCGGAACTGAAGGGAGCTTTGGAAAACAACTGTCTCATGCAGGTTGTCACAGACAGCCCGTTCAGTGAGTGGCCTGACATAATGCAGGGATATGTGCGCATATTGCTTGAAGCACGCAAGTATGTATACATGGAGACACCTTATTTCCTGCCGACCGAGCCTGTTATGTTTGCAATGCGTATCGCCGCTCTTGCCGGTGTGGACGTCCGCATAATGATACCCATGCACGCCGACGCGCGTTTTGTGGAGTGGGCAAGCCGCTCCTACGTGTCGGAAGTCGTGGAATCGGGTGTCAAGGTTTATCTTTACAAGGCGGGTTTTAACCATTCAAAATTGCTTATAAGCGACGACGCACTTGCCTCATGCGGCTCGGCGAATGTTGACTTCCGTAGCTTTGAGAATAATTTCGAGGCAAATGTATTCATTTACGATGAGGAGACGGTGTTGCGCCTGAAAGATGTTTTTATGCGCGACCTCAAAGAATGTGTACCCATTGAAGAGGCGGCAAACTATATACGCATACCTTTCTTGCAACGCCTGTGGGAGTCGGTGGTAAGGCTTTTGTCGCCGTTGTTGTGACAATAGACCGGAACTGAAAAAATATTGCAATTTGTGCCCTGGATTTTTTATCTTAACGTGTGTTTGACGATGTTATAATACAAGCCACCCCTGCCATTCCTTTGGAAAAGGAGTGGCAGGGGTGGCTTGTATTATTCTTTAAACTTTCGTTATCTCACGGCATCAACCGTATAGCCAGCATTGCGCAGCAGATTAACCACGCCCTTGTCGCCGGGCAGATGTGCTGCGCCTACAGCAAACAGCGTCGGCTTGTTGGTCATCAATGCCGGCATCTTTGTCAGCCAGTCGGCATTGCGGCTGTATATCATAGCCGCATCTTCGGCGGGCGTGGAGTCGCATGCATTGTTCTGCTTCTCGTCCATAACAGCCTTGACTTTCTCAATGTCTTGTGAGAAGTATGCATCAGACAGCTTGACGGTCATGGTGCCATAATAATCGGAATTGTCGACAAGGCACATCAGCAACTGCTTCTGCCGTTCAAGCGACATGCCGTTAAAGAGCGTCTTTATTTGGAAATCCAATGTCTCCAGTCCCGTTACGGGCTTGCCCTTTTCGGCAGCTGTTTTCTGGAAATAGTTGTCAAGAAGGTTTGAGGGATCAAAACCCGGAGTATGTTTCATGTACATCACAAGTGTAAACTGTGTGTTGAGAGCCTGCGGTGTCATGCGTCCCATCTGCTGTCCTACCATGGGATTGCTCATGTCTGTGCCAAGAAGTTTTGTCATAAAGCCGTTGAGACGCGCCATTTCTTCAGCAGAAAGAATGTCTTTCAGGGTCTTTCCCTCAGGCAACATCATTGCCTGCGTCATTTTCTGCATACCCTCAACACTCATCATCTGGCTCATTTCAAGTTCTCCACACACCTGCTCAGTCTGTTCCATGGCATTGCGAAGACCGGCGATGGAGTCCACAAAGCTTGCGGGTGCGAGATGGTATGTACCCACGATATACGACGGTTTGGACAGGTTGCCGCCCGACACTTTGTATAACAATTGTGCTCCGGCACTTGTGAACACTGCTGCAAGCAGCATAACGATAAATGCAATTCTTTTCATTTTAATACTGTTTTAATTTGTTCTTGTATGTTCTGTTAGTCATTTTATATGTTTTCAGTCGCGCCCGCTGTTCATTTCCTCAATCTGCCGTATAAGCTCGTCATTGGTGCGCTGCATTTTGCGGTAGATGATGTATGCAGCGGAAAGTCCGCAGATACCGCCTATTATACAGCCTATGACACCGGAATACTTTATGACAGAGCCGGCAAAGGCTGACATTTCGTAGCAGAAATATCCGAATATCACTATCGTGGCGGCAACAGATATGAAGAAACTTATTTTTCTCTGACGTTTCATCCTTACGAGTTTACGCCCGGTTTCGACAAGGTTTCCGGCAAGCCAGTCGCTTGGGTTCATTTTATTTATGCGATAGTCGAAAAACGCATCCACTATACAGGCTGTCAATATCACGGCATAAAGCCACAGCGATATGTGGAACATGGCGTAGATTATTGCTATCAGCGGTATTAATACCAATATTTCAATCCATACAAATTTCTTTATCCACGACATGCGGTTGCTCATTGCCTTGCTGATAAGGTTGTCATTTACAATCTTCTGACGGCTCAACTTTTGCTTCATTATCTCGAGTTGTGCACGCATCTGCTCAAGTTCGTTGCTGTTGTTGATATTGCTATTGTTTGTTTCCATATTTCTTTGTTTTGTTTTCAGGTCGTTTATAAGTTCCGTTATCATTAATGCATTCGTCTCGGCACAGGCATTACAAGTCATTTCATCTTGCGCAGCTCTTCCTTGATGCGCAGCAGCCTCACCGATACATACTTTGCCGATATACCCACTATCTCACCAATTTCATCGTATGATATGTTGTCGAGCCATAGCAGAATGATTGCGCGGTCGAAAGGACCCAACCTGCTGATGCGGTCGTAGAGCATGCGGACTTGCCGCGTGTCGGTGTCGTTGTCTTCATACAGGTTTATGTCCAAATCCAAGCATACGGGTTTGCGCCTCTTCTTGCGGTCTATGGATATGCAGGTGTTCAGCGCAACGCGGTAAAACCATGTACGGATGTCACTCTTGCCTTCAAACTTGCCAAAGCCACGCCACAGGTTGACGAGAATTTCCTGATACAGGTCGTTTACTTCATCGGTGTTTTTAGAGAACATGTAACACACGGTGTATATGGTGCCCTTGTGCTCGCGCACCAGCCGTACGAAATCCTCCTTGTCGCAGCCATGCGCTGCACCGTCACTTTTCTTGTTCATAACTGCATTGTATATTTATATATTCTGCCCATTAGACGCAGAGTTGTATTATTTACTACAAAAATAAACCGTTTTTTTGCAAAACAAATATTTTTATGTACTTTATGGACGGAAACCATGTAGTTTTCCAGCCATCTGCTGCGTCTAACGTACAGAAATATCAACAGAAAAGACACTATGAATGTATCGGAAAAAGAATTTGAACAGATTGTGAAAGAGCACAAGGGTACCATATACACCGTGTGTTACATGTTCTCGGACAATGCGGACGAGGTTGCCGACCTGTTTCAGGAAACGCTGGTCAATATTTGGAACGGACTTCCAAGGTTTGACGGGCGCAGCGACATTAAGACATGGATATACCGTGTTGCGCTGAACACCTGCATATCGGCAGACAGAAAGAAAAAGACCAGGCGTGGCAGTAATGCACCAGGAGTAAATCTTTTTGAAGGCAACGAACATGGAGACGGGCAGATAGAGATGCTGCACAAGCGCATAACCCGGTTGCAGCCGTTTGACAGGGCGATTGTGCTACTGTGGCTCGAAGACATGAGCTATGAAGAGATAGGTGCCGTTGTGGGAATAACTGCAAAGAACGTTTCGGTGCGTCTTTTCAGGATAAGAGAGAAACTTAAAAGTATGTCGGACAATTAAAAACAGGAAAATGGAAACGAACAAGGAAATGGAAACGATGCGTATGCAAATGGCTGAGCTGAAAAGAAGATTTGATGAACAGGTCGTAGTGAACAGCAAAATGGTAAAAAAAGCCATGAAAAACAAGTCGCAATGGATAAAGCGGAAATATACCGTAATGATTATTGTCTGCGCAATAATGACACCATATAACTTTATCCTGCCGCAAAAGATAGGCTTCTCACTGTTGTTTAGTGTAATAACGAGCATCTTTATGGCTGTTGCAGGTGTCTACACCTATTATAATATGAAGATATTTCAAGGATGTTTTGACATGGACATTAGTCTTGTGGAAGCAGGGGAGAGGTTTGTAAAGGCGAAAAAAAGAGACGGCGACTGGCTGAAGATAGGCATACCGTTTGTCATTTCGTGGCTTGTATGGTTCGCTCTTGAGGCTTACAGAATATATCCTGACGGCATATTGATGTCAGGAGGGATTGCCGGTGCGGTCATAGGACTGATATGCGGAACAGCCACACACATGAAGATACAACGTAAATATAAAGATATAATAGCAAATATAAAGGAGCTTACCGATATGGAGTGAATAAGAAAAAGGCTGTCTGAAAGCGTTTCAGACAGCCTTTTTCTTTGTTGGGATACTCGGACTCGAACCAAGAATGACAGGACCAGAATCTGTAGTGTTACCATTACACCATATCCCAAAATGTCTTTTGCAATGTGCTTAAGAGCTGATTGCGAGTGCAAAGGTACTATATTTTTTTTTCTTTGCAATAGTTTTTCCTGTTTTTTTCTAAAAAAACTCAAATAAAGGGGTGCTTTTTCGTGGATTTACGATAAATCAATGTACCTTTGCGCCATAACAACAGCTTATTTAATGGAACAGACAGAAAAGTTAGTCAAGGCTATAATAGAGGGTATACAGGAGAAGAAAGGACGCGGAATAACGGTTGCCGACCTTTCTGAAATAGAAGGAGCGATATGCAGCAGGTTTGTTATATGTGAGGGAAATTCGCCCGCACAGATTGAGGCAATTGCCGATGCTGTGGGAGAAAGCGCAAGGATAAATGCGGGAGAGAAACCTGTTAATATCGTAGGACTGAGACATGCGCAGTGGGTGGCAATGGACTATACGGACGTTATCGTACATATTTTTCTGCCAGAGGCAAGGGAGTTTTACAACCTTGAGAACCTTTGGATGGATGCACCGTTGATTAATGTTCCTGACCTTGACTGATGTCGGGACGGGCAGACAATCGGATTTTTTATTTTTATTACTTATTTTATAAAGGGCTGATGCCTATAACTGGCGTTCTGCTATGTTGTAATGATGGCAGACGGCGAAGACAGGCTGATGCCGATATTGAAGAATATGGAAAAAGACAAGACCCCAAAGATGCCGAAGTTCAACATGAACTGGATTTACGGCATTGTTATAGTAGGATTGCTTGCGGTATATTTTGCCGGTGGCGATGCCGTTGCCGGAAGCGTGAGCAAGCCCGTGTCGTATACAGTATTCAAGGAATATGTTAACAGGGGATATGCATCGAAGATTGTTGTAAACAAGGATGAGAGCAAGCTGAAGATGTATGTCAAGCCCGAGCACATAAGAACTGTATTCCGTCAGGGGACAGACCAGACAGGCAAGGAGCCTTACGTGAATGTTGAGTTCGGAAGCGTGGATAACGTAGAAAACTTTATAGATACGGAGCGTAAGGCGGGAAAGTTTTCCGGTGAGTATACATACGAGAACAAGCAGGGCAACAGTTTCATGAACATTCTCATTAGTTTCGGACCGATAATATTCCTTGTGCTGATATGGATGTTCTTCATGCGCCGCATGGGAGGAGGCTCGGCTGGAGGTTCGGGCGTGTTCAATGTAGGCAAGAGCAAGGCAAGGATGTATGAGAAGGGTGGCGAGCTGAACGTGACGTTCAAGGATGTTGCCGGACAGGCTGGTGCCAAACAGGAAGTACAGGAAATCGTCGAGTTTCTTAAAAATCCGCAGAAATATACCGAGCTTGGCGGAAAGATTCCAAAAGGTGCGCTTCTTGTGGGTCCTCCGGGAACGGGAAAGACATTGCTGGCAAAGGCTGTGGCTGGAGAAGCAGGTGTTCCGTTCTTTTCCATGAGCGGTTCAGACTTTGTTGAGATGTTTGTCGGAGTTGGTGCGAGCCGCGTGCGCGACCTGTTCCGTCAGGCAAAAGAGAAGTCGCCGTGCATAATATTCATTGACGAGATAGACGCTGTGGGCAGGGCGAGGAGCAAGAACCCGGCAATGGGCGGAAACGACGAGCGCGAGAATACGCTGAATGCGCTTCTCACGGAAATGGACGGTTTCGGGACAAACAGCGGTGTGATAATACTTGCCGCGACAAACCGTGCGGACATGCTTGACTCGGCACTCCTGCGTGCCGGGCGTTTTGACAGGCAGATACATGTGGACTTGCCCGACCTTAATGAGCGCAAGGAGATATTCCTCGTTCATTTGAAACCGGTGAAGACAGATCCGTCTTTGGATATAGATTTGCTGGCACGACAGACACCGGGCTTTTCGGGTGCAGACATTGCCAATGTATGTAACGAGGCGGCGCTGATAGCTGCGCGCCACGACAAGAAGACCGTGGAACGTCAGGACTTTCTCGATGCAGTGGACAGGATAATCGGCGGTCTTGAGAAGAAGACAAAGGTTATGACGGCTGCAGAGAAGCGTACGATAGCCTTGCATGAGGCGGGACACGCCACGATATCATGGTTCTTGGAACACGCTAATCCGTTGGTGAAGGTGACGATAGTGCCGCGCGGCCGTGCCCTCGGTGCTGCATGGTATATGCCGGAGGAACGGCAGATAACCACAAAGGAGGAGATGCTCGACGAGATGTGTGCCACATTGGGCGGCCGTGCTGCCGAGGAACTGTTTACCGGACATATATCCACAGGGGCGATGAACGACTTGGAGCGCGTGACGAAGAGTGCCTACGGCATGATTGCATACGCCGGAATGAGCGACAGGCTTCCCAATATATGTTACTATAATAATAATGAATATAATTTCCAGCGTCCTTATTCGGAAACCACGGCAAAGGTGATGGACGACGAGGTGCTGGCGATGATAAACAGCCAGTATGAGCGTGCCAAGCAGTTGCTGACCGAGCATAAGGAAGGTCACAACAAGCTGGCGCAGTTGCTGATAGAGCGTGAGGTCATATTTGCAGAAGACGTGGAGAACATATTCGGCAAGCGCCCGTGGGTGAGCCGTTCGCAGGAGATAATGAACGAGGAGGAAAACGCTGCCGGCAAAACTGCGGAAGATGAGGCGGAGGCACCGGCTTCCGGTGTTGTTGAAACAGAGGAAAAGGAATAGGAGAGGAACACGATATGTCGGAAAAACAAAGCAAGATAGGCAACCTTATCGTCAGAAGCATAACGGGAGTGCTGTTTGTTGCAGCAATAGTGACGTGTTTTCTTGATGCCATGGCAATGGAAATGCTCTTTGCCATAGTGACGGGACTTACTATGTGGGAGTACGGCGGACTTGTAAATGGCGTCAGGGGCGTTACCGTAAACCGTTTTATAAGTACAGTGGCAGGCGTGTATCTCTTTCTTGCCGTAGGCGGATTTTGCAGCGGACTGGTACAGACGGGAGCTGTGTTCATACCGTATTTGCTGACGCTGGTATACCTGTTCGTAAGCGAGCTGTATGCGAAGAACGAGAATGCCGTGAACGACTGGGCATACACCATGCTCGGACAGATGTATGTGGCGTTGCCTCTGTCTATGATAAATGTGCTGGCGTTCAATGCAGCCACAGACGGGAGCATACGTTTCAACTATATCATTCCGCTGAGCATATTCATATTTCTTTGGACGAACGACACTGGCGCATATTGCACCGGCTCGCTGATAGGGCGGCATAAGCTGTTTCCGCGTGTCAGTCCGGCAAAGAGCTGGGAAGGAAGCATCGGCGGTGCAGTGCTGGTAATGGCTGCCTCATGGATAGTGGGCACTTATGCCATAGACCACGGTGCCGGTGTGCTTACTGTACCGCAGTGGCTGGGGCTTGGACTTGTTGTTGTGGTGTTCGGCACGTGGGGCGACCTTGTCGAAAGCCTTTTCAAGCGCACGCTCGGAATAAAAGACAGCGGTACGATACTACCCGGACACGGCGGTATGCTTGACCGTTTCGATTCTTCGCTTATGGCAATGCCGGCGGCGGTGGTATATCTCTATTCGCTGACTTTATTCTAAAGATGGGCGATAATGGGCACCGTCTCTGAAAGAGGGATGTGCCGCAACGCAGGAGAAGCCGTGCATGCCAACTCCTGATATTAAGAGGTTATAATCAAAACTTGTTTGTAAGTTTTGTTTATAACCTTATTTTTTATTATATTTGCCGATATTATAGACCTTTATAAAACGACATGGTTATACAGACGGCATGCAGGGAGCATGCAAATGCAATAGCGCGGCTTATAATGCAGGCGATGAATTATGATTGTTGCAGGTATTATGCCGGACCGGAGCATAGTCTTGAAGACTTTGAAAGGATGATGACGCGGCTTGTGGAAGCCGAGAACTCCCAGTATAGTTATAAGAACACACATGTGGCGCTGGATGATGACGGCAGCGTCGCAGGTATCTGTGTGACCTACGACGGCGCAAGGCTTCATGAGCTGAGGGAGGCTTTCATAAAAGCGGCGCGCGAATTTTTCGGGCGCGACTACAGTACAATCGGCGACGAGACATCACAGGGTGAGCTTTACATAGACAGTCTTGCCGTGGACGAGAAGCATCGTGGACGCGGAATTGCCGGTGAGCTGTTGCGTGTTGCCATTGCCAAGGCGGCAGACATGGGCATTCCTGCCGGGCTGCTTGTCGACAAGGGGAATCCATTGGCGGAAAGGCTGTATGTCAGAACGGGCTTCAAGCATGTCGGCGATACCGTGTGGGGAGGTCATCCCATGAAACATCTCCAATATCACCATAGATCAAAGAAAACATAATTATATGCAGAAGAGCAAATATCTTGTTGCCAATGACCGGGATTCCCTTTGGGGACTTACGGTGAGCACCGTGGGCTATGACGAGCTGTCGGCGGACGAACCTTATCCTACGCAGGGGCATGCCGACGGATATTATTTTGATATATCAAGAGGACGCGTGCTCAACGAATACCAGATGCTTTACCTGCTGGAAGGGGAGGGCGTGTTCTCGTCGGAGCATGTAGCCAAGACAAGGATAAAGGCAGGAGATATATTTCTCCTGTTTCCTGACGAGTGGCACAGCTATCACCCGGCATCAGGCTCAAACTGGAAAAGCTACTGGATAGGTTATAAGGGAAGGAACATGGACGACCGTGTGCGCTATGGCTTCTTGTCTCCGGAAAAGCCTATATATCATGTGGGATACAGCAGCGACATTGTGCATCTGTACGATTCGGCAATAGCCGCGGCACGCGAGGAGGCGGCATATTCTCAGCAGATACTTGCAGGAATAGTAAACAATCTTATCGGAGTGATGTATTATCTTGAGCGTAACCTCGAGCTGAACCGTAATAGCGGATATGCCGACCTTATAAATAAGGCGCGCGACCGTATACGCCAAAGCGTGGAGACAAACCTCACGATGCAGCAGGTGGCGGAAGAGCTGGGCGTGAGCTATTCCAACTTCCGCAAGCTTTTCAAGGAGTATACGGGTATGTCGCCCGCCATGTTCCAGCAGGACCTGCGCCTGCAGCGTGCAAAGGAACTGCTGTCTACCACCGGGCTGAGCATAAAGGAGATTGCGTACAGGCTCTGCTTCGACTCTCCTGATTATTTCTCAAGCAAGTTCAGGATAAAGACAGGATGCAAGCCGAGCGACTACAGGGGACAGATGAAGTAGAGTTGGGAGTAAGGAGTTAAGGAGTAAGGGAGTAAGGAGTAAAGTAGTTAAGAGGTAGGTAGTTAAGGAGAGGATAGGAGTTGTTTGTAATATAACTGGGAAGACAAATTTGTCAGTCCTACATTATAATAAAATATATGGAGGCTTCCTTATTGTCTGGACAATATCGCTTGTTGTCAGAACAATATCGGGAAGCCTCCATATATTTTATAATGCCGTTACGGTGTATCTCTTATTCAGTTACTTGCCGCAGCTTGGTGTCCATGGCTTCAGCTGTTTGAAGAAATCGTTGCCCTTGTCGTCGACGAGGATGAACGCGGGGAAGTCCTCCACGTGGATTTTCCATACAGCCTCCATGCCAAGCTCCGGATATTCCACGCACTCGATGCTCTTGATGGAGTTCATTGAAAGCACTGCGGCAGGACCGCCGATGCTTCCGAGATAGAAGCCGCCGTGTTTGTGACATGCGTCCGTCACTTCCTGTGTGCGGTTGCCCTTGGCAATCATCACCATGGAGCCGCCGTTTGCCTGGAACTCGTCCACGTAGGGGTCCATGCGGTTTGCCGTCGTGGGCCCCATCGAGCCGCAGGGCATTCCCTCGGGTGTCTTTGCCGGTCCGGCGTAGAGCACGGGGTGGTCTTTGAAATACTGCGGCAGCCCTTCGCCTGCGTCGAGGCGCGCCTTCAGCTTGGCGTGGGCAATGTCGCGTGCCACGATTATCGTGCCGTTGAGGCTTACGCGTGTCGATACGGGATACTTGCCGAGGAGCTTGCATACTTCGCTCATGGGCTGGTTGAGGTCAATCTTTATCGCGTTGCCCTCTCCCGCCTTGCGCAGTTCTTCGGGGATAAGCTCGCCGGGGTTGTCGTCAAGTTTCTCAATCCATATTCCGTCCTTGTTTATCTTTGCCTTGATGTTGCGGTCGGCAGAGCAGCTCACGCCCAGTCCTATCGGGCAGCTTGCACCGTGGCGCGGAAGACGTATCACGCGTATGTCGTGGGCAAAGTACTTGCCTCCGAACTGTGCGCCGAGACCAATCTTGTGCGCCTCGTCAAGCAGCTGTTCCTCCAGTTCTATGTCGCGGAAGGCGCGTCCTGTCTCATCTCCCGTTGTGGGCAGGTTGTCGTAGTAATGTGTAGAGGCGAGCTTTACGGTAAGGAGGTTCTTCTCTGCCGACGTTCCTCCGATGACAAATGCTATGTGATAAGGCGGGCATGCAGCCGTGCCGAGCGTCTTCATCTTCTCCACGAGGAAGGGGACGAGCGTGCCGGGGTTCTGTATGCGTGCCTTTGTCTCCTGATAGAAATATGTCTTGTTTGCCGAGCCGCCGCCCTTGACCACGCAGAGGAACTTGTACTCGTCGCCCTCCGTAGCCTCGATGTCTATCTGTGCCGGCAGGTTGCAGCGCGTGTTCACCTCGTCGTACATGTTGAGCGGAGCGTTCTGCGAGTAGCGCAGGTTCTCTTCCGTGTATGTCTTGTATACGCCGAGCGACAGCGCCTCTTCGTCGCAGAAGCCCGTCCATACCTGCTGTCCCTTTTCGCCGTGGATTATCGCCGTGCCAGTGTCCTGGCAGAAGGGCAACTTGCCCTTGCATGCCACCTCGGCGTTGCGCAGGAATGTCAGTGCCACGTATTTGTCGTTGTCGCTTGCTTCCGGATCTGTAAGTATCTTCGCCACCTGCTCGTTGTGCGCACGGCGCAGCAGGAAGTTTACGTCCCTGAACGCGGCGTTCGACATCATTGTCAGTGCCTCGGGGCTTACCTTCAGTATCTGTCTGCCTTCAAACTCTCCCACGGACACGCCTTCCTTTGTCAGCAGGTAATACTCCGTGTCGTCCCTGCCCGTCTGGAACATGGGCGCATACTTAAATTGCGGTGTTGTTGCCATGATTTATTGATTTTATTGTTTGGTTATTGCTTTGTTGCCTGCAAAATTAGGTATTATTTCTAAATAACAAGGATAAAACGGCAAGATATTTTGTGCGCGTGCATGTGGCACGCGTATGCCGCAGTGTGCCGCGCCGTTGCATTTAAATGCCTGAAAGCCTTGCTGGTTCGGCGAAAAGGCTTATCTTTGCACATGCCTATTCACTGGTTTGGGCAAACAAACTAATTTAAATAACACTGATGAAACTTAGATTTATCTTGACCGCCTGTCTTGCCGCAGCCATATCGCTTGCGGGACAGGCAAAGGACTACAGGTACACGACCGTTGAGGGCGACCTGATGAACACGCGTATCTACACGCTCGACAACGGACTGAAGGTCTATCTGTCCGTGAACAGGGAGAAACCGCGCATACAGACATATATTGCCGTGCGCACGGGCAGCCGCAACGACCCGGCGGAGACAACGGGACTGGCTCACTACCTTGAGCATCTGATGTTCAAGGGAACGACGAAGTTCGGAACGTGGAACGCCGCGGCGGAGGCTCCGCTGCTGGATGAGATTGAGGCGAAGTATGAGGCGTACCGCCGCCTTTCCGATCCGCAGCAGCGCAAGGACTGCTACAGGGAGATTGACAGCCTGTCGCAGCTCGCCGCAAAGTATTTCATACCCAACGAGTACGACAAGATGATGTCGTCGATAGGCGCGCAGGGCACCAACGCATACACCGGCAACGACGTGACGTGCTACGTGGAGGACATTCCTGCCAATGAGGTGGAGAACTGGCTGCGCGTGGAGGGCAACCGCTTTGCCGACATGGTGATACGCGGCTTCCACATAGAGCTTGAATCGGTCTACGAGGAATACAACATAGGACTTGCCGACGACATGGACAAGGCATACACGGCACTGTTTGCCAAGGCGTGCCCCGGTCATCCCTACGGCACGCAGACGACTATTGGAACGCAGGAGCACCTCAAGAATCCCTCGATAACGAACATAAAGAACTATTTCAAGCGCTATTACGTGCCGAACAACATGGCGGTGTGCATGGCAGGCGACATGGATCCCGACAAGGTCATTGCGCTCGTCGACAAGTATATGGGCGGTCTCAGACCCTCTCCCTCGCTCTCGCGTCCGGAGTATCCCGCGCTCAAGCCTATTACAGGCGTCCGCGACACCACCGTGGTGGGTCAGGAGGCAGAGCGCCTGCTTATGGCGTGGCGCTTCAAAGGCTCGTCAGACATGCAGGCAGACACCCTTGAGGTCATCTCGAGGATGCTGGCAAACGGAAAGGCGGGACTTTTCGAGATAAACCTCGAGCAGAAAATGCTGGCACAGGGCGTCGGTGCTTTCTTCTACGGTCTGAACGACTATTCCGCGCTCGTGGTGTCGGGCACGCCCAAGGACAGGCAGAGCCTTGACGAGCTCCGGCGGCTCATCTGCGACGAGATAGGGCGGCTGGGACGCGGCGACTTCTCCGACGACCTGCTCCCGGCTGTCGTAAACAACATGAAGCTCGACTTCTACAAGTCGCTGCAGAGCAACGACGCGCGCGCCGACATGTTCGTAGACGCCTTCGTAAACGGCAAGAAGTGGGAAGACGTCGTGCACAGGCTCGACAGGATTGCCGGAATGACCAAGCAGCAGATTGCCGCCTTTGCCCGCAGGTATCTGCGCGACAACTACGCCTGCGTATACAAGGTGCAGGGCAACGACACGACATTGAAGAAAATCGAAAAGCCGCAGATTACGCCCATACCGACCAACCGCGACAAGAGCAGCGCCTTCCTCGAGACTATAACGGGTGCGAAGACCGAGCCGATAGAGCCGCGCTTCGTAGACTATGGCAGGGACATGACCGTCACGAAGACGCGCGGCGGGCTGCCGATGCTGTATAAGAGGAACACCGACGACGGGCTCTTCGACATGACGTTCTACTATGCCTTCGGCTCGGAGGCAGACCGCGCCATGGCGCTTGCCCCCGGATACCTATATTATATAGGTACGGACAAGAAGACGCCGGCGCAGATCAAGCAGGAGTTCTACAGCCTGGCGTGCGACTACTCGGTCAGCGTGTCGTCAGATGCGGTCTACGTAAGGCTCACCGGACTTAGTGAGAACATGCCGCGGGCACTCGCGCTGTGGGAAGACTTCATACGCAATGCCAAGGGCGATGCCGCGTCGTACGAGAAGTATGTCAACCTGCTCATGAAAACCCGTGCCGATGCCAAGAACAACCAGCGCGCATGTTTTGAGCGCCTGCGCGAATACGCCATGCACGGTCCGTACAACCGCTATACCAATACCCTGAGCGAACAGGAGCTGCGCGCCGCCGGTCCGCAGATGCTCCCCGACATGCTCAAGAGGCTCTGCGACATGGAGCACACCGTGCTCTACTACGGTCCGTACAGCGAGAAAGAGGCATCGGCAGTGATTACCCGATACCACAAGACGCCGAAGAGGCTGCTCCCCGTGCCCGCCGGCAGGGAATACGGCGAGGAGGAGACGCCAGTCAACGAGGTTATGATTGCGCCCTACGACGCCAAGAACATATACATGGTGCAGTATCACAACGAGCGGCTGCCGTGGAACGAGGCAGAGACACCCGTGCAGGAACTTTTCAACGAGTATTTCGGCGGGAGCATGAACGGCGTGGTCTTCCAGGAGCTGCGCGAGGCGCGCGGACTTGCCTACAGCGCGTATGCAAGCTACGAACGCCCGTGGCGCAAGGGGCACAGCGAGTCGTTCTATACGTACATCATCTCGCAGAACGACAAGATGACCGACTGCATACGCGTCTTCAACGAGATACTCGACACCGTGCCGCGCTCGCAGGCTGCGTTCGAGATTGCACGCAACAGCCTCACAAAGACACTGCAGAGCCGCCGCGTGACGCGCGCCTCGGTGCTCTATTCGTATCTCAACGCGCGCCGGCTGGGCATAGGCTACGACCTCTACCGCAGCGTATACGAGGCTCTGCCGCGGCTGACGCTCGACGACATCGTCGGCTTCGAGCAGAAGCGCATGGCTGCCAAGCCCTGCCGCTACATAATCCTCGGCGACGAGAAAGAGCTGGACATGGAGGCACTCGGCAGGATAGGCAGGATACACCGCCTCACCACCGAACAGATTTTTGGATATTAATGCCTGATGGTGTTGCAAAGCATGAAATTATGTCCCTGCAAACTTAAAAGCAGAGCTTAGCGACACCCTTGCATCATCCGCCCTTGCCGTCTGACGGCAAAGTGTAAGCTCCGGCGGCAGAAATGCGGCAGGATGTCATTTTGAAAACACGCGCGAAAAAATTCGTTACAGGCTCGGAAAAAACGTCCGGCGGCTCCGCAAAATCGCAGAGACGCCGGATTTTTTTCTGTGGACGTGAGATTTTTTCCTGCGGCACGTGAGATTTTTTCCTGTGGACGTAAGATTTTTCCCTGCGGACGCTCAAAAAAATACTGTAGAGGTGCTCTACGTGTTAAAAAACGCCTGTTTTCTGTTAAAAACGCCGCTCTTCACGCTTTTTCCGACGTGCAATTCACATCCATGGACGGCATCTGCGCGCGTAAGTGTCAGTCAGAGAAGTATTTGCAGCGTCCGTCCCGTTTTGTGCCCGTTTTCCGTACTCCCCCACAGGGTCTTACGAAAAACGGCACGCATTTGGCGTTATCGGAAATCAATGTGTAAGCAAAACAGGCACTTGTATTGTCAATGTGTCAAATGGCGTGCGGGTGTCCCGCCCATGCCGCTCATGCCCCGCGTCCGAGTGCTTCGAGTATGTCGGCGGCAATCATGTCGTCGGTCAGGCGGTTGTCGCGCATGAGCGTCTCCACGTCGTAGCGGTCGTAAAGAGCCTTGCGCACGCCGCGGCACATCACCTTCATGTCCGACATGCCGTAGAAACGGGCTATGCGTTCACCGAAGCCGCCGTCCGTGCATCCGTCTTCAATCGTCACGACAAGGCGGTGGCGCTCCTTCAGACCCTCGAGCATCTCCTCGTCAATGCCCGAAAGATAGCGCGGGTTTATCAGCGTTGCATCGGTTCCGACGCGGCGCAATATCTCTGCCACCGCCTCGCCCTTGCGGTAGAAGTCGCCTGCCGCTATTATAGCCACGCCGTTCCCGGCGCGGGTCATCATGAAGCTGTTCAGACGGCTGTAGTCCGTGTCGTATTCCACGTCCGAGTGTGTTACGCCCCACTCTGGCACGCGTATAGCCACGGGATATCTGTCCTGCCTTATTGCCCAGCGCTCCATGGCTACGAGCTCCTCGTAGGTCGTCGGTGCGAGGTAGACAAGATTGGGGATGTGGCTCATCATGGGGATGTCGAAGAAACAGATGTGCGTAAAGTCGTTCATGCCGAATATCGATGCGCCGATGACATTGATGACAGCCGCGTTTCCGTTCACGCAGAGGTCTTGCGCCAGCTGGTCGTAGGTGCGCTGGAGGAACGTGGCATAGGTGCTGAACACGGGGTGCATGCCTCCCTTCGCCATTGCCGATGCCATTGCCACGGCTTGTTTCTCGGCGATGCCCACGTCGATGAACCTGCTGCCGGCGCGGCGCCGCTCTTCTGGTCCGAAACCCACCGCTGCAGGCACTCCGGCGGCTATGCACACCAGCCGCGGGTCGCTCTCCATTTCCTTGCGCAGCCACTCGCCGAGCAGCGCAGGCATGTATTCGCCTTCTCTGCCATGAAGCGGTTCGCCCGTCGCCGTGTCGAAAGGCATGCTCCAGTGCCACCGTTCCTTGTCTGCGGTGGCAGGGGCGTATCCGTGTCCCTTCTCCGTGTGTATGTGCACCACGGTGGGGTGGGGCGTGTCCTTTACGCCTGCGAACGCCCTGATGAGTGTTGCGATGTCGTTGCCCTCCTCAACGTATGTGTAGTCGAAGCCGAGCGCCTTGAAGTAGTTCAGTTCGGCGTGCCCGCCCGTCTCGCGCAGCAGGTGCAGGTTGGCGTACAGCCCGCCGTGGTTCTCGGCAATGCTCATCCCGTTGTCGTTGACCACCACGATTATGTTCGTGCCAAGTTCCGCCGCCGTGTCAAGCCCCTCGAACGCCTCGCCGCCACTCAAGCTGCCGTCGCCGATTATCGCTATGATGTTCTCGCTGCCGCCGCTGAGGTCGCGTGCCTTCTGCAGTCCCGTGGCAAGCGATACGGATGTCGACGTGTGCCCCGTCTCGAAGCAGTCGTATACGGGAGACTCCGAGGGGCTGCTGTATCCTGAAACCTCGTCGAAGCGCTTCTCGTCGGTGTAGCCAGCGGCACGCCCCGTTAGCATCTTGTGCGGGTAAATCTGGTGGGATACGTCGAAGACGAGCTTGTCCTCCGGCGTGTCGAATACGTAGTGCAGTGCTATCGTAGCCTCTGTTATGCCGAGGTTGGGCCCCACGTGCCCGCCGTGCCTGCTCACCCTGTTCATTATCCCGTCGCATATCTCGCCGGCGAGTGCCTCCAGCTGTTCCGTCGTAAGACCCTTTATGTCTTGCGGCGACTTGATGTTCTCCAAATACATGTGTATTATTTTTTGCAGTTTATGAATGTTTTGCCTTGAGGCGGCGTTATATCCGCCTCCTGCCTGCAAAGTTAGTCATAAGCCGCCTCCTGCGGTGTATACGGTTTACGGAAAGAATAACCATTTTTACGTAAACCGTGTTGGGATGTGATGATAAAGTAAGGAGTAAATGAAGTAAGGAGTTGAGAGAGTAAGGAGTAGGTGGAATAAGTAGCCTGTACTTTCCATGAAAAAGGAAGGGACAGCAAGGATGCTTAAATAAACATACATTATATATATGTGGTGCCTGCACACCCTCTATAGGTGGTTTGAATAATTCACCGGACCCACATCTTTTTTGTCCTTCGCCGACGTGTTTATTTCCCGAGTCTTGAAAGAAACTCCCTGACCACTTCTTCATCCACGTCGCCGAGCAATGCCTCTTTCCTTGCGTCGTCTGCTATCCCGCCGCGCCATTCCGCCCATGCTTCCTTGCCCTCGCGGCTAATCCGGCGCATGTCATCGTCCGTAATTTCGCCGATGCCGTAATATTCCCTTATCGCAGCGCATGCCATGTTCCACGCCCATTCGCCGTAGTTGTCGTTCATTTCCGCCATCCGTTCTTCTATTTCAGCGATGCTGCTCACCGCGCCGGTCCTTATGTCGGCGGCAAGCTGTTCTGCCTCTTCTTGCGGTACGAGCATGCCGGCAAGGTCTGTCCATGTCCCCGTGCCGCGGATGCCGTCGCGCCGTGCGTGCCGGTTGGCGTTCACTGCTTCGCCGAGAAACATCTTTATCGCCATGTCGTACAGACGTATGCCATTCTTCAGCGCGCCCTCGCGTATCACGCATGTGCCGTACATGTATTCTCCGTTGCCGTGTCCTTCCAGCAGCCGTTCCAGCTCTTCCTTGCCTTTCATGACCTTCTGTATGGTGTAGGGGCTGAGCCATTCGAAGTTGATGATGCTCCTTCTCGCGTTGTGCGGACGCATGTCGCGCTCCTTCCACTTGCCCGTGTCTCGGTACGTCCCCACTGTCACGAGGTTGCGTCCCGGCACGAGGAATGTCTTCCCGCCCGAGGCTATGACGTATGAAAACGGCATGTCTGACGTGTCTGGATGGCTGTCTATCTTCCCCATGCACATGGAGAAGGCGCTTATGGTTGCCGGCATCAGTATGTGCGCGCCGCTTGCCGTCTTGGCTCCGCGTTCCAGCGTGCCGTAGTGTATGGGTCCGAGCTTGTAGGCGTGGTTGCTGTAGTTGGTCGCCGAACCGGCGTTGTAGAATGAGAACATGCCGCCGATGAGCAGCGTCGACTTGTGGTGGCTCACCGTGAACGGTCCGCAGAAGGCGGCGCAAGCCTCGCCGTTGTCCATGTGCGAGTTGGCGAAGAACACGCTGTTCTCTGCCGAGAACCCCCTGCCTATGTGGCACGCCTCGCCTACAAGGCAACCTTTGAGCTGGGCACCGTCGGCTACTGTCGCTCCTGCCGATATTATGACGTTGCGGCATATCACGCCGTTGCCGACGTATGTTGCCGCACCGCCGCCGGAGGCAACGGTGCAGTTGTATAGTCCCGACGCGCACCTTATCTCGCAGCCGTCTTCTATCATCGTGCCCGTTATCTCGCCTGTGTTCGTAATCCTTACGTTATTCCCGATGGCGGCGCGTGGCTTCCTGCGAGCCTTTGTCCCGGCTGCAATGATTGTGCGCAGCCTTTCGTGCAATGGCTTGTCACTGGCTTTTGTCACCATGAAGGCGGCAACCTGAGATGTCAGCCCGTTGTATATGATTACGTTCCCGTCGCCTGCTTCGTTGAGCACGGCTATCGCCCGCCCCTCACCGTAGTCGGCGTTGGTGTCGCCAGCAATCCTCCCTACGTTTGAGATGAGGCATCCATCGCCTATGTCATACCCGAATATATGGCTCCCGATGTTCTCTATGAGGCAGTTGTCGCCTATCGTGACGTCGCACAGCGTGGCATTGCGTATCCCGGCGTGGCGCATGAAACCGCGTTCCACTTCAAGCAGTCCGCCGGATGCCCCGATGCTGACTTTCCCGTAGAACGATGTATTGTGCACGTGGTCCGTGCAGAAGCCTTCGGCAACGTCCACACTGTTCCAGTCTTCGGCGCGGCATCCGTTGCGTTCAAGCCGTTCTATCTCGCCGGCAGTAAGGTTCCTGTGTCTTTTCATTTTTCAGAATGTTTTAGCAGATTGTTGTGCGCATGCTTTTGCGCAGCGGTTTCACTCGTAGTCGTTGTAAAGGAAGTCGTTGTAGGGATACTTCTGTACGTGCAGCTCGCGCACGCGCTTGTAGAGCAATTCGCGCAGCTCGTCGATGTTCTCCTTCTCGCGTGCCGAAATGAACAGGCAGCTGTCGTCCATCTTAGCCATCCACGTGCGGCGCAGCTCGTCGAGGGTCACGTTCTCCTTCGTCAGCGGCGTAAGGTCGTCGGGTTCCTTCTCCACCCACGTGTAGGCATCGATCTTGTTGAACACTATCATTGACGGCTTGTCCGAACATCCAAGCTCTCCCAGGGTCTTCTCCACTACGTTTATCTGTTCCTCAAAGTCGGGGTGGGAGATGTCCACGACGTGTACAAGCAGGTCTGCCTCGCGTACCTCGTCGAGCGTGGACTTGAATGAGTCGACAAGGTCTGTCGGCAGCTTGCGTATAAATCCTACGGTGTCGGCAATGAGGAAAGGCAGGTTGTCTATCACCATCTTGCGTACCGTTGTGTCGAGCGTGGCAAACAGCTTGTTTTCTGCAAACACCTCGCTCTTGGAAAGAAGGTTCATTATTGTTGATTTTCCCACGTTGGTATATCCCACGAGTGCCACGCGTATCATCCGTCCGCGGTTTTTGCGCTGCGTCGTCTTCTGCTTGTCTATTTCGGCGAGACGCTGCTTCAGCAGGGTTATGCGCTGCAGGATGATGCGCCGGTCCATTTCGAGCTGTGTCTCTCCCGGTCCGCGCAGTCCCACGCTGCCTTTCCCGCCGCCGCTTCCTGAGCCTCCGCCCTGTCGCTCAAGGTGTGTCCACAGCCTTTGAAGACGCGGCAACATGTACCTGTGCTGCGCGAGTTCCACCTGTGTCTTTGCCTCTGCCGTTTGCGCGCGCATGGCAAAGATGTCGAGTATAAGCGATGTGCGGTCCAATATCTTTACCTGCAGTTCTTTCTCAATATTCCGGAGCTGTTTGGCGGACAGTTCGTCATCAAAAATCACCATGCCCACCTCGCGTTCGGCATTTTCCTCGTCCTTTATATACTGCTTTATCTCTTCAAGCTTGCCGCTGCCTACGTATGTGACGGCACTCGGTCCGTTTACTTTTTGTGTGAAACGCTTTACAGTAACGGCTCCGGCGGTGTCGGCGAGAAACTCCAGTTCGTCGAGATACTCCTTTGTCTTTGACTCATCCTGGTTCTTTGTCACCAATCCTACCAATACTGCCGTTTCTGTTTTTGCCTCAGATATTACAAATTCTTTCATCCTTTTCTTATGATAATAAGTACAAAATTAATGAAAATCGTTGGAAATGCCGAATAAAAAGGTATAAAAGTCGGTGAATGACCTAATAATAAGGTATTTACGGATACAAAACTGGAGGGTGGAGGATCATCGGCAGTCATGCCGCGGCAGTTTCCGTCAGGCGGATGATATTCAATGAAGATGCGTTGGCGTGCGCATTTATCATTTTCTTAATACGGATGTTACCGTTATGAAATATATGCACGATACTTTTGCATCAGTAAAAACAAAAGAAGTGTATGTAAATGAAAAGAAGACTTTATTTGGATTTTAGTAAATTAATGTTGCTTGTCCTGCTGTCCGGGCATGTATGGACATTGAATGCCGGTATTGTAAAAGGTGTAATAAAGGACAGGAAGGATAAGGAACCGCTTGCGGGTGCCACAGTCATGGCATCTGCATACGACAAGGGGACGGCTGCCGGCATGGACGGGCTTTACTGTCTGGAACTGCCCGCTGGAACCTATACGCTGACCGTACGTTATATAGGATATAAGCCTATTGTCAGAGAGGATGTGAAGGTTGCCGATGTTGGTGAGACCGTCATTGATTTCCTTATGGAGAGCGATGAGAGGACGCTTGGAGAAGTGTCGGTGACGGCTGTCGCACGCCGGAATACAGAAACGGCGCAGGTGCAGGAGCAGAAACGCAGTCTCGTTGTGCAGACAGGCGTGTCGGCGCAGCAGATTGCGCGCACGCAGGACAAGGACGCTTCGGAGGTGATACGCCGAGTGCCGGGCGTGTCAATCATCGACGAGAAGTTTGTCATGGTACGCGGACTGTCGCAACGGTATAACAATGTGTGGCTCAACGGCGGTGCCGTGCCAAGTTCGGAGGCGGATTCGCGGGCATTCTCTTTCGACATCCTTCCCAGCAGCCAGCTTGACAACATGGTCATCATCAAAAGTCCGGCACCGGAATACCCCGCCGATTTCACAGGCGGGTTTATTCTCGTCAATACGAAGCAGCTGCCGGAAGACAACGGACTTAACATCTCCGTGGGACTTGGGGCCAACGACCGCACCCATTTCCGCAGTTTTACAGCCTCGCGGGGCAGCTGCATGGACTGGCTGGGACTGGGCAGCGGAAATCGCTCGCTCAGTGCCGGAATGAACGGCTCTTTACGCGCCTATCCGGGATATGAGGGTGGAAGCAACCCACGCCTTGATGTACTCGGCAACGGGTTGAACAACGACTGGACCTTGCGCACCAAGCATCCCCTGAGTGACCTGAAGCTGAACATGAGCTACAATCATACATGGAAAACGGAAGAAGGGCAGAAATATGGTCTTCTTGCCGCCCTGAACTATTCCAACACCTACAAGACGCAGCTTGACATGGAAAACTCGCTTTACGGTCCGTACGACACGTCGAACGACAAACCCGTGGCACTCAGAAAAGCCACCGACAATCAATACAGCAACGACGTGCGGCTTGGAGCTATGCTTAACCTCTCGTTGCACCCGAGGGACAACCGCCACTATTTCGAATGGAAAAACATATTCAACCAGATAGCGAAGAACCGCTATGCCGGGCGCACGGGATTCAACGCCCAGCCGGACAACATCAACGACATGGAGTATTATTACTCGGCACGCACCACCTACAACACCCAGCTGACCGGGCGGCACACTTTCACCAATGACCGCATAGACTGGAGCGTCGGCTATGCCTACGCCAACCGCAACCTTCCCGACCGCCGACTGATAGAGCGTACCGACCGCACGGAGCAGCGGATGGGTATATACCGCATCAGCCGTGAATTCACCCGGCTTGACGAGCACATTGTTTCCGCAGGAAGCAACTACCGCAAGGATTTCCACTTCGGCACATTCGAGCCGACACTGAAAGCAGGGGCATACGGGGAATACCGCACACGCACCTACCGCACGCGGCAGTTCCAATACGGCTGGCAACCGGACAACACGCTGCCGCAGGGTTTCCTGTTTGCGGATGACGTACAAGGGGATGTGCTCACCGATGCCAACTACGGTCCCGACAAACTGTATCTCTACGAGGAGGTGAACTTCCTGAACAATTACGAAGGCAACCAGACCCAGTTTGCCGGATATGTTGGCATAAACCTTCCGTTGGGAGCTTTCAACATCTATGCCGGTGCGCGGTACGAATACAACCGTCAGGTGCTGAAGATGAACACCCGCCAGTTTGAGGAGAGTCTGCAAAGCACGGCTTACGGCAACAACGACATTTTCCCCTCGGTAAACCTGACTTACAAGCTGAATGACAGGCACCAGTTGCGTGCTGCTTACGGCAGATCGGTAAACCGCCCTGAGTTCCGCGAGCTCTCCACCTCCGTGTACTATGACTTCGAGCTGGGCAGCAGCGTCATGGGCAACTACGACCTGAAACCGGCATACATCGACAATTTCGACCTGCGTTACGAATGGTATCCGTCGGCAGGCGAACAGATATCGGTGGCTTTATTCTACAAACATTTCAAGAATCCGATAGAGTGGACCTATACCGTGGCGGGAGGCACCGACCTCATCTACTCTTTCATGAACGCACGGGGAGCCAACAACTACGGAATAGAACTCGACATACGCAAGAACCTGGGCTTCATCGGGCTGAAGGATTTCTCCTTCTCCTTCAACGGAGCATGGATAAAAAGCAAGGTGCAGTTCGAGCCGGGAACGAACAACATTGACCGTCCGATGCAGGGGCAGTCGCCTTATCTCATCAACACGGGCATCTTCTACAACAAGGTGGAACGGGGCTGGAGTGCCGCAGTGCTCTACAACCGCGTGGGCAAGCGCATCATCGGCGTGGGCAACCGTTACGGCACAGGGGCTGACGGCTCGTCGCGCAACATACCGAATTCCTACGAGATGCCGCGCAACAGCCTCGATTTGTCCGTCGGCAAGAAACTCGGGAAGTGGGAACTGAAAGCCTCCGTACGCGACGTGCTGGCTGAGCGTTGCCTCTTCAAGCAGTTCGAGGATGTCACCGTAAACGGACAACCGCGCACTATTGAGGAAGTGACCCGCAGCTACCGCCCGGGGCGCAATTTCAATCTGACAATAGGTTATAGTTTCTAATTATATCAATGTTTAATCAAACAAAGAAAGTATGAAAATTGAACTGAAAAGATGGGGACTGGCACTCATGGCAGTTGCCGCCCTGACAATGTCCGTAACGATGAGCTCCTGCTCTTCCGACGATGAACCCACTGCTCCTGCAAAGACAGACCCGGAAGTAACCTACAAGGGC
>ERZ840371.1183-NODE-1183-length-28224-cov-18.578863_pt1 | contig 28224 bp, 28 predicted proteins | sample MGYA00519937_ERZ840371 | MGnify/ENA primary metagenome ERZ840371 (study PRJEB31850, sample SAMEA3708873) | human gut metagenome | biome: human gut; feature: human-associated habitat; material: faeces | place: China | collected 2014 ... | reverse complement strand
GTAAAATATATATACGAGAAGTCTGTAAATCGGTGTTTCTAAGCAAGCAGTTTTCAAAAAAATGAAGCGTGAACCACTATCAACCGGTTTACAGGGGTTGACGGTCGGTTGATAGTATCGGTTGACGGTGAAAAGCTGATAAAACAAGCATTTTCGAGGTGTGAACCGTCAACCACCGACAACCAGTTGACGGTAGAGGTTGACGGTCAAAACCGCCTTTATGAGATATTGGAAAGGGAGCTGCAAGCGAAGAATGAACGGATAGCAGCACTACAAGCGGAGCTATCCAAGGAACGGCAGCAGCCAGAGCCGCCCCGGAGCTGGTGGAGCCGATTTTGGAGTAAATAAAAGGGGTCATGAAATTTTGCTGGAAACAACGCAAATAAAGCAGCGTTTACCGTTTATTGATTTGATAAGAGGTATAACCATTATTGAAATGATTTCGTATCATTTCTTATGGGATTTAGTTTATCTGTATAATGCAGATATTCCATGGTATAAGTCCCACGGTGCCTATATTTGGCAGCAATCCATTTGCTGGACTTTTATTTTGCTGGCTGGGTTCAGCTGGCATTTAGGAAAAAAACACATGAAAAGGGGATTGTGGGCGTTTGGTGGTGGTGTGGTCATTTCGCTCGTTACCGCCATAGTTCTTCCCAATGATCGGGTGCGCTACGGTGTTCTAACGCTTATTGGCAGCTGTATTTTGATATGGATTTTACTGGATAAGGTTCTGAAAAAAATCCCGGCTGGGGTTGGGGTAAGTGTTAGTTTTGTGCTATTCCTCATTCTCAGAAGTTGGACGAAGCAAGACCCTATCCAACTATCTCTATCTGATAATTTGCTGAATGTTACATGGTTGAAATCGGTATTAGCTTATATTGGATTTCCGCAAGCTGGCTTTTCATCTACCGACTATTTTCCGTTGCTCCCATGGATTTTCTTATTTGCAACAGGATATTTCCTGTACAGTTTCTTACAGGAAAAGGGGCTGATTAACCGGCTATTTGGAAAATGAAAAGTTCCAGGTATTAACTTTTTAGGGAAACATTCGCTTATTATTTACATGATACACCAAACGATCTGCTATGTTGTAGCGTTCTTGGTTTCCGAGATTTTTTAATATTGAGCCGTTGATCGGTGGAGTAAACAAGAAAGGAAGCCCCCAAAAAGGGGGCTTCCTTTCTTTAATATCGGCAAATGTGTTTATTTTTGATTATCACAGTTTGTAGCCGGTGATGTATGCAAATTTTGTTCCACTTATTACAGCCACACTTACTGTTGCCATCTTCTTACTTTCATTGTTTTCATTGAAGAAGAAAGGTGTTCTCAAAGCATTGTTTGTCCTTTCCATTATTACGGTAGTTATTTCTCTTTTGCCATTGATGTATGGCTTAAACTACTATACCCTTGTAGGAGCCTTTATAACAGTAACACTTGTAATAGAAAGTATTTTGGCTAAGATACAACAAAAGTAAAGCGATAACTTCAAGTTTGTAGGGAACAACAGCCAAGACAATTTTATAATAAAACAGCGTCAGAGCATTTATGTGTAAAAGCATGAATGCTCTTTTTTTGTCCTTTCATGGACAAAGAACAAGAGAGCAGCTTTTGGACAAATTGTCCAGAAGTTCAAATAAAAAAGAAGGAGGATACCTGATGTATAGCAAAAATGGTATTCCGTGGGTAAGACCACCCACACAGGACAGGAAGCATAGAGAAAATAATATCGGGAGGACAGAACAATGGTCGATGAATTGACGCAGGAGTCGTTCCAGACAGGAAAGGCGATTGTGACTGTCAGCGTAGATCTGATTACTGCCATTGCAGATGCGTGCAAGCGGTCTGAACAGCAGAATCCTGGTATGAGCGAGGAACAGAAGGAGACATTGCTCGGCAAGGTTGTCGATAAGGTAATGTCGAATTATAAGGAAACGCATGGCTCATTAAAGGGATTCAACAGAGAGGGCAAAGATGTCACGCATATTGATGTGAATGATGAGAGAACAGCGGAGCTTTTAGAGAAAGCCTGTAAGAAAAGTCATATTCCGGTGGATATGAAAAAGGTAACGAGGGCAGATGGTTCCATCACGCATACTGCATTCTGTGAAGTGAAAAGCATAGACCAGATGGCAGCATTACTGAAGATGGCTTCCGAACAGGTACTTGAGGAGCAGAAGGAAATGACCAAGACACTTGTACTTTACGATGATAAGGGCAAGGAGGTTATGTCGGCTGACTTTGTAAATAATGGTGAGATAAATATGGATGATGTGGAAACACTGTCAAGATTCTCTACGAGATTTGAGATCAAGAATCACAAGAATGAAGTTTTGGAATCCGGAAGTATCACACCAAATGCAAAGGAGGAAATCAAGGAAGCGGCGAGAAAACATAATCCGAAGAAGGATAAGTCGCTTACGGAGAGAATCAAGGACAAGAAGGAGCAGTCACAGAAGAAACAGAAAGACAAGAACCGGCAGCGTGAAAAAACGAAGAAAAAGAGCCGGGATACAAGTTTGTAGGTGGTGCTTATGGGAAAGAAGAATATTGGCGGTGCCGTACTCGATGACCTGAAGGCATTACCCAAGAAAATACTGAAACCATATTACAAGAATGGAAAGCTGAATGCGAATAAGATAGCGATTGATGGAATCCCGTTTGTAATCATATTTTATGTGATAAATAAGTATGTACAGGCGGTGGTATCAGCAGATGGCGGCGATATGCTGGATAAGTGTGTCAAAGCATTTTCGCTGATATTCCAGGTCAAACCATATTTTGCACCTTCATTTAAGCTTACACCGCTTATCTGTGGTATCGGAGCAGGTGTGGCATTCAAGCTTTTCATGAACTCCAGAAAGAAGAATGCCAAGCAGTTCCGTCCAAGAGAGGAATATGGCTCTGCGAAGTGGGGGACGGATAAGGATTTTGAACCATATACAGACCCGGTTAAGTGGAACAACATTCCGCTGACTGCGACAGAATGGCTCAGAATGACGAGACCGGAACACCCAAAGTACGACAGAAACAAAAATATCCTGATTGTCGGAGGTTCCGGAGCAGGAAAAACAAGAGGATTTGTGAAACCGTCACTTATGCAGATGCAGTGTTCGTATGTAGTGACTGATCCCAAGGGTTACAATGTATAAGGACAGAGAAAAACCGCACAAATAAAGAGATGTTCCTACTTATAACGGCTCAGGGAAAGGAGGTATCGTATGGAACAGAAAAAGGTCAGATATGCGGCACTGTATGAGAGATTATCAAGAGATGATGAGCTGAAAGGCGAATCAAACAGCATAACCAACCAAAAAGCATATCTCGAAGATTATATAAAGTCCCAAGGAATAACAAACTATCGCCACTTTACAGATGACGGTTATTCCGGTACCGGTTTTGATAGACCCGGATTTCAAGCCATGATAGCCGCAGTCGAAGCCGGAGAAGTAGATGTGGTGTGCGTGAAAGACCTCTCAAGGTTCGGTCGTAACTATCTGAAAGTCGGCTTCTATACGGAAATGCTTTTTCCTGATAAGGGTGTCCGTTTCATTGCCATCAATAACGGAGTTGACAGTGCAAACCCGACAGATAATGATTTCACACCGTTTATGAACATCATGAATGAATGGTATGCCAAGGATACAAGTAACAAAATCCGAGCTGTGTTCAAAGCAAGAATGCAGAACGGCAAGCGTTGTAGCGGAGCAATTCCATACGGCTATAAGCGAGACCCTGAAGATAAAAATCATCTTTTGATTGATGAGGAAGCGGCTGATGTAGTCCGCAGGATTTATCAGATGGTACTTGACGGTATGGGAGCAAAGGCGATTGCCGATAAGCTGTCCGAAGATAAGGTGCTGATACCGTCCGCATATTTGGAGCAATGCAAAAATGGAAATGTCAGCAGAAACCACAGCTACCATGACCCTTACCGTTGGAATAACACTGCCGTTGGATATATTCTTGATAAACAGGAATATATGGGGCATACGGTGTTGGGCAAGACGGTTCGTGAAAATTTCAAGTCAAAGAAACGCCGAAAGGCTACTCCTGATGAGCTGATGATTTTTCCCAATACCCATGAAGCCATCATTGATGAAGAAACATGGCATACGGTTCAGCGAGTGAGAAAGCGAAAGAAAAAGAAACTTGCCAACGGAACTTATTCCCATAGACTTTCAGGTATGGTATTTTGTGCTGATTGTGGTTCAAAGTTATCCTATCGCAGTCCGCACTCACAGCACCGTCCTGACGGAAAAATCTACGATGCAGACAGTGCTTTTTCGTGTTCAAGTTATCGTCAGATGTACAGGGATTGCACCATGCACTTTGTGAAAGCTTCCGTATTGGAAACGTTGGCATTGGAATCGGTTCAGAAAGTTGCCGCTTATGTGTTGGAAAATGAAGAAGCCTTTGTAGAGCGTATTCAGGAACAATGGAACATCGCACAGTCTGACGGCATAGCAACGGCACGAAAAGAGATTATCAGTACAGAAAGACGAATTGCAGAGCTTGATAATTTGGTAAAAGGTCTTTATGAGGGCAATATGTCCGGCAAGATACCTGACAGGCAGTTTGAAAAGCTCATGGCACAGTATGACAGCGAACAGGTAGAGCTTGAAAATAGGCTGACGGAATTAAAAGAAGCATTGGAGGAAAGCAACAGCAACGCCGCAAAGCCGAGTAAGTTTATCGCTCTTGTCAGAAAATATCGTGATTATACGGAGCTGACTGACATGATGCTCAATGAATTTATTGAGAAAATCGTGGTGCATGAAGCAGATAAATCCACAGGGGACAGAATTCAGAGAATAGACATTCACTTCAATTTCATCGGTCAGTTTGAGCTGCCACAGGTTGAAGAAAAAACGCCGGAGCAGATTGCAAAGGAAGAAAAAGCCCTTGCCGCAAGGAACAGAGAACGAGAACAAAACAAGCTGCGTATGCGTCGTGTACGAGCTGAACAAAAAGCCGCTAAAGAAGCAGCACAGCGAGAAGCGAAAGGAGAAAAAACAGCATGAAAGAATTAAAGCCAAGAATCCATGAAAACGGAATCGACTACATTCTTGTGGGAGATTATTATCTGCCGGATTTAAAATTGCCGGAGGACAACCGCTCCATTGGGCATTGGGGCAGACTTCATAAAGCCTATTTGAAGATGTACCGCCCAGCTATTTATAGTGAGCTTGTTCTGACTTGCAAACTACACACCGTTCTTGCTGATTTGAATGAACAGGCAATGGAACGATGTGATTTGATAACCAGACAGATGGCACAAGCTGAGGGTGTAAGCGAGCAGATGAAAGCAGAAAATCAGATGTTGTGGGTACAGTCTATGAACTCAATCCGCAATCGTGCGGAGGAAATCATCAAGCATGAGCTTATCTATGTATGAGCTTTTAAGGTAGCAATAAGCGAAAAAAGACGGATTCAGAACTGACAATTTTATATCGTAATTTAAGCGACAGGTATATCCATAGAGGAAAAGACTTGTCGCTTTTATTATATCCCAAACACACATTTTAAGGAGGAAAACACTATGACTATGAACATCAATGAAAAGAAAGCACTGTATGCCTTTGGCTGTCCGAACCATCAAGCAACAATTCAGCGTCTGCGTTTGTTGACGGCACTGACACCCGATCCGAGAACGAAGAAATTCTTTCTCAATCTCATTGTAAAGTTGAGTGATGACGATATGGAGAGCCGATACACTGACTTCTACTACGATGTAAGGATTGAAATGGAAAGTACCTTTTTTAAGGGCAGAAAATATGAACCGTAAATATTGGAGGGATTACAATGAAGCTGACTAAAGTAGAGAAAGAAACAATTATTTTGTTCAATGAAGCAGATAAAGAAGCACACATTCAGACTTACAATGCCGGACTGCGTAAGCGATTGGAAGCATTCAGCAAGAAGCACCCTGATTTGTGCCGACTTGATATGAGTATGGGACAAGGCGGTGTTTGCTATTATATTGATAAGTCAAGACTGTCTATTCGATTCCAACCGCCCATGAGTGAGGAACGTAGAAGAAAAGCAAGCGAGCTGGCGAAGCAAAATGGTTTCAACAGTCAGGGCAAATGATGTGGCAATATGGGGCTGTTTGCAGTCAAAACATCGGGTCTGTACCCGATGTTTTGACCGTTACATAAGACAGATGGGGTAACTATCATCTATCGCTGTTTTTTCAAAATGGTATGGTTACGGTGCATTTTCTTATAAGAAATATGGATAGAAAAATCATAATAGAAATGGTATAATTATCTTGAATATTGAGCCATAAATTAAAGGCTGTGAAGATAAAAAATAAAATAGTTTTCAATGGCAGAAAGGAGTTTAAGCGATTCATATGAAACATATAAGAAACATTTTACTGCTTATTACAATCATCTTTGGATTTGTTATGCAGGCTGAAGTATATCAGAATATGCTGTGGAACTTTAACGGGGCATATTACCTATCTTCTCAATATACAAGCGTTGATAATGATTTGGATTCTTTTATAGCCGATGCAGAGAAAGTTGCTCAAGAACATAATGTTCACATTTTTTCAACCTTTAATCGTAGAGTTTCAAATTATCAGACAAGACTTTCCATTTATGGTGATGATGCTACTATTCGTGATAGTCTTAAAAATAAGATGGATATTGAAGAAAAAACATATACTGCTCTGATAAGCGGAATTACAATAGTAGAATTTGAAAATTTTAACGAGGTGAAAAATACAGGTAACGGACAGGCAATTATGCTTAGTTACATCGGTGATAATGACGATGTGATTGCTACATATCAGGATTTGGCGGAAACCTATTCCATAACACAGCCGGAGTTTTGGCAATCAACGGAAACGGATATGATGTTCATTGTCTGGGGATTAGTAGCGATATTGATGATTGTGTTGAACGTAGTTGAGGTAATACGCAGACAAAAGGAAGTAGTTGTGCGAGCTTCTCTCGGAGAAAGTGCTGCCATAATTGCACTTAAATCCGCAGTGGTTGATATTATTTCGTATATTGTTTTATTTGTTTTAGCGAAACTGCTTGTTGCTCAATTTATATCAGGAGCGTATGAAAATAAACTCGTTTTGGCGGTATATTGTATTGGTGCAGTCCTTTCCGTAGTTCCTTATTGTGTATTTGTTCGTTTTGATGTTAGAAAAGCCTTTGCCAATGCTTCGGATAAAAAAGGAATGTTTTATCTTCTGAATGGGCTTAAAGTGATTGCGACTGCGATGACTATTTTTACGATTACAACGAATCTTAGCAGTATTCAAGGAAATTTGTTTACAAGCTCAGATATTTTAGAAAATCACTACAAAGATAGTTATTTTGGTATTATGATGCTTGATGCTCCTTTTGAAGAAAATGATGAGGAATCGGTAGAGGTAAAATTTTGGAACGAACTTTATGAAAACGAGTATAACAACATAAATCCGGTAATTTGCATAGGAAGTCAAATAGGTGATATGGGTAACTATATTTTTGTGAATCATAACGCAAAAGATATGTTGCAAGGTTTTTCTGATAAACTTACCGAAGATGATGAAAAGGCAGACATGGTAGTCTTTATTCCAAAGGGAAGAAATGTGGAATCGTACAAAAATACTGCAAAAGAAGAAATTGTTTCGCTTGCAAAAAATGCAGAAGAACTAAGAGTTGTTTATAAAGAGTATTCAGGTACAGAAAAGTTTTATTATCTTAACTCAAACAGAGAAGAAGCTGTTGATGGTTTGTCGAGAGTGACAAACCCGATTATAATTTATCAGGCGAATGAGTCTGTTACATTGAATGGTGGTTATATTGAAACAGGGACATATAACGGAGAGGTAATTTATAGTAGTGATGAAAGCACAATTCGGGATATTGCAAATAAATATTCTTCACAGTTAGGTTCACACTACTTTATGCTGACAAACGTCGGTGAAGATTACTCTTATAGTCATAACTTCCTTGTAAAACTGATTGGGTTTATAAGTTCCCTTTGTATATTGGTATTGTTATTGGATATAGCAGTAATCGTATCTGAGGTGAAAATGGAATTTAGATTGCGTTCTATGGAAATCTCACTCAAAAAGGTTTTGGGGTATAGATTTTACGAAAGACACAAAAGACTTATTTCCGTTAATCTCATAGAAAATTTGATTGTAGTGTTGATAGTTTGTATCGCTTCGATGTTTATGTCTAATGCAAGTGCCTTAATTGCTTTAATAATTGGTGCATTGCTTACCATAATTGAAATGGCAATTATTTTCACAAATATTCTATGGGTTGAAAATACAAATATCTCAAAGTCCTTGAAAGGAGGCTGTTTATGATTAAAATTTGTGGCTTAAACAAAGCATTTGGTGATAAAGTCATTTTCTCTAATTTTAATTTAGAGATACCGGATAAGAGTTTTGTGGCAATAAGCGGTGATAGTGGCAGTGGGAAAAGTACCTTACTCAATATGATTGGTGGAATCGAAAAACCGAATAGTGGAAGTATTATTGTTGATGGGTTCGATGTCACGAAAGACAAAAATAAAAATTGTTTTTTTGCTGATACGGTTGGTTTTCTTTTTCAGAACTTTGCTTTGCTTGAAAATAAAACAGTTAAAGAAAATTTAAAGTTGATAAAGAAGTCAAGCCGTACCGATGTGTCTCTTAAAGAAGCTCTTTCTCGTGTAGGGCTATTGAATGAAGTGAATAAAAAGGTTTATCAATTATCTGGCGGCGAACAACAAAGAGTTGCTTTAGCTCGTCTTATGATGAAAAAGTGTTCTGTTGTTTTAGCAGATGAACCTACCGGTTCTCTCGATAAGAAAAACCGAGATATTGTGATGAATCTGTTGCACGAACTCAACGAAGAAGGTAAAACAGTTATTATCGTTACGCACGATCAGAGCATCATCGAAAATGAGCCGTATGTTGTAAAAATATAAATAATAAAATTCTATTCGCTGAAGAAGCAGCTAAGAGGACGATAGCTTAAACTACCGCCCTCTTTTGTTTTATCCATTTGCGGATTGTCAGCAATCTGCCACAACTGAATATGACCGTTAAGGTCAGATGAAGAAGCCGATGTATTTGAGCATAATGCAAAAATGTATCGGCTTTTCTTTTTGTCAAAAAACTCCGGCGGAGAGTTTTGCAAAAACCGAATGAGCCTGATTGAGCCGAGTGGGTGTGTGGCGAGGTCAGCTTGTTCGGACAGGAGTACAGAGGGTGCAACCCTTTGTGCTGGGTACAGGGTCGCAGAATCCCTGTGCAGGTCAAGGACGGCAGTCTTGCCCAGTTAAGTGACGCTTCGTCACTTAGTACTGGGTATTACTTGTCGCAAAATTGCTCAAGGAATCGGCTTCGCCGTCCACTCCCCTGTCGGGGAAAGAAAGATTGGAGGGAAAATGAAATGAGATTAACAAGGCACAATGGCAGAGCCGGAAAACATGGCACTTACAATCCGAAGCACAATGACCGCAGCTTTGATTTAGAAAACAGCGAGCATATCAATGCAGAGCTGGCAAAGAAAAATGTGTATTGGGATTGTTACAACGGCTTCCGAAGTCTTGCCAAAGAGGAACTTCTTGCAGACACCTTTGAAGAAGTTGAGGAGATGTTCTACTCCTCTCAATATCGAAATCATGTGGAATCGCAGAATCAAAGGAATGAGAAAAACAGACACCCTGAGCGTAACCGTACTACTTCGGATTTGCTCAAAAACAAAAAGACAGCACCGGAAGAAACCATCTTTCAGATTGGAACGATTGACAACCATGTTCCGCCGGAAATTCTTCTTCAGGTTGTTACGGATTTTTTGGTTGAGCTTGATACAAGGTTCGGTAAAAATGTTCATATCCTCGATTGGGCATTGCACTTAGATGAGGGTACTCCCCATATTCACGAAAGACATGTTTTTGATTGTGAGAATAGTTACGGAGAGGTTGCCCCACAACAGGAAAAGGCATTGGAAGAATTGGGATTTGAACTTCCTGACCCGACACAGAAGCCCAGCAAAATAAACAACCGAAAGAAAACTTTCGATTCCGTCTGTCGTGTCATTCTCTTTAATATTACAAAAAAATATGGTCTGGACTTAGAGGAAGAACCGGAATACGGCGGTCGTGCTTATCTTGAAAAACAGGACTATATCCTGATGAAGCAGAAACAGCAGATGGAGCAACAGGAGAAAAAGCTGGAGGAGCTGACTGTTAAAATTGAAGATATTGAAACGCTGGTAGATGAAGTTGCCGATGTTGCCTACGATAAGGCAGTTGAGGTTGTGAGCGATACCGTCCGCATGGAAACCCATAAAGAAGATATTCGTTTGATTGAGGAAACTCAGAATTGGTTACGCTCGCCGGAGCGTAAAGCACCAAAGAAAGAGCGTGAGTATGCCATTGACCGATTGGACGGTGTGGTTAAGAAAATCAGGAACTCCATGCAGAATGCGTTGAATAAGCTTCAAACCGTTTTGATGAAGCCATCTGTTAAGAACGCCGGAAAGGAAAAAATCAAAGAGAAAGCAAAGGAATCCATTTATTCCAAACTTGCAAGGGCAAAGATTTCGGCAGACACAGACAATCAGGCAAGATGGGAACAGCAGAAACATCAGACAAACAGAAAAAAGGATATGGAACTTTAAGGCACTTGCCATTTTCGATTTTGAGAATGTCGGGTGCTTTTTGTATTTGGGAGGTGGTTAAGAATTGAATGTATTTGAAGCTGTGAAACAGTCCGTTAGCACAAGAGAGGTTGCGGAGATGTACGGAATTAAAGTCAGAAGAAACGGTATGGCTTGCTGTCCGTTCCATGATGACCGGAATCCCAGCATGAAGTTAGACAATCGTTTCCATTGTTTCGGTTGTGGTGCTGACGGAGACGCTATTGATTTTGTAGCAAAGCTATATGGACTGTCTTTGAAAGAAGCTGCTGTCAAGATAGCTGATGATTTTGGAATCAGCTACAACTTGAAGCATAAGGCAAGCGTAAGGGCAAGAATCAGAGAGCCTACGGATATGGAAAAAGTCCGTAAGGAGAAACAGCATTGTATGACGGTGCTGAGTGATTACCGCCGTCTACTGTTGGAGTGGGAACGCACCTGTTCCCCTGTTACTCTTGATGAAGAATGGAATCCGCTATTTGTGGAAGCCCTACACAAAAAAGATTATATCGACTATCTGCTGGATCTGCTGACAGACACACCGCAGATAGAGATGAAAGCTCTTGTGGCAGAGCTTGGAGAGGAGGTGAGAAAAATTGAGAGAAGAATTACAGAGCTGTCCGCAGACAGCCACAATCGAAGAAGTCCGAAACAGCTTGGAGCAGACACAGAAAGGTAAGGTGTCAAATTCCGCAGCCAATTACAGACGGGTGTTGCAGTATGACCCTTTGCTGAAAGGTGCAATCCGTAAAAATCTTTTGACGGAGCGTATCGACATTGTGAAGCCGCTTGGCTGGTATCGTGAAAATCCTACGCTAACGGACATTGACATTAAATATCTGCTTCTCTATTTTGAAGTAAACTACGGTCTTACCGTTGAGAAGAAAATCCAAGACGCTGTTATGGTCATAGCAAATGAGAACAGATACCACCCTGTCTGTGATTTTCTGAATGGCTTACAATGGGACGGAACAGAGAGAATCCGTTATTGTCTGCACCGCTTTCTCGGTTCAGATACAGATGATTACACCTACGAAGCATTGAAGCTGTTTTTATTGGGAGCAATCTCAAGAGCCTTTAAGCCGGGGTGCAAGTTTGAAGTCATGCTTTGCTTGGTGGGCGGTCAGGGAGCCGGAAAGTCCTCTTTTTTCCGTCTGCTGGCAGTCAATGATGATTGGTTCTCTGATGATTTGAAGAAGCTGGAAGATGAAAATGTCTACCGTAAAATGCAAGGGCATTGGATTATTGAAATGTCGGAAATGATTGCCACCGCAAACGCAAAGAGTATTGAAGAAATAAAGTCATTTTTGAGCCGACAAAAGGAAACCTATAAAATCCCTTATGAAACGCACCCAGCCGACAGGAAAAGACAGTGTGTGTTTGGTGGTTCTTCCAATACGCTGGACTTTCTTCCACTTGACCGAACAGGCAACCGCCGATTCGTGCCGATTATGGTATATCCCGAAAGAGCCGAAGTTCATATCTTGGAGAATGAGGAAGAATCAAGAGCCTATATCCATCAGATGTGGGCGGAGGCGATGGAGATTTACCGAAGCGGCAGCTTCAAGCTGAGATTCAGCCCGACAATGAATGAGTATCTGAAAGCCCATCAAAGGGAATTTATGCCGGAGGACACCAAAGCCGGACAGATACTTGATTATTTGGAGAATTTCAAAGGCAACATGGTATGTTCCAAACAGCTTTATCGTGAAGCGATGGGACATGAATATGACGAGCCGAAGCAATGGGAATTGAGGGAAATCAACGACATTATGAACAATGCCGTATCCGGCTGGAAGCCGTTCAGCAATCCAAGGCACTTTCCAAAGCCCTATGCCCGTCAGAAAGGCTGGGAACGTATCGGAGAGCCTGACAACGAGCTTGAAGATTTTCAGCAGATTTCCGAGGAAGAAATGAAGCAGTTGGAGTTACCGAAAGAATGGTTGGAGAAAAAATAAGAGCCGGTTGTCGGCAAGTTGCCTATCCCGTTGTCGGGCTGGTTGTCAGCCGAAAGGCTGTAAAACCCTTATATTCCGCTACTTTCTTCTCTCTGACAACCATGACAACCAAGATTTCAAAGAAAAAGGAAAATAGAATAAATAGTAAATAGCCCGATAAGTTTAAGAGTTTTTTGATGTCCGTTGTCAGGACTTCGTTGTCAGCTCTTTCCTTGTTGGGCTTTTTTTATTTCAGGAGGTATCGAATGACAGAAAACACGAACACAATAGCACAGACCATTGAGCAGAACGCACCTGTGCTGGTTAAGAAAATCGGAAAGACCACCTACATGGTGGGCATTCATTTCAGCGAAACGAGCAAAGAAACAATGGACGATAAGGTGGCACGATTGGTTAAAAGCGACATTCACAAACAGGCTTGCGGATAATGAATAGGGAGTGTAACAACAGAGTGCGGAACGGTCAATACAGAGTGTGGGGTGTGCCAAAGAATATTTACAATTTAGGCATGATTTTTTCCGCATTCTGTCTTGACACAATGCTCCCGAAAGGAACGGTTTTAATCGAGTGTGGAAAGCTCTTGCAGCGGGGCGGGTACAAAATCAAGGTGCTAAACACCATCAATTTCAAGAAATCCATGCGGTACAATCCCTTCGCCTATCTGCGCAGCGAAAAGGATATTTTGAAACTGGTAAATACCATTATCGCCAACACCAAAGGCGACGGGGAAAAATCCGGCGAGGATTTTTGGGTGAAATCGGAACGGCTTTTTTACTGCGCCCTTATCGGCTACATCTGGTACGAAGCCCCGGAGAATGAGAAAAACTTTACGACGCTGCTTGAAATGATAAATGCGTCGGAAGCCCGCGAGGACGACCCGGAATTTCAATCCCCCGTTGACCTCATGTTTGAACGCTTGGAGGAAAAAGACCCGGAACATTTTGCGGTGCGCCAGTACAAGAAGTTTTTGCTGTCTGCCGGAAAAACAAGAAGCTCTATCCTCATTTCCTGCGGTGCGCGTCTTGCCCCCTTTGACATTCGGGAACTGCGCGAGCTGATGGAAACCGACGAAATGGAGCTTGACACCTTAGGCGACCGAAAGACCGCGCTTTTTGTTATTATCTCCGACACCGACGACACCTTTAACTTTGTTGTATCAATCCTTTACACACAGCTTTTCAATCTGCTTTGTGACAAGGCAGATGATGTGTACGGCGGGCGGCTACCTGTTCATGTGCGCTGTCTGCTTGACGAGTTTGCAAATATCGGGCAGATACCGAAGTTTGAAAAACTCATTGCCACGATAAGGAGCCGCGAAATCTCCGCGTCCATCATCTTGCAGAGCCAGTCGCAGCTAAAGGCTATCTACAAGGACAACGCCGATACCATTGTCGGCAACTGCGATACGACCCTGTTCTTGGGCGGCAAGGAGAAAACGACCCTTAAAGAAATGTCGGAAATCTTGGGGAAAGAAACCATTGACAGCTTCAACACTTCCGAAACAAGAGGACGGGAGCTTTCCCACGGGCTGAACTATCAGAAGTTAGGCAAGCAGCTTATGAGCGAAGATGAAATTGCGGTCATGGACGGCGGGAAATGTATCTTGCAACTACGCGGGGTGCGTCCGTTCTTCTCCGAAAAATACGATATTACCAAACACCCGAAGTACAAGTACCTTTCCGACTTTGACAAGAAAAATGCCTTTGACATGGAAAAGCACTTGCGCCGCCGTCCTGCAATCGTAAAGCCGGACGAGGTATTTGACTATTACGAAGTTGACGAAGCAGATTTGCAGGAGGACACAGAAAATGAATAAGCGTATCAGAAAGAAAAAGGCAAAACAGCAGCTAATCCGGGCTATCAGCGGGCTTGTGGAAGCTGCCGAGGAAATGCAGCGGGAACAGGAACGCAGGACAAGACAGGCAGGTATTTCCTATATCAAGTATATCGAAGCTGTCCGGGAACGGCAGTACGGCATTAAGCCTGTCTACACACCGCTTTTTGAAAAGGAGGGAGCTTAAAGTAAAAATAATAAACACGGGCTACATGGTACGCGCCCCTACTCCTTGCGCGTATCGCGGCAGGAAGCCGCACCCTACAACTGAATAAGCAGCTTGGAAAGCAGCTCAAAAAATTAGGTATGCTCATTGTGCAAGACCAGGTGTGGAACCGCGTGACCGTCAACCGCGCCGAGAAAAAGGCAACCCGTTACTATATGGACGAATTTCATTTGCTTTTGAAAGAGGAACAGACCGCAGCCTATTCTGTGGAGATTTGGAAGCGTTTTCGTAAATGGGGCGGCATACCGACGGCTATCACACAGAACGTCAAAGACCTTTTAAGCAGCCGCGAAGTCGAGAATATCTTTGAAAACTCCGATTTTGTCCTCATGCTCAATCAGGCACAGGGCGACCGGGCTATCCTTGCAAAGCAGCTTAACATCTCCCCGCAGCAGATGAAGTATGTAACCCACACCGAAGCAGGCGAGGGACTTATCTTTTATGGGAATGTGGTGCTTCCCTTTGTAGACCATTTCCCGAAAGATACCGAGCTTTACCGCATTATGACGACGAAGCCGGAGGAAGTGAGCAGCCTATGAAACAGTTAAAACCACGCGATAAAATCACGCAGAAAATGACCCGCGACGGTGCGGTGGAAATCAATGAAACACAGCAGACTGCCGAGCGTATCAGCAGCCGGGAAGCAGACAGCGACTTTTCACAGCCGGACACCGCTACCGCAGAGCGTGTCATGGAACACCTTGACGCAGCCCATACCCGAAAGGCAAGCAAAAAGGCAGTCAAGAAAGCACAGGAAGCGGCTGTTTTGCGTACTTCCACTTCACGCTTGCAGTTTACCGACGAGGAACGGGAAACGCCAAAACTGCAACCCTACATCAAAAAATCGGAAAAAGCAGCCGACAAACTGGACGCAGCAAAGGCAGCTCTCCCGAAGCAGAAGAAACTTGTAAAAGAGCGCACCTTTGAGGAAACCACCGGAAAGGCAAAGACCCGTTTACGCTTTGAAGAACAGGAAAAGCCGATACCCGGCGGCAAAGCCCACAGTAACCCGTTATCCCACCCCGCGCAGGAAGCGGGTATTTTTGTTCACAACAAAATCCATAGCGTCGAGAAAGATAATTCCGGTGTGGAGGGCGCGCACAAATCGGAGGAACTTGCCGAGCGCGGCGCAAGGTACGGGACAAGAAAATTAAAACAGGGCTACCGCAGCCATAAGCTGAAACCCTACCGGGAAGCGGCAAAGGCAGAACAGGCAGCGTTTAAGGCAAACGTCAATTTTCAGTATCACAAAGCCTTGCAGGAGAACCCGCAGCTTACAAGCAATCCCTTTTCCCGGTTCATGCAGAAACAGAAAATCAAACGCCAGTATGCAAAAACCGTAAAGAAAAGCGGCTCAGCCACCGCCAAAGCTGCCGCCGGAGCGTCCCAAACAGCAGCAAAGAAAGCGGCTGCCTTTGCAGGACGACACCCGGCAGGCGTGATAATCGCTATCGCCGCGCTGCTTCTGTTCATCATGGTATCCGTAGGGCTTTCCTCTTGTGGGGCAATGTTTTCCGGCAGCATGAACAGCGTGTTAGGGACTTCCTACACGTCCGAGGACAGCGACCTTGTGGCAACGGAACAGAGCTATGCTGCAATGGAAAATGAGCTGCAACAGGAAATTGACAATATCGAAAGCACCCACAGCGGCTATGATGAATACCGCTATGACCTTGATACTATCGGGCATAACCCCCACGAATTAGCGTCGTACTTGACTGCCCTTTTGCAGAGTTACACCCCGCAGAGCGCACAGGCAGAGCTAAAACGGCTGTTCGGCTTACAGTACACCTTGACGCTGACGGAAGAAATCGAGATACGCACCACCACCGACGAGGAGGGCAACGAGGAAGAATACGAATACCGTATCTTAAATGTGAAACTGACAAACAAGCCGATTGCTTCCCTTGCGGAAGAACTGCTGAACCCACAGCAGTTTGAAATGTTCAAGGTGTACTTACAGACACAGGGCAACAAACCGTTGATTTTTGGCGGCGGCTCTCCCGACGGAAGCCCGTCCGAGGATTTAAGCGGCGTGGAGTTTGTAAACGGCACACGTCCCGGAAACCCGGAGCTTATGGAGCTTGCAAAACAGCAGGTCGGAAACGTGGGCGGCTACCCTTACTGGTCTTGGTACGGCTTTAACAGCCGCGTGGAATGGTGCGCCTGCTTTGTGTCATGGTGCTACAATCAAGCCGGAAAAAGCGAACCCCGCTTTGCGGGCTGCGAATGGCAGGGCGTTCCTTGGTTCCAGTCAAGGGGACAATGGGGCGCACGCGGCTATGAGAATATCGCACCGGGCGACGCTATCTTTTTCGACTGGGATTTAGACGGCGTTGCCGACCATGTGGGGCTTGTGCTTGGCAGGGACGGAAGCCGCGTCTATACCGTTGAGGGCAATTCCGGCGACGCCTGCAAGATTAAAAGCTATGACCTCAACTATCAATGTATCAAAGGCTACGGGCTGATGAACTGGTAAGCAGCCCCGAAAAGAAAGGAGAATTTATTTTATGGCAAACAACAAAATCGACCGTATCAATAAGGAAATCGCAAAGACCCGCGAGAAAATCACAGAGTATCAGAACAAGTTAAAAGGACTGGAAGCGCAGAAAACCGAAGCGGAAAACCTTGAAATCGTGCAGCTTGTACGCGCTATGCGACTTACCCCGCAGGAATTAAATGCTATGCTGTCCGGCGGCGGTATTCCCGGCATGAACGCCGCACCCGCTACCGAAGCGGCAGACTACGAAGAACAGGAGGACAATGCAGATGAAAAATAAACTCAAACAGACCATGACTGCCCTTTGTGCCGCCCTTATCCTTATGGGCGGTTTTTCTGTCCCTGCCTATGCACAGGGAACAGCCGCAGAGCCACCCACAGAGGACGCGACCAACGACAGCAATGTAGTGGTGGAAGAACCGGAAACGCCGCCCCTTACCCCAAAGGGCAACGCAACACTGGTGGACGATTTCGGCGGCAATAAGCAGCTTATCACTGTTACCACCAAAGGCGGCAACTACTTTTATATCCTCATTGACCGGGCAGCCGAGGGGGAACAGACCGTACATTTCCTTAATCAAGTGGACGAAGCCGACCTTATGGCACTGACCGAAACCGGGGAAGCCACGAAAAAGCCGGAAGTCTGCAACTGTACGGAAAAATGCGAAGTCGGAAAGGTAAATACGTCCTGCCCGGTATGTGCAACTACTCTGACAGGCTGCACAGGCAAGGAACCCACGCCAACACCCACCGAGCAGCCGGAAGAACCCAAAGAAAAAGACGGCAATCCCGGCGCGGTGCTTGCCTTAGTCCTCTTTGTGCTGCTTGGTGGCGGCGCGGCGTTCTACTACTTTAAGTTTGTAAAACCGAAGCATAACGTGAAAGGAAGCACCGACCTTGAAGATTTTGACTTTGAGGATTACGACGAGGACGAGCCGGAAGCAGATACCGGGGAAGTTTCCAAAGAGGAAGAAACGGAGGACGAGGAAGTATGACCCTGTTTACCGACAATCCCTTTGAAAAGATGATGATACAGAAGCCGGACTATGGCAAACGGGAAAAATCCCCGCCGGAGATTTCTTCCCCACGCTGCGCGGGCTGCCCTTACAAGGGGCAGTCCCCTTGTGTGGGGTACTGTATGAGAAAACTGGAAAACAAACGACAGACCGAACGATAAAAGGAGGAATTATCATTGATTTTAGTTATCGCAGAAAAGCCCAGTGTGGCACAGACAATCGCTGCTGTACTTGGGGCAAAGGAAAAGAAAGACGGATTTCTCACAGGAAGCGGCTATATCGTTTCTTGGTGCGTGGGACATTTGGTAGGGCTTTCCGAAGCTGCCGCCTACGGGGAGCAGTATAAAAAGTGGAGCTATGACAGCTTACCGATTTTGCCGCAGGAATGGAAGTACACCGTTGCTTCTGACAAGGAAAAGCAATTCAAGACCTTAAAGGAACTTATGCACCGGGCAGACGTTTCCGAAGTCGTCAATGCCTGCGACGCGGGGCGCGAGGGAGAACTCATTTTCCGTTTTGTCTACGAAGTTGCCGGGTGCAGGAAGCCCACGCGCCGCTTGTGGATTTCCTCAATGGAAGAAGCTGCTATCAAAGAGGGCTTTTCTCATCTGAAGAACGGCGAAGCATACGACGCGCTCTTTGCTTCCGCATTATGCAGGGCAAAGGCTGACTGGCTAATCGGTATCAACGCCACCCGTCTTTTTTCTGTCCTTTACAACCATACCTTGAATGTGGGACGCGTACAGACCCCGACCTTAAAAATGCTTGTTGACCGGGACGCGGCGATTACCACGTTCAAGAAAGAAAAATACTATCATGTGCGCCTGTCCTTATCCGGCGCGGAAGCTGCAAGCGAAAAACTGTCTGACCGTTCCGAAGCTGACAGGCTGAAAGCTGCTTGTGAAGCGTCAAAAGCAGTCTGTACTTCCCTTGTGAAAGAGAAAAAGACCGCAGCCCCGCCGAAGCTCTTTGACCTTACTTCTTTGCAGAGGGAAGCAAACCGCCTGTTCGGATATACCGCAAAGCAGACCCTTGACCTTGCACAAGCCCTGTATGAAAAGCGTTTGCTTACTTATCCGAGAACCGACAGCGCATTTCTGACCGACGACATGGGCGACACAGCGGCGGGCATTATCAAGCTGCTTTGTGGGAAATTTTCTTTTATGGCGGGAAAAGACTTCACGCCGGAGCTTGGAAAGGTTCTGAACAGTAAAAAGGTATCAGACCACCATGCCATTATCCCGACTATGGAGCTTGCAAAGACCGACCTTGCTGCGCTGCCGGAAAGCGAAAGGAATATCCTTACCCTTGCCGGGGCGCGTCTGCTCATGGCGACCGCCGCAGTACATACCTTTGAAGCGGTTACGGCTACATTTGAATGTGCCGGACAGTCCTTTACCGCAAAGGGAAAAACAGTGCTGTACGACGGGTGGAAAGAGATTGACCGCCGTTACCGGGCAGCCTTAAAGAACAAGCCCGAAACGGACGACGCAGACAGCGACACAGAAAAGACCCTGCCGCCATTTACCGAGGGACAGACCTTTGAAAATCCGGCGGCAACGGTAACGGAACATGACACAACACCGCCAAAACCTCACAACGAAGCGTCGCTGCTCTCTGCTATGGAGCACGCCGGAAGCGAGGACACCGACCCGGACGCAGAACGCAAAGGGCTTGGAACTCCCGCCACCCGCGCCGCCGTCATTGAAAAACTGGTAAAGGGCGGTTTTGTGGAGCGAAAAGGCAAGCAGCTACTTCCCACAAAGGACGGTATCAACCTTGTGTGCGTCCTGCCGGACACCTTGACAAGCCCGCAGCTTACAGCAGAATGGGAAAACAATCTGACACAGATTGCAAAAGGCAAGGCAGACCCCGCCGCATTTATGGAGGGTATTGAGAATATGGCGCGGGAACTGGTAAAGACGTACCCGTTTCTTTCTGATGATAAAGCGCAGATGTTCAAGCCGGAACGGGAAGCGTTGGGAAGCTGCCCCCGCTGCGGTTCTCCTGTCTATGAGGGCAAGAAGAATTACTATTGCAGCAATAAGGAATGTATCTTTACCATGTGGAAAAATGACCGTTTCTTTGAAGAACGAAAAGTAACCTTTACCCCGAAGATTGCCGCCGCGCTCTTACAATCCGGCAAGGTAAATGTGAAAAAGCTCTATTCCCCAAAGACGGGCAAGACCTACGACGGAACTATCGTATTGGCTGATACGGGCGGGAAATATGTCAACTACCGGGTGGAGCTTCCGAAGAAAAAATAACTGAATAGCAAGCATAGGAAAAGAGTACCCTTTTCCGTAAAATTCCTGCTTTCTCTACCGAGAACGGCGGGGATTTTTGCTTGTTGGGAAGTTTCCCAAACCCTCTGAAATCTTGAAAAAACATCTAAACTCTTTGGCAAAAACGCGGGCGCGGGGTACTGAATGATGAAACTGGAAAGCGCAGCGTCCGCGCTGCCTTTGGGAAAGGAGGTTACACATGGCAAATTTACGGGACACCGTAAAAGACTATCAAGAAGAATTAAGGGACGGTATCGCTTGGGTGGCGTTTTGGAAAACGGGACGTTCTTGGAACGCGGAATATTTCCACCTTGAAATGGGCGATATTCTCTACCCGGAGGACAGAAGCCGCATGGAAGAAATCAAACAGGCTGACCCTGCCGCCGTTGTGGTAAACGGCTATTATTCCGGCTATCTTGGCGAGGACAGGAACCTTGACGAACTGACCGCCGGGGTGCGCCGCCACTACGAAAACGGATATAGCAATATCGGGGAATTTATCGAAGCCCACGACGACAGGCTGCCGCCGGAGCTTATCGAGGAAGCAAGAGCCGCCGCCCACGCTGCGGGGCTGCCTTTTTCTGAAAAAGCCTACCGGGGCGGCGAAGAACCCGACCCCTATCTATTTGACGGGAGCATGAGCATGGAGGACTACGAGCTTATGCACCGCATGATTGAGAAAGAAAGGAGTGAGCGCATGGAAGAAACGATTTTAAGCGGGTATCTTTCTAATCTTGGAAAGTACACCGAGGGCAGACCTGCGGGCGAATGGGTATCATTCCCCACGACTGCTGAACATTTGAAAGAAGTCTTTGACCGTATCGGGATAGACGGCAAAAACTACGGGGAGCTGCACATCACAGAATATCAGTCCTCTATTCCGGGACTGGCAGGGAAATTGACCGAGCTTGAAAGCCTTGACGAACTGAACTATTTGGGCGAGCTTTTGAAAATGCAGTTTGACGACGACCGGGAAAAATTTGCTGCGGCTATCACATACGGCGACCATACAAGGGACTTGCAGGACATTATAAACCTTGCACAAAATCTTGACTGTTACTGGATTTATCCGTCCGTAAAAACCGAGGAAGATTACGGGCATTATCTGATTGAAGAACTGGACGAGTTGGAGCTGCCGGAAGAAGCAAAAAACTATTTTCTCTATGAGGAATACGGGCGGGACGCTGCTATCAATGACGGGGGCAGATTTACCGAGCAGGGATATATCTACAACAACCGCAACACCTTTACACAGTGGTATGACGGACGGGACGTGCCGGAGGAATATCGGGTAACACCGCAGCCGCCAGTACAGGAAAAGGAACAGGCAGACCTTGACGCTGCCGCAGCCATACCGACCACTGCCACAGAGCAGCCCCCGGTTCTCCCGATTATCCTATCTTCCGAAAAGCCCGCCAACAAAATGAAAGAGATTACCGACCGACTGGAACAGGGCATTTTGGGGATTTATGAAAGCGACCGTTACGCCGACTATCTGCGTACTATGTCTAAATTCCATGATTACAGCCTAAACAATACAATCCTTATCGCCATGCAGGGCGGCAACCTTGTAAAAGGCTATAAACAATGGGAAAAGGAATTTGACCGCCATGTAAAGCCGGGGGAAAAAGCTATCAAGATAATTGCGCCCGCGCCCTTTACCGTTAAGAAACAGGTGGAAAAAATCGACCCGGACACGCAAAAGCCTGTTTTCGATAAGAACGGGAAAGCCGTTACCGAGGAAAAGGAAATCCAAATCCCCGCCTTTCGTGTGGTATCTGTTTTTGACGTGTCGCAGACCGAGGGTAAGGAGTTGCCCGACCTTGGGATAAAGGAGCTTACGGGCGACGTGGAACAGTATCAGGATTTTTTCGCTGCCCTTGAAAAAACTTCCCCCTTTGCTATGGGATTTGAAGCACTAAGCGGCAGTATAAAAGGACGCTGCAATTATGAGGAAAAGTGTATTCTCATCAACGAGGGCATGGACGAATTGCAGAATATCAAGACCGCTATCCATGAAATTGCCCATGCGACACTCCATGACATAGACAAAGACGCGCCGGAACGTCCCGACCGCCGCACCCGCGAGGTACAGGCAGAAAGCGTCGCCTATGCCGTTTGCCAACACTACGGGCTTGATACGTCGGACTATTCCTTTGGATATATCGCCGGGTGGAGCAGCGGAAAAGAACTTGCAGAACTGAAAGGCTCTCTTGAAACAATCCGCAGCACCGCCGCAAGTCTGATTGATACCATAGACGGACATTTTGCAGAAATCCAAAAGGCACAGGATAAGGAACAGACCACCGAACAGGCACAGACCCCACAGGAAGCTACCATACAGCCCGAAGCAGAAGCAGCCGCGCCGGAGCTTCCCGAAGAAACAGCCCCGGTACAGGAAAAAGAAGCACAGACCGAGCCGGAAGCTGATACAGGCGCAAGCAGCGAAGCACCACAGCCGGAACAAGCTGCACCCGCCGCACCTTATTACACAATCAACGAAGCTGCCGCCAAACGTGCAAAGGACGCAAACAGTTTTTCCGATTATAAGCAAGGCAGCGCGACGGCTGAATACAGGCACTATGTAGATGAAGCCGTACAGCTTGCAGAAAGGCAGAAACAGCGGGTAGACCCGATGTACCATGAGAAAATCGACAGCCTGCTTGACACCTACGCCCGGAAACTGGCGGCGAACATGAACAAAGGCTATGAGATTGACGCGCGTGTTCCCTCTATCCTCATTGCGGGCGGCTCTAACTTCCCCACAAGGAAGAAAGAAAAGCAGAACGCAGCCCGCGACAGCAATTACCGGGAATGGCAGGACATACAAGGACTTCTTGATAAAATCCGCAGTACCGGCATGGGCGGTATCAGTGCAGACGACCCGCAGGCAGTACAGAAGTTAGAAAAGAAACTGGAAAGCCTTGAAAAATCACAGGAAACCATGAAAGCCGTAAACGCCTATTACCGTAAGCACAAGACCCTTGACGGCTGCCCGCATTTGTTGCCGGAACAGCTTGAAAAATTAAAAGCGGACATGGCGAGCAGTTGGCATTTGGGGGACAAGCCCTTTGCGACTTGGGCGTTATCCAACAACAGCGCGGAAATCCGGCGCGTGAAAGACCGTATCAAATCCCTTTCACAGCAAAAAGAAATCGGTTTTGTGGGTTGGGAATTCGACGGCGGCAAGGTGGAAGCAAACACCGAAGCGAACCGTCTGCAAATCTTCTTTGAGGATAAGCCGGACGAAGCTACGCGGGAAGCCTTAAAAAGCAACGGCTTCCGTTGGTCGCCAAAAGCCGGGGTATGGCAGCGGCAGCTTACCAGTAACGCCTATTATGCGGCTGATTATGTCAAGGCGATTGCACCTCTTACCGGGGAAAAGCCTACCGAGTTACAGCGGGCGCATATCCGGGCGCAAAAGGTAGCTGCACAGGAACAATTCGCACAAGGGCAGCCGGAGCAGGAAGCCCCACAGGATAAAGACACCTTTTCCATTTATCAGATAAAAGGCGGGGACGAAACAAGGGACTTGCGTTTTGAGCCTTACGACCGTCTGATTGCCGCCGGACACCGGGTAGACGCGAAAAACTATACACTTGTCTATTCCGCACCTCTTACGCCGGGGACTTCCCTTGAAGATATTTACACCCGCTTTAATATCGACCACCCGAAAGATTTTAAGGGACACAGCCTTTCCGTTTCCGACGTGGTGGTGCTTCATCAGAACGGACAGGACACCGCCCACTATGTAGACAGCTTCGGTTATAAGGACGTGCCGGAGTTTTTGCAGCCGGAAAATTATCTGAAAGCTGCCGAACAGACCACCGAGCAGAATTACAACATGATTGACGGGCAGATAAACAACACCCCGACCGCTACGGAACTGGAAGAAAAAGCAAAAGCCGGAGGACAGATTTCCCTTGCAGAATACGCCGAAGCCCTCAAAGCAGAAAAGAAACAGGCAGAGCCGGAGAAAAAGTCCTCTATCCGGGCGCAGCTTAAAGCAGCGAAAGAACAGGCACCGAAGAAACAGGCAAGACAGAAAACACAGGATTTGGAAAGGAGCTGACCTATGAAGTTACAAAAATTTGAAAATGTGGACGTTATTGCTTCCCTTGAAGCCATAATGAAACAGAACACCGCTTTTTATCAGAGCGATTTTGACATAGACAAACAGATTTTGCGGAAAGCGGCGGTAAGCCTTATCCCGGAGGACAAACGGCTTTTGTGGTTTTCCCGCCCGTCCGGGACGTGCTGCTTCCGGGAACGGGACGTTTTTCTAAAGGACACAAGGCAGCATAATACATGGCGGTTTTACGGGGAACAGACCCGCGATACTATCCTTGCCTATGCGGTGGAACTGACAGGCACAGAGCAGGAAAAAATCAAGGGCAATCTTTATGAACTGGATTATTTGCAGCATTTCCGGGAAGTAATCGAAAAATCAATCCCTGCCGACAACTACACGCTGATTTATGAGCATGGGGAGCTGACAAAGCCTGCCGGACAATATTTTGACGGGGACACTGACCCGCAACTTGGAAAGTTTATACGTTTTGAAGCACAGCCAAACGACCCGGAAGCCTTAAAAAGCCTTTTGAGGGAACAGCAGAAAAAACGAACACCGCATACGCAGAGGGATTTTCAGTTACATATCGCCGCCCTGCATGATAGACAGATTGAAACAGAAGCCCGCCGGATTGTGGAAAATGTAAAAGGGCTTGGAGAACCGGACAGCCCCGAAAAGACCCATTGTGCGGTAGAACTTTCTCCCTACTTTGTTCCACTGGCAACGGATAAGGATATGGAACGGCTGCTTTCCATGCTCCCTTACAAAAGCCTTTCCTTATCTACGTTGGAGGGCAGGCATGGCGTTTATGCGCTGATAGATAAAAGCGAGAGGAAGAAAGAGATGAAACAGTCCCCTCCCTCTGTCCGGGCGCAGTTACAAACAGAAAAATCCCCAAAAGTCCCGAAAAAGACAGCAAAATCAAAACATCACTAATTGGAGGTATGAGCATGATTAGACTGACCGTTGAAGAAATGAACCTGTTGAGTATTTACCATGAGGGAAGCAAAGCACAGCTTATGGAAAATATGACGGCTGCGCTGCCGTTCATGGACGAGGATATGCGCCCCTTTGCAGAACGCACCTTACAGAAAATTTCCCCGCTAACAGAAAACGAGTATGCGGAGCTTGCCATTTTCGCCGCTGATGAAGTATGACCGGGGGTAAGCGGCTTACGCCGCCACAGAGCCGAAAAGTCAACAGCCTTGTAAAAAAGGAGTGCTGCAACTGCGAGCGCGGACACTGTATCTTACTGGACGACGGGGAGGAATGTGTCTGCCCGCAGCTCATTTCCTGTTCGCTTTTATGCAAGTGGTTTCAAATTGCCGTACTTCCTCTTGATAAGCTACTGTATGCAGAGCTTTTCAAGACAGAGGACAAAAAGCGTTGTACCGAGTGCGGCACGTTCTTTGTATCAAAATCGAACAGCGTCAAATACTGCCCGGACTGCCGGAAGCGGATTACCCGCAGACAGGCAGCCGAGCGCATGAGGAAACGGCGTGCGGCGGTTACGCGATAAGGGCAAAAAAAGCCTTGATTTACAGGGCATAAATGACGTGAAACTGGCATAGGCGATACAGAATACCTTTTCCCTTAAAATGGGGGTTCTACTGCGTAACATTTTAAAATCAGTACCTATATAAAAGAACAGGGTGCGGGAGGTCATTACTGGCTTCCTGCGCCCTGTTCTTTTTGTGTCTGACTGTCTTTATCCTGCATTTCCGGCTTCGGCTGTAATTCTTTTTCTATCCGGTTCCGGTAATGGGTTTTCCTGCGGTAAAAATATTTTGTTACTTCCTGTTCCGGCAGCCATATCCCCGCAGCTTCTATCCGTTCCATAACAGCGGCAACGATTTCCCGGTTGTTGTACTTATGCGGCTCCTGTCCCTTTTCTATCCAAAGACGGCGGTATTCCTCATAAAGCCATGTACTGATAGTTTCTTTCTGCCGTTGCTTCAAATGCCGGAACTGCTTATCTGTCCGCAGCAGCTTCCCGTCTACCTTTTTATGATTTTTTGTCCCGATTTCTTTTTTCCTCTCTTTCCATTTCTTCAAGGGGAAACTGGGGGAGGGCTTCTATCAGCTTCATTGTGATATACTGGCGCATATCTTCATCAATTTCCAGTTTGAATGTTCCGTCCGGCTGACGTTTCTTTACAGTTGCCTGCCTGTCGATTTCGTCCTTGTAGCACATAAGCACCTTTTCCACCGCCCATGTTTCTCCGGTAACGGCGGCGCTTATGGTTTCATAATCGGGTATCGTTTGGTCTGCCATGTTTTCACGCTCCTGTCTATATTGGAATACCTTTATCCTACCACGCTTTTATAGATATTTCTACTGTAAGCGTTCGGTTTCCCTGCCCCGTTCCGGTTCTTTTTCCAGTCTTAAAATACTGTCTATGTTCTGTTTGATAACGTCGTATTCCTTGACCTGTTTTTTCAGCTTGCCATAATCAGTGTAAAGGGCTTCTTTCTGCGCTTGGAGCTTCCCGTATTCTTCCTGCATGGCGGCAAGATTGGGGAGCTTGGTAACGCCCGCCGCTTTCAATGCCTTTGCCGCCGCTTCATGGAGTATCAGACTGCTTTCCTGCTTTGCCCGGTATGTGTCCTTATCCTTTGCCCTGCGGTATGCTTCATAGACGGTTTTTGTTTTTTGGTAGGTGGTAACGTGCTTCATCAGCACCGCCATGTCTGCAAGACGTTTCTCCACGCTCTTTAATGCGTCTGCTGTCTTTTCATTTTCCGCATTTATTTCTTCAATCCGGCTGACTAAATCCGCGTACTGCTCAATCTTGTGTTCTGTCAAGAAATTCATAGTTTTTGCAGCCAGTTTCAGATTATGGATTTTCGCCCACTGTTCATAGCCCCGGCTCTCTTGTGCCTTGATACTACTTTCAATGTCGATAAGCAGCGATACGCCGCGCTGCTCTTTGGGAGCTTTCGCTGCCTTTGTGCGCTTGCCTGCAATCCGTTCTTTGATTGCTTCCTCTGTATAATCTGCACCGAGGGTTTTTAAGCGGGTAAAGCGTTCCTGTCCGGGAGCGCGGCAGGAGATATATTTTCCCGGCTTTATCTCATAGCCCGCCGCCTGTAACCGCTGCAATAATTCTTCAAAACTTGCTACTTGGGGGATAAGTGTATCAACGGCAATTTTTAGCTTGCCTTTCCAACTTGTTCCCGTCTTTTCCGCTTGATATTCTGCATAGCTTTTTCCCTTACTGCCTTTACCCGGAATGACAACGGACAGCCCGTTTTCCCTGCACAGCTTATCACTTATGTTCCGTATGCCGTAGTAACTGCGCTTATTGGAATTGTACTTATGGTAGTCAACAAAGTTGACCGCACAAAAAATGATATGGTTATGGATATGCCCTTTGTCTATGTGGGTAGTCAAGACGTATTCATGCTGTCCCTTTGTTACCGCGTCGGCAAGCTGTTTTCCGATTGTGTGGGCTTTCTCACAGTCCACCTCTCCCGGTTCAAACGATTGTATCAGATGAAAGGCTAAGTTGTTCCCTTTCTGCCGAGCCTGCGACAAAGTATATTCAAACTCAATATCTGCCGTTTCATAGCTGCACCCAAAGGAGGACACAAGCGTTTTCCCGTCTGTCTTATCCGGGTTTTGGATATAATCAAGGGCTTTGCTCAACGTGCTTTTAATAGGCTTAATCTTTGTAACCGCCATAT
>ERZ840371.1173-NODE-1173-length-28438-cov-5.992742_pt1 | contig 28438 bp, 26 predicted proteins | sample MGYA00519937_ERZ840371 | MGnify/ENA primary metagenome ERZ840371 (study PRJEB31850, sample SAMEA3708873) | human gut metagenome | biome: human gut; feature: human-associated habitat; material: faeces | place: China | collected 2014 ... | reverse complement strand
GGTATTTGTCCGACAGCTCCTTGCCGTACATCTCCTTGATGCGGTCGGTCAGCAGGCGGCGGTTCAGGCGGATGAAGTTCTGTTTCGGCAGCTCGCCGATCAGCGTGGCGATGTTCTTGTTTTCGACGTTGGCGTTGGCGTCGTATTTCGAGCCGGTCGCCGGGTTCGAGGCGTCGCAGTAGTTGATCAGAAATTCGAGTTTCTCGCGGTCTTCGCGCTCTTCGGTGTGTTTCTGGCGGTAGAGCATGTAGCTCTTGGCCACCGCGAAGTAACGCTCGGCCATCAGCGCCACTTCGACCTGATTCTGAATCTCTTCGACGCTCATGCCGTCGGACACGTGTACGCGGCTCAGTATCGACGTGATGTCGTCGTCGGTGGCGTAGCTGCCGACCGAAAGGAAGGCCTTGCGTACGGCGCGTTTGATTTTCTCGACGGAAAACGCTTTGCGCTTGCCGTCGCGTTTTACGATGTAAAGTTCGGAAATGCCCATATTTTCTCCTGTTTTGTTGTTGGCCGGTTATGCGATAAAGCCCGCTTTTGCCGGCGGACGGCCGCCTGAAAAGCATGGTTTCACCAAAAAAATCAGTGTAAAACAAAGTTGCTGCACCGCTCTATATCCCGAAAGCGGGTGCCGTATATCGGTCAGGCAGGTCTTCTGACTCGCTCCTTCCGCACGCCTTCCCGTCCGACGGACAGTGGCTCAGAGAGTGTGCGGAGCGCAACGGAGCTTACAGCTACGGGGATAGTCCCTGATTTGCACAGGAGTTCCCTTTTGATCCCAAGCCGGCAGCCGCCGGCGGGGAACCTTGACCGGGAGCAAATATAGAGATTGTTTCCGAGGCGGCAATCGTTCGGCGCTCCAATTAATGAACAAATTGTAAACAATACGGCCGACGGCGGCCTACGCGGAAAAAATATGCCGCGTCCGCCCTCATGCGGTGATTTTTCGCAAAAGCTGTCCGCATGCACCTCTCTTTGGGGGCCGGGTGGCGCAAAACTGATAAATTTTGCTACCTTTGCCGCCGTATGAGAGCATCCGTCAAAAAGATATACGCTTCGTTCGGTCCCGACGCCTTGGTCGCGTTCTGGCTGGGTGTATGGTGGATTTGCAACCTCTTTCAGGCCGGTTTCACGGAGCTGGCCAACGACGAGGCCTACTACCATATGTTCGCCGAAAACATCTCGTGGGGCTATTTCGACCATCCGCCGATGACGGCGCTGCTGGTCTGGCTTGGGGAGCATCTCTTCGGCGGGGAGTTCGGCGTGCGGTTTTTCTTTACCCTGCTGCAGCCGCTTTACCTCTTTGTCTTCTGGCGCATCATCCGGCCCTCCGATGCCGACCGCCGCGATGCGGGGCTTTTCGTCATGCTCTCGGCCGCGACGCTCATGCTGCAGTTGTACGGTTTTATCGCCGTGCCCGACGGTCCGCTGATGATGACTGCGGCGTTGTTCCTGCTCACCTTCAAATGGTTCACCGAAGGGCGGCGCGCGGCGTGGCTCTGGATGGGTGTGGCCATGGCGCTGATGGCCTACAGCAAGTACCACGGGGCGCTGGTGGTGCTCTTCGCGCTTGCGGCGACCCCCCCCCGCGTGTTCCTGCGTCCGACCTTATATCTCAGCGGCGCGGTGGCGCTGTTGCTGCTCGTGCCGCATTTCGTGTGGCAGTACGAGCACGACTGGGCGTCGCTGGCCTATCATTTGGCGGGGCGTAACTCGGTCTTTCGGCCCGGTTACGTCGCCGAATACCTGCTCAACCTGCTGGTCGTCTTCAACCCGTTCTTCGTGCCGCTCTATGTCCGGTCGTGGATCGCCGTGAAGCCGCAGAACGCCGTCGAACGCGCGCTGAGATTCATTCCGGCGGCGTTTATCGTCTTTTTTCTGCTTTCGACGCTGCGCGGATACGTCCAGCCCCAGTGGGTGATCGTCGCCGTGTTCGGACTGCTCTATACGCTCTTCACCTACGCCCGGCGTCATCCCCGGACACGCCGCTACCTGATGCGCATGGGGTGGGTGACGCTCGCCCTGATCGCCCTGACGCGGCTGGTGATGATCTTCAATCCGCTGGGCATCCGTTACGAAGTGTTCGACAACCGCACCAGTTACGGGGAGATCGCCGAAATCGCCGACGGCCGTCCCGTCGTTTTCCGCCACGGTTACGCCGTCGCGGCCAAATACGCCTTCTATACCGGCGGAGAGGCCTACTGCCAGCCCAATATCCGCTACCGGACCCACCAATGGCAATTCCGTGACGACGATACGCGCTTTGCCGGCCGCGAAGTGCTGGTCGAGACGCCTTATGACGAAGCCGACACGACGGGCCGCGTCCGGAGCGTCGTACTGCCCAACGGCAAGCGTTTCACGTGGTTCGTCGATACGCATTTCCATCCGACCCGCCTTGTGGACATCTCCTTCACGGGGCTTCCCGAACGAGTTGCCGCGGGCGATACGCTGCGGCTTTCGCTGCGAATCGAAAATCCCTATCCTTATAACATCGACTTGGGCGGCGACATGTCGCTCGTCATGCTCTGGAAGCACGGTCGTTTCCGCGTCGAGGAGTTCGACACCGGGGAACGTTTCCGGATTCCCGCCGAGGAGGAGATCCGGCGCGAAGTGGCGTTCGTCGTGCCCCGACAGCTGGCCGGGACCGATTTCGACGCCGGCTTCGCCCTGCGCCGGGAAGGGTATACGAATTGGTTTAACGGAAAACCCCTCCGCACGGAGGTTGCGCGATGATCGAGCAGTTTCTCAAATTCTGCATCGTGGGCGGTTCGGGCGTCTTCGTCGATTTCGGAATCACCTACCTCTGCAAGGAGTGGCTGAGGCTCAACAAGTACGTCGCCAATTCGCTCGGCTTTCTCTGCGCTTCGACGACGAATTACATCCTGAACCGGATCTGGACTTTCCACAACGAGAATCCCGACATTACGGGACAGTACCTCCGTTTTCTGGGCATTGCCGCCGTGGGGCTTGTCATCAACAACCTGACGATTTGGTTGCTGCACGGCCGCTTCCGCCTGAATTTCTATCTGGCCAAGCTTTTCGCCATCGGCGTGGTCACCTTCTGGAACTTCTTCATGAACTATTTCTTTACGTTCTGACCTCTTTGCTGGAGCGGGCGTAACGATATCGGATTGCCGCCGGAATTGCCGCCGTGTTTTTCGATGCAATTGTTATTATTGCGGTCCGCAACCTTTGTATGTGTTATAAAATCTAAGGTTTGATGAAAATTCAATATTCATCAAAATATATTATGAAATATTTTATAAATATATATGGTGATATTTACTATTTTATAGTATTTTAGGTTTTGGATATCCACTTGTGTTCTCAAATTCAAATTTTGTGTCACTAACTTTTCAGTTTTATGAAACGTATTACATTGATTGTGATTGGTTTTGCGATCTTCGCAATGTCGTGTCAAACTCAGGAAAGCGAATCCGCCACGAATTTTCCTTCTGAAACGCCATTGCAAGCGGGTGCGGAACATAATCTTTATCTACAAGAGATCCTTAATTATTTTGGTGAGAATCCTGATGTTATGACGCGTGCTTCAGGGACCGCAGAGGATTTTATTAAACAGATGGCAAGTGTGCAGACGGCTGCATTGAAAAATCAGAATTTCAGAAACATGTCCACTGCACAGATAAATGCCTTTGTGCGAAATTGTGTGGATGTTTCGGTTGATCCGGCAATTATTGCTGCCGTTGAATCCTCCCTGACGACGAAAGGTTTTTCCATTATTCCCGAAATGAATCGGGACGCCCCTTTGACTTCTGCCGTGAAAGGTTATATGGAGGAAGTGGAGCGTCTTGAAACTGCAAATGATTCTGATGTTGTATTTAAATCTAAAATGCAAAAAGCATATCTGACGTGGTATCGTGCGGCTGATGATGACGATGATCGAAAGTTGATCGCAGATTCGTATAATGTCTTTTTGGGTTCTTGGGAATATTGGACAGACAATGGTAGAGCGTGGGAGATTGGATTGAAATCTACCCGTACGATTAAGTCGTTCCTCAAGAAACTTGTTATTGCAGATGTTAAAGCAACAGCATGGGCTTGTTGGAAAGCAAAAATATATGCTCTCGTATTCTGGAAAGCTATGCTTGCAGCAGGTGCTTCCGGCAGTGCATACGCTGCGATTCGTTATTTGGTTTTTTATGAAATAATTTTCCATGCCAGCGCTGACGGCATGGGATATTATCTGATAGGAAATCAAATGTTCACAGTGGAAGAGGTGAAAAATATGCTTTGCAGGGAGATTGCACGCCAAAATCCTGAACTGAATTTGTCCGTCGAATAGGCGTATGCTGCGGATCGTTGCCATAACCCTGATTCAGGGGATGTTGCCCGCTATTTTCGGGTTGGTGTTTTTATGGATAAAGTCGGACGTAACCCTTATCGCTCCGTGGCCAATGCTGATGCTGTTCATCTTCTTTGCGAATTTGCTGATCGTTGCGGCAGGTTGGAAATATCTCGGCGTTACGCGGAGCGACAGGCAGGCGCAAGCCATACTTATGTTCCTTGCCGTTTTCGAGCCGTTATTGACCTATAAAGTGCTTATTGCCGAGGGAACGAATTTGACGCCGTGGGTGCAAATCGCTTGTTATTGCGCCGGACAGGCTGCTGTCTGGGTCACAATCGTCTGGGGGCCAGAGATATCCGGCTATTTTATGCAGCGACGTTGGGATAAAAAGGTGCTATCCGGAGAAAGGAAATTTCCGTCTCGCAAAGAATTCTTGGAAGAGCGGGAGCGGCACCGGGCGCAGAGATACAAAAAATAGTATCTCATAAAATAGACGAAGAAATTACATAATCCGATCCCGACAAAAATTTTTACTTTTGGTTAGGATCGGATTTAAATTCTATTTTTCATATGCTATGCTTTTTTCGCGGCCCTGATTTTGCGCAGCGGGAGTCCCAGCACGCCGAAGAACGCTTCGCGGAAGATGCCGCCGCTCATCTTGGAGGTGCCCTCGCGGCGTTCGACGAAGATGATCGATACCTCCTTGAGTTTCAGCCCCAGCCGCCACGCCGAGTATTTCATCTCGATCTGAAAGCCGTATCCCTTCATCCTTACGGCGTCGAGGTCGAGCGTCTCCAGCGCATGGCGCGAGTAGCAGACGAATCCCGCCGTCGCGTCGCGCAGGGGCATGCGCGTCACGATGCGCACGTACATCGAAGCGAAGTAGGACATCAGCAGACGCGACATCGGCCAGTTGACGACGTTTACGCCCTGCACATAGCGCGAGCCGACCACCACGTCGTTGCCCTCGGCGGCGGCTTCGTACAGCCGCACCAGATCGTCGGGATTGTGCGAGAAGTCGCAGTCCATTTCGCAGATGTAGTCGAATCCGTTGTCCAGTCCCCAGCGGAATCCCGTCAGATAGGCCGTTCCCAGCCCCTGTTTGCCGCTGCGCTCCAGCAGGTGAAGCGTTTCGGGGAACTCTTTCCTGCGTTGCCTGACGATTTCAGCCGTCCCGTCGGGCGAACCGTCGTCGATGACGAGCAGTTCGAAAGGTTCGGGCAGCGAAAAGACCTTGTCGATCATCGCCGAGATGTTTTCCTTCTCGTTGTAGGTCGGAATGATTACCAGTTTGCGCATAGGGCCTTGTTTTCGGATTTTCTATACAAAGGTAGCATTATTTTGCAAAAACGCGCCGCCCCGGCTCTTTTTCTGCGGGGACGGCGGATATTTCCGGCGCTTTGTGCGGGAGCCGCGCACGCTTTTTACCGGCGGCGTTTCATCGCCCGGATTTCCTGCTTCGCGGCGTCGCTCACGCGGTAGGACTCGATGATTTTCTGCAGCGATTTGTTGTAGGTCCAGTCGTCCAGCGAGCAGCTTCCCAGCCAAGCGTGTGTGCGCTGCGGAAATTTGACGTAGCAGACCGACACCGCCCATGCCACGGCCATGCGGGCGTAGTAGGCTTCGTGGCGGATGCCGTCGAGCTGCCGCAGAAACGCTTCGAGGTGCTGTTCATCGACGAAATTGCCCAATCCCATGACTACGGCGAAACGCACGTCGTATTCGGCCTGCGCGTGAAAATAGGGTTGTATGAACTCCCACATCGGCTGCCGCTCGGCGGCGCGGAGCCGCCAGCAGAAGCAGTCGCAGACGGCCCAGTTGTCGATCTTGGGTACAAAGCGGGCCACGTGTGCGAGCTTTTCGGCGGGTTCGCACCGGGCATAGCCGATCACCAGCCCCTGCAGCATCCGCTCTTCGAAATAGAAATCCTCGGCTTCGGCCAGATATGCGCGCCAGTCCCCGGCGGCGATCTCCTTGGCGATGCTGCGCAATACGGGCAGGCGTATGCCCAGCACGTTTTCGACGCCCGGCATCAGCGCCGAGGTGAATTTCATGTATTTAGGCTCGGTGAGTTCGAGCAGTTGTTCACGCAGCGTCATCGTTTGCCGAATTTGGGGGTTATGCCGATGAAAAAGGAGACGTTGAGCCGCGGCATGGGGCGCGAAAGCACCGATTCGTACTCCTCGTTGAGCAGGTTGTGGATGCAGCCTTTGAGCGAGAACGACGCCCATTTGCAGTCGAGTCCCTTTTCGAGCGAGAGGTCGCTCATGAAGTAGGGTTTCACGCGGCCCAAGACGCCGAGGTCGTTGCTCGACATGGTGTAACGTTCGCTGTACCAGTTCCATTTGTAGGTCAGCTCCCACCGCCGCCACTCGACGCGCGCCGTGAGGGCCGCCGAATAGACGGGAATGTAGACGAGCTGTTTGCCGACCGATTCGTCGGCCGGGCTGAACGGATCGCCCCGGTTGATCGAACGGGTCCATGCGAAATTGCCGTCGAGGAGCAGTCGCCAGCCGCCCGAAGTCTCGGCTTCGGCCGAGAGTTTGGCTTCGACGCCGTAACTGTGGACGCGGCGGATGTTGATCGGGGTGTAGATGCCCAGTTTGGGACTGCCTATCCAGAGTATCCAGTCGTCGATGCGCGAATCGAACACCGTGGCCGACGCGCGCAGCGAACGGGCGTCGCCTTTGAGCGTCGTTTCCAAGCCCGCGTCGAACGTCCAGCCCCGTTCGGGTTTGAGGTTCTTGTTGCCGCCGGGGCGGAAGTAGAGGTCGTTGAGCGTGGGGTAGCGGTAGTTGCGGGCGGCCGAAGCCCGGACGACCACGCTGCCGCGTTTCGAGAGCACGTAGTCCGCGAACAGCGCCGGGATGACGGGCGTCGTACGGTCTCCGTATAACTCCCACCGCAGGTCGGCGGCGACGCCCAGCCGCGGCACGGGACGCCATTTCACGGCGGCGAACGCCGAAAGTTCGAACCGCTCCTGCCGGTAGAGCGTATCGGCCCGCAGGCCGTTGTTGCCGATCACCGAGAGGTCGCCGCTGCGCACCCGGTGCTGGTGGAGGGCGGCGTTGGCCGAGAAGAGCCACTTCTCGCCGAGCGCATATTCGGCTTCGGCCTTGGCGAAGAGCGTGTGGATGCGGCTCCGGGCGTCGGTATTGACGACGAACCGCCCTTTGCCTTCGGGGTCCTGCTTGAGCAGGTAGCGCAGATCGGTGTAGGTGTAACCCGCGCGTGCGCCGAGTTTCAGTCCGTTGCGCAGCCGCTCCCAGCCTGCCACGGCCCGCAGCGTGCGTTCGTCCTGCGTATTCTTCTTCTGTTTGCTTTTGTTGCGGTCGGACGTGAGCATCGCCAGTCCGCGGTGCGAGTCGAGGTACCATGCCGCCAGCGAGAAACGGTCGCCGCCGCGCGTGGTGTAATAAAGCTCCTGCATGACGTGCAGGTCGCGGAATCCGCCGTTGCGGTTGCGCTGCAGGGGGTAATATTCGCCGACGATTTGGCCGTTGTCGTCGGTGACGAACTCTTTCGAATTGTAGTTGCGGAAGCGGAAATCATTGTCCGAGGTGCTGTAAAGCACGCGCGTCGAACTGCTCCACCGCGCGCCGCCGTAGGTCAGGTGCAGGAATTCGTCGAACGTGGCGAACGACCCGATGCCCTGCACGTAACGCAGCCCCAATCCCTGCTCCGCAGGGGCTTTGGTCGCCAGCGTCACCGCGCCGCCCAGCCCGCCGCCGGTGGCGCCCACCGAGCTGGCTCCGTGATAGATCGTCGCGTCGTCGATGAAATAGGCCGGAATCAGCGAAAAATCGACCTGTCCGAGCATCGGCGAATTGACCTTCATGTCGTTCCACGTCACCTGCGTGTGCGAGGGCGCCGTGCCGCGGAACGAGGCGGTCGCGAGCGTTGCGCGGCCGTAGGATTTGATGAAGATGGTCGAGCCCGTCGCCAGCGCGTCGGCCAGCGATGCGGTGATGTTTTCGCGCAGGACGAGCGTGTCCAGCTCGGTGCGCTGCACGCCGATCTCCTTCATCGGGCGGCGTCCCGAAATATCGACCGACTCGATGGCGATGGTGCGGGCCGTCGAGTCACGCTGCGCCGCGGCGGGCAGGGCGCAGGTCAGGCAGAGGAGTATCGTCGCGGTGCGCAGCACGCGGTCAGTTGCGTTTGGTTACGGTCCGGTAGCAGCCGATGCCGCACACTTCGGTCGAAATCTCGCCGATCAACGGGGCTTTGGCGTTCACGCCCGTCTGCACCTTGATGAAGTCGATCTGCTGCAGGTTGGCGGGCGAACCGTCGGCCGTCACGGCGTCGCTGATGCGCAGGCGGTTGGTCATGCCGATCCGGTCCACCGTCGAGAAGTTGTCGGCGTAGCCCCATGCGAACGCCTGAGGTCTCCACTGTCCGTCGGCCTGTTCGACATTGTCGCGCAGCCGCGTGCCCGTGAATTTCAGGTCGGCAGGCTCGATCCATGCCGGACAGTAGGAGGCCTGCGTATGTTCGTCCATCCGGTCGATCGTGCCGCTGCCGCCCCGGTCGTCGGTCCATGCGGCGGAGCCGTCGGCGAGCGGCGTGTAGGTGACCGCATATCCCCGGATCGTCGCGGCGTTGTCGTACTCGCTGCCTTTCAGCTCGTACCACGTGTCGTCGGGCATTCCGTTGCCGTTGGCGTCCTGCATGACCCAGACGACGCCCGGCTCGGACGAGGTGTTCATGGCGTTACCCTTGACGTAAAGGTCGTAACCGCCCGTGTTGGGTACCGGCTCGGCGAATGCCGCGACGAGGTATCCGCCCCATCCGCCGAGCGAAACCCAGTTGTTCTCGGCGAAACGCGCGGCGGCGTACCGGCAGGCTTTCTCCGGCGTATCCACGTTGTCGAACGCGCCGCCGGAGCGCGCCTCTTCGTTGATGAACTGTCCCGGTGCGGGAGTGTATTCGAGAATCCGGGCCACGGGTTCGTCCGTCTGCGTGGTCGTGATCTCTTCGCCGGAGTTGCAGGCGGCCAGCAGAAGAGCCGCCAGAGGAAATGCGTATTTTTTCATCTTCTTCGAATGTTTTTTACGGTTTGAAACAGAACGATCCGGGGGTGATGCCGACGCGTATCGTGTCGACGGCCGCGCCCCGCGCCGTGAAGCGGTAGACCACGCCGTGCTGGACGTAGTCGATGGCGTCGGCCACGTAGACCTCCGAGGTCAGCGGATCGACCGCCACTTCGTAATAGGTGGTCTGCGTATAGGGCAGGAACGGCGTGACGGGCAGCTCCTCGGCGTCGACCCGCATGCGCCAGACGTCGCGGTTGATGAAGTAGAGCGTGTCGCGCGTGCCGTTGAGGGTGACCGACGAGGGATGGTCGCCCGCGGCGAACGTATAGGTCTGCTCGACGCGGCGCGTGGCGGCGTCGATGCGGTAGAGCGCCGCCGGAATGCCTGCGGTGCGTCCGTCGGTGACGGTCCAGAGTTTGCCGAAGCGGTCGAGGACCAGCGACGAGGGCTGCGGCCCGACCTCGATCGAGTCCACCAGCGTTTCGCGTGCGGCGTCCACGACCAGAATCTTGTCGTCGTACGACCAGCAGTTTACGAACACTTCGTCGCCCCACTGCACCATCTGTTCGGTCGATTTGTGGCCGTTCATCGGAATCCGGCCGCGGATACGGTTGCTGCGGGAATCCACGACCGTGATGCGCGGATCGTAAAGGTCGGTGATATAGGCCGTCGTGTCGTTGGGGAAGTGGATGTAACGCGGCGAGACGACCCCTTCGATCACTCCCGTGACGCGGAAAGTCGCCGGGTCGATGACATAGACCGCGCCCGAATTGTTCACCACGACGTATCCGCGTCCTTTGTGGAGGGTCATCGACTGGGCGACGTCGCCCAGTTTCATGCCGTTCGCGCGGATGAAGATTTCGTTTTCGACGCTCCGTGCTGCCGGATCGTAGAACGACAGCGAAGCGTTGTCCCAGCCGAAGTTGCCCTCGCACGTGATGAACACGCCGCGCTGCGACTGCGCGAACGGCTCTTCATGCAGCGGTCCGTAGTCCATGCAGGCGCAGCAGAATCCTGCGCCGGCGCATAAAACCGCCATATGTCGTAAAACGCGTTTCATCGGCTTTCAAATGACTGCGGCTGGTACGGGCTGACGTGTCGGATGCCGGTGTCGGCGACGGTCTGCTGCGCCCCATTCTCCGCAGGGTGCATATTGGTTGAACGGCATGCGGCAGGTCTTCTGACTCGTTACCGTTCCGGCGCCTTCCCGTCCCGGAGGACAGTGGCCAAAGAGTGCCGGAACATGTTGCGTAACTTACAGCAGCGGGAACTGTTGCCGGATTTCACGGCATTCCCTTTTAATCCCCGCGCCCTTCCGGGGCGTTTCGGGAACCGATGCGACGCAAAAGTAATCTTTTTTCGAGACATGCCCCAAAGATTCGGACGAAAATATTAACTTTGTTGAGTAAATTGCGGCTCTGCGGACTCCGGCGAGGGTGATCGGCGGAGCTGTTGTGAAAAAAAGATTAACTTTGCCCGAAAATCGGATGTTATGACGGTTGAGATACGACGGATAACCCAAGTCTCGGATGCGCTCGAAGAGGCGTTCGCGCGGCTGATGCCGCAGCTTTCGCCGCGGCTGGGCGCGCCCTCCCGCGAGGTGTTGCGGCGTGTGGCAGGAAGCGAAACCGGGGCGTTGCTGGCCGCCGTGGCCGGGGAGCGGATCGTCGGGGTGCTGACGCTGGCGTGGTACGATGCGCCTTCGGGGCGCAAGGCATGGATCGAGGACGTCGTGGTGGACGGCGCGGCACGCGGCTGCGGCGCGGGCGATGCGCTGGTGCGCGCTGCCGTGGAGCATGCGGCCCGCATCGGCGCCGGGAAGGTGATGCTGACGTCGAACCCGGCGCGCGAAGCCGCTAGGGCGCTTTATCGCAAAGTCGGATTCGAAGAGGTGGAAACCACGGTTTTCGCCTTTAAAACAGATAAGTGATGAAAAAATTCGTGAAGATTGCGGCCATCGTGGTGGCCGTCGTGCTGGTGATCGCTCTGGTGGCGCCGATGGTGCTGCGGGGCAAGATCGCCGAGATTGTGAAGCGTGAGGCCAATGCGATGCTCGATGCGCGGCTCGATTTCGAGAAGCTGGACATCAGCCTGTTGCGCCATTTTCCCCGTGCTTCGCTCGACCTGAAGGGACTGACGCTGGTGGGCGAGGAGCCTTTCGCGGGCGATACGATCGTCGCCGCGCAGCGGATTTCGGTGGTCGTGAATGTGATGTCGCTTTTCAGCGACGAGGGGTTCGAGGTGACGAAGATTATTCTTTCGGAGCCTGCGCTCCATGCGCACAAACTTGCCGACGGCAGGGTGAACTGGGACGTTGTGAAGGCTTCGGAAGAGGCTCAGGGCGAAGAGGAGACCCCCGCCGATGCGGAACCTTCGTCGTTCCGCCTTTCGGTCCGCGACTTCAGGATCAGCGACGCGGCGATCCGTTACGAGGACGATTCGACGGGCATGCGCTTCTCGACTGCACCTCTGTCACTTCGCCTGCGGGGCGACATGTCGGCCGACCAGACCGACCTCGACCTGCGGCTGACGGCCAAGGGCATGCGGCTGGTTTCGGGCGGTATTCCGATGCTCAGCGGCGCCGAAGCGGAGCTGGATGCGGTGATTGCGGCCGATCTGGCTAACAGCCGTTTTACCTTCTCGCAGAACAAACTGCGCCTGAACGCCATCGAGGTCGGTCTCGACGGCTGGGTGGAGCTGAAAGACGACGCCGTGGCCATGGACGTCACGGCCGGCTGCGACAAGGTGCAGTTCAAGGACGTGCTTTCGCTCGTTCCGGCCTTCTACACCCGCGACTTCCGCAATCTTGCGGCCGGCGGCGAACTTTCGATGGCGCTCTGGGCGCGCGGCGAAATGCGCGGCGCGGCGCTTCCGACGTTCGAACTCCGGACGGAGGTGCGCAACGGCAGCTTCCAGTACTCGTCGCTGCCCAAGGCGGTGGACGGCATCAACATCGACGTCCGGATCGCCAATCCCGGCGGCGTGGCGGATAAGACCGAACTCGACCTCTCGAAATTCACGCTCCGGATGGCCGGGAATTCGCTTTCGGCGTCGGCCTATGCGACCAATCTGGTCAGCGACCCGACGTTCCGTGCCGCGGTGGACGGCCGTGTCGATCTGGGGGCCGTCAGAGAGGTGTATCCGCTCGAAAAGGGGATGGAGCTGAGCGGTCTGATTACCGCCGACGTGAAGGTTTCGGGCCGTATGTCCGACATCGAAAAGAGCCGCTACGAGCGGATCGGCGCGTCGGGAACGTTCGTCGTCGAGCGGCTGGGCCTGACCATGCCCGAACTGCCTGCGGTCCATATCCGCCGTGCCGCCGCGACCATTACGCCCGCGGCCATGACGCTCGGCGAACTCGGCCTTACGATAGGCCGGAGCGATCTGGCGGCCAACGGCCAGCTGTCAGGCTACATCGGCTACCTGCTGCGGGGCGACATGCTTTCGGGACGTCTCTATGTGAAGTCCGACCTGCTGGACCTGAACGAAATGATGAACGTCATGCCCGATTCCGCACCGGAAGAGACCCCGGAGACGTCGTCGGCCGGGACTTCCGCCGAACCGGCGCAGGCGCTCGAAGTGCCGCGCAACCTGAATCTTTCGCTCAATACCGAACTGCAGAAGGTGCTCTTCCAGAAAATGACCGTCTCCGGCATATCGGGCGAGATGCGCGTAGCCGGCGGCGCCCTTTCGCTCGAACGGCTGCGCATGCAGCTCTTCGGCGGTTCGGCGACCGCTTCGGGCAGCTATTCGACGGCGGCCGATCCGCAGCGTCCGGCGCTGAAGCTGGCGCTGGGACTTGCGGGCGCTTCGTTCTCCAAGACGTTCGACGAGCTGGAGATGGTACAGAAACTCGTGCCGCTGTTCGCCAAAACGGGCGGCGATTATTCGTTGTCGCTCGACATGACGACCGCGCTCGATCCGAATATGGAACCCGACCTGCAGTCGCTCGACGCCACGGGCGAAATCAAGTCGGCGAACATCCGTATCCAGAACCTCGAAGCGTTCGATGCGCTGGCCAAGGCGCTCGACAACGACAAGCTGAGGAAAATCGAAGCCAAGGACGTCGCCGTCCGTTTCTCGATCAGGGACGGCCGGATTACGACCCAGCCCTTCGACCTGAAGATGGGCGACATAAAGATCAACATGTCCGGTTCGACGGGACTCGACCAGACCATCGACTATACGGCCAAGGTGGCCCTGCCTGCGGGTTCTGCGGGCGGGATCTTGGAGTCGGTCAATGTCGGCATAGGCGGCACGTTCACCTCGCCCAAGATCACGCTCGGCGTGAAGGAAGCGGCCGAGCAGGCCGTGAAGAACGTCATCGACCAGCAGATCCAGAAGCTCACGGGCAGCGAATCGCTCGGCGAGGAGATTCAGAAGCAGGCCGACAACCTGCGCAAGGAGGCCAAACGTGCCGGCGACAAGCTGGTCGAAGCCGCCGAAGCGCAGCGCACGAAACTTGTGGACGGCGCCAAGGAGAAGGGTGCTTTGGCGAAGCTGGCGGCCGAGAAAGCGGGCGACAAGCTGGTCGAGGAGGCCAAGAAACAGGCCGGCAAACTCAGCGCCGAAGCTGAAAGACAGATCGAAAAACTCACGGCGAAGCAGGAGTAGGGAATGCTTGTTCTTTTCGCCGTCATTCTCGGAGGAATCGTCACGGGGCGCCTGCTGCAAAGCCGGCGCCTCGCGTTCGTCTCCCGGCTGATCGCCGTCATCATCTGGGCATTGTTGTTCCTGCTCGGACTGGAAGTCGGTTCCGATCCCGCCGTCGTGGGCGGCATGGCGACGCTGGGGCGTACCGCCTTCGTAATCTTCGTCTTCTCGGTCGCGGGAAGCATCGGGGCTTCGTGGCTGTTGTGGCGGCGTATCCGGGTCCGCACTGCTTCCGGGACGGAGGGCGCCGCGGCAAATCCGGCATCTGCCGGCTCTGTTGCGGGCCGCGGATTTGGGGCCGGAGGCGGGGGCTGCGGTGCGAATGGCTTTTCCGGGAGTGTTGCGGATCAATCTTCCGAAGCGCTCCCGAATCCGGCGGCGTGTGGCGCGTCATGTTCGCCCGAATCTTCGGATTCAGCGGCGTGTGGCGCGTCATGCTTGCCCGAACCTTCAGAGCCGGCATTGTTTTGCGCGCCGTGTTCTCCCCAATCTTCTTCGGCGGCGTGCGAGCCGACGCCCGCGCCTGCTTCTCCGGCCTCCGAGCCGGAAAAAACGCTGTCGATGTGGGGTGCTCTGAAAGGGAGTCTGGTGATCGTCGCCTTCTTCGTCGCCGGATGCGTTGCAGGACTTTTCGCTCTTGTGCCGTTCGATGTCGCCGGGGCGCGTGTCAGCACGTATGTTCTCTATGCGCTGATGTTTTGTGTCGGCGTGACGCTGGGCCATGATGAAACCCTTGCGGGACGTGTCCGGCGGCTCGATCCGCGGCTGGCGCTGCTGCCCGTGATGACTGCCGTCGGAACGCTGGCGGGCGCGGCTCTCGCGACGCCGCTTCTGCCGCCGCTGGCCGTGACCGATACGCTGGCCGTCGGTTCGGGTTTCGGCTATTATTCGCTGTCGAGCATCTTTATCGCCGATTTCCGGGGCGCGGAGCTGGGAACCGTCGCTCTGCTATGCAATGTCATGCGCGAGATCTTCACGCTGCTGGCCGCTCCGCTGGTCGCCCGTTGGTGCGGACCGCTGGCGGCCGTCTCGATCGGCGGTGCGACCACCTTCGACACCACGCTCCCCGTCATCACGCAGGCGGCCGGAAAACCCTATGCCGTGGTTTCGATTTTCCACGGCTGCACGCTCGATTTCAGCGTTCCGTTTCTGGTGACGTTTTTCTGTACGCTGTAATTGTTGGCCGCAATAAAAATCCCCGCCGGAGCAGGGAGATAAGGTCGAATCCGGTCCGAGTCCGGACGTGCGGGGAATCGGACTGCGGGGCTGCTGCCGAGTCCGGGAGTCCGTGCGTGCGGTAATTCCGGTTTCGGCCGGGGACCCCTTGTCTTTGCGGGGCTCTTGTTTCCTGCGGGCGCTTTATTTCCGGATATAGGTCTGCAACGCCGCGACGTATTCGGCGAAGGCGTCGCGTCCCGTGTCGGTGATGCGGCAGACGGTGCAGGGCATCTTGCCCCGGAAGGTCTTTTCGATTTCGATGTAATTCGCTTTCGCCAGCTTGTCCAGCTGTACCGAAAGGTTGCCCGCCGTGGCTCCGGTCTGCTGCCGGATAAAGACGAAATCGGCGCTTTCGACCCCGATGAGGATCGACATCACGGCCAGACGCAGTTCGGAATGCAGCAGGGGGTTGAGTTCTTTAAACACGGTTCCGGCGTTCGTTGTAGCGCAGCACGATTCCCGTTCCGAAGAAGAGGATGACGGCTGCCGCAAGGGTGAGTATGAATTGGGAGACGGTCTCTCCTGCTGCTGCGGCCCGGAAGATCCATGCGGCGAGAAATGCCCCCGAAATGCTGATGAAAAGCAGTCCGGCCAGCGATCCGCTCTGGTTCGACCGGTTGGCTTCGCTGCGGCGGAACAGTTCACCCGTGACGCCCGCCGCAATGGCTGCCCCCATGGTCAGCAGTCCCATGACGGGCAGCTGCAGTCCGTCGCCTGTGGCGACATATCCCGCAGTGTAGAGACATACGCCGAGCGCATAGGCCCAGACGTTCATCAGTGTCCGGTCGTTGGCCGTGACCGTGCGGTGACTTCTGTAATGGAAATAGAGGGCGGCCAGCCCGGCGACCGTTCCGGCGAGGACCAGCAGCAGCGTCAAATCCCGGCCCGTCGTCCGCCGGACGACGTAATCCGCCGTTGTGACGGCCAGCGCCAGCGCTCCTGCGCCGAAGAAAAGCGTGCTCCGCACGAAACTCAGTTTGCGTCGCTGCGCTTCGAGCGAGCGGGCGATCAGCTCCATCGCCTCTTTTTCGGACATTTTCCGTTCTTCCATACGGCTATTGTTTCGGATGATTCGACTTGTAGTTGAGGATATGCCCCGGCACGATCATCATTGCGACGAATCCGGCGATAAAGAGCGCCGGCACCCAATAACCGGTCGCGGCGAGCGATACGGGGGCGAGGACGATCGCCGCGGCCCCGCCGACGGCGGCCGGGATGAAGCGGATGACAAGCCCCGTGATGGCTGTTCCCATGCCCATCATCAGCAGGATGACGAAGAGGATCGGGACCGGCATGTCGCCGAATACCGAGAGCAGGCTGACGAACCACGCCGTGAGACCCATTACCAGCCACACCTGACCGATTACGCGGTCGATGAAGGTGTAGACCCTGCCGCCGTCCGCCTTGGGCATCGTCAGCAGACTCAGCGCGGTTCCGAACACGGGCAGCAGCAGCCATAAGTAGTACCAGTTCCGACCCGGAAAGAGTGCATAGGCGGCCCATACGGCGAGTGTCGTGACGACGGTCGCATAGCCCCATATCAGGAACGGCCGCCCGGCGTTGCGGACCATGCGGCTGCGGGTGTTGTCGATCATGCGGCCGACGAGTGCGATGTTTTCGGCGGCGTTCAGCGGCCTGTCCGCCGCTGCGCTGTCCGCCGCTGCGCTGCCCGTTGCCGCGCCATCTGCCGCAGTGCTGTCCGTTGCCGCGCCGCCCTCCGCAGTGCCGTTTTCGGTCGCTGCCCCGTCTTCCTCCGCAGTGTTGTCTTTCGTCGCCTTGCCGGGCCGCGGTCCGGCCGCTTGTTTCACGTCGCTGCGGGAGTGTCTGTACCGGTAATTGAGGATATGTCCCGGAATAATCGTCATCAGGACGAAGGCTGCCAGAAACAGTCCGGCGTGCCAGTTTCCGGTGACGACGAGCGAGACCGACGCCAGCACGATTCCGGCGATGCCGCCCGCCACGCCGGGCTTGAAGCCGATGATCAGGTTGTTGATGGTCGTGCCCAGACCGATCATCAGCAATACGGTGAATGCGACCGGAAACCGGACGACGAAACAGATCGCCAGCGTGCTTATCAGCAGGGTGGCGGGGCCTATTACGCTCCAGATGAGGTCGAGTACGCGGTCCACGTAGGTGTGCACCGAGCCTTCGGCCGCCTTGGGGCGCGTGAAGTACATCAGCGCACCGCCCAAGAGGGGCAGCATGAACCAAAGGTAGTTCCAGCGTACGTCGCCGGTGCAGGACACTGCGGCCCATACGGCGATCAATGTCGCGGCGGTCGCATAGCCCCACGCCAGAAACGGCCGTCCGGCGTTGCGGACCATGCGGCTGCGGGTATTTTCGATCATCCGCCCGATGAGCGCCAAACTCTCGGCGGCGTCCAGCTTTCTGTCTTCCATGTCTGTCGGATTTCGGGGTTAAAGTTACGAATTTATTCCGGGTGTTCCTCGCTTTTCACCGGATGTCTGTGCGTCTTCTGCGGCGTTTCAGCCGTACGCGGGGCGGCGGTCTATTCCGCGGCAGGGTAGCGGAGGCGTATCGTCACGGCGTTCCGCTCTGCGGGCAGGGTGCACTTTTTCGCGGCATAGCCTTCGGCCGGGCCGCGTTCGCCCGTCTTCATTTTGTAGTCGCCGTCCTCGTCGTGGAGGAGCGATACCTCGGCCGTTTCGGCGTCGATGCCTTCGAGCGTTACCACGACTTCGCCCCTCTTGGCGGGCGACATGCCGTATACGGGCTGTTCACGTCCGGCGACTTTCGCCATCGCCAGAACATTGCCTTTGTCGCTGCGGATGTCCGTTACGGTGATTTCAAGGGTTTTGGCCGCGGCGGCAACGGATGCCAGCGCAAAAATGACGGTCAGGACGAGTTTCCATGCTTTCATGGTTGCGGAGGTTTTAGCGGTAATTGTTTTCGTCGTCGCAGTCGGTGAGATACCAGACCAGCGACAGCACCAGATTCAGCCCCCATCCTGCTGCGACCCATGCCACCCACCAGTAATGGGGCGAGGTCTGCCAGTTGACGAAGGCGAGGAATGCGCAGACTACGAGGTAGGTGGTGATGCGGCGGGCGAACCAGCGGCCGAAAAGGCGGCGTTTGTCCGGGGAGGTGTTCGTGAGTTCCATGCTGTTCGGTTTTTAAGATTCTTTTGTTGTGTCGTAAATATATTGCGAATATAAAATAGTTTATGTAGTAAACCAAATTTTCCGGCGGGATTTTTATGGAAAAAACAGATACCTATATTAATTGCGGGGAAATTTTCCGCTTCCCACTGTTTTTCATCCGCCGAAAAATCGTATTTTTGCGGAAATTCGATACTGATCCGTTATGAAAAGAATCCTCCTGCTTTTTATCGTCCTTGCGGCCGCATGGGGCGCCGCGGCTAAAATCCGGCTGCCCGAAATCATCGGCAACGACATGGTGCTTCAACAGAATGCCGAGGTCCGGTTGTGGGGCTGGGCCGAGCCGCATGCCGCGGTGAAAGTCGAGACCTCGTGGGGCGCCGGAGCCGCCGTGAAAAGCGACGCCGAAGGCCGCTGGGCCGTATCGGTCCGGACGCCGGCCGGAAGTTACGAGCCGCAGCGGATTACCTTCGCCAGCGGCGACCGCGTGACGTTCGACCGCGTGCTGATCGGCGAAGTGTGGTTCGCCGGAGGGCAGAGCAATATGGAGATGCCGCTCGGCGGTTTCTGGCAGTGTCCGGTTACGGATGCGAACGAGATCATCGCCCGCGCGGACGCCAAAAGCGGGAAACTCCATTATGTGAAGATTCCGCATGCCGCCGCCTATACGCCGCAGGACCGGACGGCCGGAAGCTGGACCCCCTGCACGACCGCTACTGCGGCGAAATTCACCGCTGCGGGTTACTTCTTCGCCGAAATGCTCAACGACGTGCTCGGCGTTCCGGTCGGCATCATCGACTGCTCGTGGGGCGGAAGCCGCGTCGAAAGCTGGATGAGCCGCGAAGTGCTGAGCGGTTATTCGGACATCGACCTGACCGAAGAGGGAATCTCCCGCGTCGCGCAGCACCTGCGTCCGATGGTCATGTATAATGCCATGCTCCGTCCCGTGGCGGGCTATACCGTCCGCGGATTCCTCTGGTATCAGGGCGAATCGAACGTCGGACGCTACATGGATTACGCCGCGCGGCTGGCCGATATGGTATCGCTGTGGCGCGGATTGTGGGGGCGGGACGACCTGCCGTTCTATTACGTCGAGATCGCTCCCTTCGAGTACGGCAACGGAAAGTCGCCCTACCTGCGCGAAGCGCAGTGTCGGGCGCAGGAGCTGATTCCCAACAGCGGCATGATTTGCACCAACGATCTGGTGGAGCCTTACGAGTTTTGCAATGTCCACCCGAAGAACAAGCGGGACGTGGGCTACCGGCTGGCCTTCATGGCGCTGAACAAGACCTACGGGATGAAGGAGATCGCCTGCCAAAGCCCGCAGTACGAGTCGATGGAGATCCGCGACGGCAAAGCCCGCATCAGGTTCAAATATATGGATCAGGGTTTCAACCGGATGGCCGACATCCGCGGATTCGAGATCTGCGGCGCCGACAAGGTTTTTTATCCGGCCGATGCGGTCGTCGAAAACCAGTTCGCTTTGGTCGTTTCGTCGGAGAAAGTGCCGGAACCCGTGGCCGTGCGCTACTGTTTCCGCGATTTCCAGCCGGGCAATCTGGCCGATACCCGCGAACTGCCGGTCGTTCCTTTCCGTACGGACGATTTCTGAGTTTGCTGACCGTCGGAATTGCAGGACCCGGCCCTGAAAAATGAAATTCACCCCTGCCGCACTTCGCTGCGCAGGGGTGAAATCGTCTGAGACCGCTTGTCCGGCCGTTTCCTGCGTTATTTGGCGGGTACTTCCTTCAGCACCACGTCCGCCCATTCGGGATGGCGGTAGATGTATTGTGCGACGAAGGGGCACTGGGGGATCATCGGCAGTTTCTTGGCGCGGAGATCCTCCAATACGGCGCGCGTCAGCTCCGAACCGATGCCCTGTCCTTCGTATTTTTCGGGAACCTCGGTGTGCGTCAGGACGATGAATCCCTGCGCCTTGATGTATTCGATCATGGCGAGGTCCCCGCCGAGGTCGAATTCGTATCGCTTTTCCGCAGCGTTGTCGATCAGTTCGTGTTTCTTTTCCATAATCCTGAGTTTTAGATGTCGGCTTTGTTTCTTCAAATATAGAGCCTAAACGGGAAAATTGCTACTTTTGCAGACAGAATATGGACAACATTTCCGACATATTGCTGGACTGGTACGCCCGGCACGGCCGCGATCTGCCTTGGAGACGCACCCGCGATCCTTACCGCATATGGCTCTCCGAGGTTATCCTCCAGCAGACCCGCGTCGCGCAGGGCATGGACTATTACCTGCGCTTCACGGAGCGCTTTCCCGACGTCGGGTCGCTGGCCGCCGCTCCGGAGGACGAGGTGCTCAAGTTGTGGCAGGGACTCGGCTATTACAGCCGTGCGTGCAACCTGCACGCTGCGGCGCGGCAGGTCGCGGAGCGGTTCGGAGGCGTGTTTCCCCGGTCTTACGACGAGGTCCGCTCGCTGCGGGGCGTCGGCGACTATACCGCCGCGGCCGTCTGCTCGGCCGCTTACGACGCTCCCTGCGCCGTGCTCGACGGCAATGTTTTCCGGGTGCTGGCGCGGCTCTTCGATATCGACCTTCCGATCGACTCCACGGCCGGAAAGCGCACGTTCGCCGAATTGGCGCAGATGCAGCTCGACATGCGCTGTCCGGGGCGTTACAATCAGGCCGTCATGGATTTCGGGGCGCTGCAATGCACTCCGGCGCAGCCCGGATGCGCCGACTGTCCGCTTGCGTCGCGCTGTCTGGCTCTGGCCGCAGGAACGGTTGCGGAGCGTCCCGTCAAGCAGGCGAAAACCAAGGTGCGCGACCGTTGGTTCAACTACCTGCACGTCACATGCGGCGACCGGACCTTGTTGCGGCGACGCGGGGGAGGCGACATCTGGCAGGGGCTGTACGAGTTTCCGATGATCGAGACGGACCGTGCGGCGGATTTCTCGGAACTAACCGATTCGGAAGAGTTCCGAACCGTGTTGGGTGGCGTCGAATGGCGTCTGCTGCGGAGCGTTGCAATGCCGAAACACCAGCTCTCGCACCAGACGCTGCATGCCGTGTTCCACCGCTTCGAGATCTTTTCCCCTGTGGATTTCCCCTCCGTGCCGACCGCCACGCTGGGCGACTATGCCGTGCCGCGGCTGATCGACCGCTATCTGGACCGGCAGCCGTGAAAAATCCCTGCCGAGGCAGGGATTCGTCTTGTGTGCAAACGCCGCCGGGAGACGGCACGTTTTGCCCGTGTATCTGTCCGTCAGTGTATCAGATACCAGATATAGGCGACGTATATCATCAGGAAGATCGCGCCCTCCCAGCGGTCGATCTGCTTCCTGCGGAAGGTGAACGCCGTCAGCAGCAACAGCAGGGAGCTTAGCACCACCATCAGAATGTCGGTCGTCGTGATGCCGCCCATCGTCAGCGGGCGGATCGTCGCGCTTACGCCGAGGATCAGCAGTATATTGGCGATGTTGGACCCGATGACGTTGCCCAGCGCCATTTCGGACTTTCCTTTGAGCAGCGATACGACCGACGAGGCCAGTTCGGGCAGCGACGTGCCGCCCGCGACGAGCGTAATGGCGATAACCGATTCGCTGATGCCCAGCCTGCGGGCGATTTCCGTGGCGCTTTTCAGGAACATGTCGCCGCCGAAAATCAGCCCGGCGAGTCCTCCGGCGATCATGACGACCGCCAGCCAGAGGGCCGCCGGCTTTTTGGCGCCGGCATCGGCGGGCGCCGCTTCGGGCCGTTTCGTGGTGCGGATCGTGAACCACATCAGCGCAATGTAGAGCGCCACCATGACGATGCCGTCGATGCGGCCGATTCTGTCCGCCGCCCCCGCACATATCAGGCGGTCCGAAGTGACGGCCAGCAGGATCAGCGACGCGGCCATGCCGAAGGGAATGTCGCGCCGGATGTTGCTCCGGGTGAGGGGCAGCGGCCGGATCAGGGCGCAGACGCCGAGGATCAGAAAGACGTTGAAGAGGTTCGAGCCGACGACGTTTCCGATCGCCACGTCGCTGTTGCCCGCCGCGGCCGAGAGTACCGAGACGACCAGTTCGGGCGTCGAGGTGCCTACGGCGACGATCGTCAGGCCGATGATGAATTCCGGAACCCGGAAGCGTTGCGCGACGGCGGCCGAGCCGTCCGTCAGGAAATTTGCGCCGGCGAGAATCAGTCCCAGTCCGACGATCAGCAGCAGAATGTCCATAATCTATGCAAGCAGAATCAGGCTGACGGCCATGAGCGCCATGCCGGCCACCACGCCGTAAATCGAAATGTGAGCTTCGCCGTATTCGCGGGCTGCGGGCAGCAGTTCGTCGATCGAGATGAAGACCATGATGCCCGCGACTCCGGCCAGTATGCAGCCCATCAGCGTCGGCGACATGAAGGGCATCAGCACCAGATAGGCCAGCAGTGCGCCGACCGGCTCGGCGAGCCCCGACAGCAGCGAGAGTTTGAACGCCTTTTTGCGGTCGCCCGTGGCGTAGAAGATCGGAATCGAGACCGCAATGCCTTCGGGAATGTTGTGGATGGCGATCGCCACGGCGATTGCCACGCCCAGCGCCATGTTGTCCACGGCCGACGTGAAGGTGGCGATACCTTCCGGGAAGTTGTGGATGCCGATGGCCAGCGCCGTCATCATGCCCATGCGCATCAGTTTGGGGTTGCGGGGCTGTTTGTCCATTTCCTCGACCATGTGGGCTTCGTGGGGATTCTCGAACGAGGGAACCAGCCGGTCGATGACGCCGATGAGCAGGATGCCCGCGAAGAAGCTGACCACGGTGACGATTATCCCCGTATGCGCGCCCCACTCCTCCGAAAGAGTTATCTGCGCCTGCTGGAACAACTCGACGAACGAGACGTAGATCATCACGCCGCCCGACAGTCCGAGCGAGAACGACAGCAGCCGCTTGTTGGTGCGGCGGGCGAAAAAGGCGATCGCGCTGCCGATGCCGGTGGCCAGACCGGCTCCGAGCGTCAGCAGCAGCGGGATGAGGATATTGTGCTCCATATTGATATGCGGTTTGTCGTTGACTTCGCAAATATAGTGCTTTTCCGGCGAAAGAGACGGAAAAACCGAATCCATTTGGATTCGGTTTTTCTGATGCCGGCATAATTGCAGCCTGTTTTGTTTGTGTGCGGCTGTTCCGGTCTGTTTGCCCGTGCGCGGCTGTTCCGGCCCCTTTGTCGGTGCAGGTCGTTCCGGCTTGCCGGTCCGTGGGCGGTTGTTCCCGTCCTTTGGTTCGTGCGCGCCTGTTCCCGTCCTTTGGTCTGGACGGGTTTTTTCGCTCCGTTGGTCCGAACATGGCTTTCCCGCTCCGTTTTGCCTGATATGCCCCCGGTGCGGAGACGGGCCTGCCTATTTGCCGTGCGCCTCGCGGATCAGCCGGCCCAGCACTTCGATGCTGTCTGCGGTGATGTGCGGCTGCGGATCGGCTTTGTCGGCTACGTCGAGCGTTGTTTCGCCCGAAAGCACCAGCACGCCCATCGCTTTGGCGTTGTGGGCCATCGCCACGTCGGTGTAGATGCGGTCGCCGACCATGGCGATCTGGTCGGGCTTGAGGCCGTGGCGCGAAAGAATGCCCGAAAGCATGTTGGGATCGGGCTTGCCGAGCGTGATGTCGGGATGCCGTCCCGTGGCATGCCCGATGCAGGCGCAGATCGAGCCGCAGTCCACCAGCACCGTCGGCTGGTCGGTGGGGCATACGCGGTCGGGATTGGTGGCGATGTAGGGCACGCCCTGCGACACCCACCACGCCGCGCGGCAGAGCCGGTCGTACTGCAGCGTCATGTCGAACGCCGCGACGATTACGTCGGGCACGTCGTCGGCCGAATCCGCCGCCGATTCGAACCCGGCGGCTTCGAATTCCGAGATCATGCTCGGCGTGCCGAGCAGGAAGAGCCGTTTGGCCGCGGGGTAGTGCTCCTTGATGTAGTCGATGGTCGCCAGCGCCGTCGTATACATCTCCTCGCGTGTGGCGCGGATGCCCAGCGTTTCGAGTTTGTGCAGGTAGTCGGCGATGGATTTGGAGGGGTTGTTGGTTAGGAACGAATAGCCGATTCCCAGCTCTTTCAGCCCTTCGAGGAAAGGTTTGGTGTAGGGGAAGAGCGACATGCCCATGTAGATCGTGCCGTCCATGTCGAGCGCCACGTGTCTGATGCCGCGCAGCCGCTCCATCAGTTCGTCGTGTGTGTAAACCGAGCGGAATTTGTCGAATGTTGCCATTATTTTCGTGTTAGATTGAGATGCTGGAACAGGTAGGGATAGTCGGTTTCGATCACGTCGCATCCCGTGGGGATTTCGAGTTCGTAACCTTTGATTTTCTCGGCGTCGGTTGCCCGCCGGTCGTGGGTCGGGGCGAGCGAAATCATGCACATCACGCCCTTCTCGTGCAGCTTGCCGTAAAGCTCCTGCTGGTCGGGGAGCATCATCGTGCCGACGTAGGCCATCATCTGCGACCACGGAATGCGCTCTTCGGCGTACTCGCCGAACTCCTTCATGTTCTTGCACCAGCACGAGAACATCGCCTGCGGGTCGCGGTCCAAGTAGGTGCGGGCCTGCCGGGCGTTGCGCACGGTGTACATTACGTTGGCGGGCGCCAGCCGGTTGATGAAGTCCGACATCACCTCCAGCGGCACGTCCTTGATGTCGAGGTTGAGGATGGTTTTGCCCCGGCTCCAGACGATGCACTCTTCGAGCGTCGGAATCCGGTAGGGCGTGACGTTGCCTTCGCGGTCCTTGAGGAAGAACTGCTGCAGCTCCTCGCAGGTGTAGTCCGACACTTTGCCCGTGCCGGTGGTCGTGCGGTCGATCGTGGCGTCGTGCATCAGCACGATCACGCTGTCCTTGGTCAGGCGCGGGTCGATTTCGAAGAACGAAGGCATCATCGAGAGGGTCTTCTCGAACGATTCGATGCAGTTTTCGGGATAGCCCGTCACCATGCCGCCGCGGTGGCCGCTGACGACGATCGGACGCTCCGGTGCGTACCGGAACCAGTCGTGCAGCTGGGCGCGGCTTTTGATGTCGATATAAAAAGGTCCTTCGGCCTTTTTGCCGCTTTCGGTGCATCCCCACAGCAGGGTGCCCAGCGTAAGGGCTGTCAGTAGTCTGAAAGTTTTCATGGGTGGTTTTTATCGGTTGTTTTTCGGAATCTTGTGTTCTTTCACCACATCGCCTGCCGTGTCGACTACCCGGATGTCGATGCCCTTCGCGCCGGCCGTGACGACCGTTTTGTCGCTGTTGGAGTTGATAAGGATCGGAAAGTCGGCCCCGCGGCTTAGGTCGTCGATCCATTGGTAACGGTGGTAGTGGCCGCAGAGCATCAGGTCTATGCCGCTTCCGTCGAGTATCGGGAGAAACAGCCGTTCGATCTCCAGCTCGCCGTGCCAGCCGCGTCCCTTGTTGGGCGGCATGTGGATCAGGACGATGCGGTAGGGCGCCGACCGGAACTCTTCGCCGGCGACTACGCCCCTGAGCCACTGCGCCTGCTGTTCGCGGTAAGCGTCGGCGGTCGAAAGCCCGTAATAGCGGATGTCGCTGTCGGGTTTGTCCTCGCAGCCGTCGAGTACGACGAAGAAAACGGGACCGCGGCGGAACGTATAGTAACTTTCGCCGGTCGGCGTGGGGAAGTAGTCGAGCCAGTGCCGGGCGAACTTGCCGCGTCCGTCGTGGTTGCCGCGCGTCACGACGAGCGGAATGCCCGCCGGGGTGAGCAGCTCCGACGCCGATGCGAGGAATCCTGCGAAAAGCGCTTCCTCCGATTCGATCGAATTCAGCAGGTCGCCGTTCAGACATACGAAGTCGGGCTTCTGTTTCGGGGCGTCCCCGATAAGCAGCCGGAAGACGGAATCGCGGCCGTGGATGTCGTTCACCATCCAGAATTTCAACTCGTTACGGTCCGTGCTGGGCGTGGTGACGGGATAGGGCGCGTGTTTGAGTATGTCGCTGCCGTAGCCCTCGCCCAATACGACCCGTTTGTTGCCTTCGTCGCTGAGCACGGCCTGCTGCATGATGCGGTAGCGGTAGGTTTTGCCCGGTTCGAGTCCGCCGACGCGCACCCGGTGCAGTTTGCCCAGACGCCGCCGTCCGAGGTGCGAGTCGTAGTATTTGGGGCGTTCGACGGCATAGAAGTGCGTTCCGTCATCGGGGGCCGTTTCGACCCACGCTGCCGCGTCCGTCGTTGTCGTCCAGATTACGGTGAATCCGTCCTCGGTCACGTTCTGGAGGTAGGGACCTCCGGCGATGCGTGCCGACGGTTGTGAAAATGCCGGACTTGCGGGTAATGATGCTAAAAAGCAAATTAATAGAAATAGTGTATTTTTCATATTGTTTCTTTCTGTTGTGCTTCTGATTTACAAAAATAGGTAAAATCCCTCAGGTTCCAAAACGAAACCGAATAGATTTTGCATTTATTTCGCTTTTATTGCCGGAGGGGTTGCCCGGCGGTGGGACAGAACCGATATGGGCGGTTGTCGGTTCGGGCGGTCACTTGCTGCGGAGAAGCCGGGCTTCTGTTCTAAAGGGAATAATCCTGAAAAAGAAATCTTTTTTGCTGTTTTTGTGTTGTGGTTTTGTTGTAAAGAAATAAAAAAGGAAAAAATATAGTACTATTTGTTGTGTGAAAACAAATAATTATATATATTTGCCTTTGCTTTGGATGCCCTTTTGTCGCTCCTATGTGAATTAATTCAATCATCAATAGTAATGAATAAAGTAGAAAGCGCTCTGTCGCGCACGACCGATACCAAAGCTCTGGTGATCGGAATCGAAACCCTTCCGCGGGTCGCGGATATGTTCAAGGAACTCTTTCCCGGCAGGCGTGCGCTTGTCGTCGCCGATGCCAATACGTGGCGGGCGGCGGGCGGCGATGTTCACCGGATTCTGGCTCAGGCGGGTGTTGCGCAGGACGAGCCGCATGTTTTCACCGATCCGAAGCTTTATGCCGAGTGGACGTTCGTCGAACAGCTGGACGGGGTGCTGTCCCGCACCGACGCCATTCCCGTCGCAGTGGGATCGGGCGTTATCAACGATCTGACCAAACTCTGCTCGCACCACAACGGGCGCCGCTATATGGTCGTGGGAACCGCGGCGTCGATGGACGGCTATACGGCCTACGGAGCTTCGATCACCAAGGACGGCAACAAGCAGACCTTCGACTGTCCGGCTCCGCTGGGCATGCTGCTCGATCCGACGATCGCCGCCGCCGCGCCTGCGAAAATGTCGGCGTCGGGATATGCCGACCTGATTGCGAAGATTCCGGCCGGGGCCGATTGGATGCTCGCCGATGCGGTCGGCTCCGAACTGCTCGACGAATTCGCCTTTTCGGTGGTGCAGGACGGACTGAAGGACGCCCTCTGCGACCCCGCAGGCGTGCGTGCCGGCAATGTGGCCAAGGTCGAACAGCTGGCCGAAGGTTTGCTGCTGAGCGGTTTCGCGATGCAGGCCACGCAGTCGAGCCGCCCCGCGTCGGGCGCCGAACACCAGTTCAGCCACCTTTGGGACATGGAGCACCTCAAATACAACGGCGCATCCGTCTCGCACGGTTTCAAGGTCGGCATCGGCACGCTGGCTTCGACGGCTTTTATCGAGATGCTGCTCGATACGCCGGTCGAGACGCTCGACGTCGAAAAATGCGTCGCCGCATGGAAATCGTGGGAGGAGACCGAAAAGGATATCTACCGGATTTTCGACAACGATCCTGAGTTCGTGGCCCGCGGTCTGGTCGAGACCAAAGGCAAGTATGTCGATAAGGAGGGGCTGCGCCGCCAGCTGCAGCGTCTGCAGAAGGCGTGGCCCGCGCTGAGCGGCCATATCCGCCGGCAGATCATTCCCTTCGGCGAGGTCCGCCGCCGTCTCGAACTGGTCGGTGCGCCTTACGAGCCGGAGCATATCGGCGTTTCGCGCGCCAAGTTCCGCGCCAGCTTCGAAAAGATACCCTACATGCGCAGCCGCTTTACGGTGATCGATATCGCGTTCCGCTGCGGATGGATGGAGGAATGGCTCGACAAACTCTTCGGAAAAGGCGGAATTTGGGAAATAAAGTAGCATTTGGGAAATAAAGTAGTATATTTGCTTTCTGAAGTTACGAAAAGAGTGTAATTTATTGGAAATGAGCATTGGGTAATCGCTCATA